>ENA-OPYT01000131-OPYT01000131.1-human-gut-metagenome-genome-assembly--contig:-NODE-131-length-23761-cov-5.913134_pt1 | contig 23761 bp, 17 predicted proteins | sample MGYA00242636_ERZ504480 | MGnify/ENA primary metagenome ERZ504480 (study PRJEB26092, sample SAMD00036228) | human gut metagenome | host: Homo sapiens | study: EMG produced TPA metagenomics assembly of...
AAACATACCGTATATAGGAATTATAGACTAGTGATTTTTCTACTCTATTTAACAACATTACTGTCCGTCATTTTAAAACTTTCCCCTAACGTGATATATTATTTGATTGATGAGAATAGGATTGTCATTGCAGCAATGCTTCATTCAAAACAATCTCCGGAAACTGTACGCAAAACAATCTCAGAAATTTCTGAAGCAATATAAATAGCTGTTCATCAATTCATGATGAGAGATAACTCTATAAATTTAAAACCGAGAGGACGTATCAAGATATACAATCACCCGGATTACGCGGATTGACACAGATAAAAGTTTCTGATTATCAGAACTCCTAAAATCATCTGTGTTAATCCGCGTAATCCGGGGTGGGTATTATTAATAGGAACGTGCAAAAATCACGCGGCAGGCAGAAGGCTTGCCGGTAACCATACACTTGCCCGGTTCCTTGTCACCCGGAACAAATGAATCGAAAGGAATACAACGGATGGTTGCTTTGGTCTCTTCCTTGATTTTCTCTTCGGTTTCGGTAGTCCCGTCCCAATGAGCCAGAATGAAGCCGCCTTCTTCAATCTTTTCCTTGAATTCCTCGTAGCTGTCCACGCTGGTGATGCGGCTGTTACGGTAATCGAGCGCTTTCTTGTAGACATTTGCCTGAATGTCCTCGAGCAAATCCTTCACGTACTCTTCGATACCCTCGCAGGAACGCGTCTCCTTCTCCAGTGTATCGCGACGCATGATTTCCATTGTATTGTTCTCCAGGTCGCGGCCACCCATCACCAGACGAACGGGAACACCCTTCACCTCATAGTCGGCAAACTTGAAGCCCGGACGTTTGTTGTCGGCATTGTCGTACTTCACGGAAATACCCATTGACTTCAGCTTGGCAACAATGCCTGCTACTTTCTCGTCAATCTTAGCCAGCATCTCCGCATTCTTGTAGATAGGTACGATGACTACTTGTATCGGAGCCAGGTGCGGAGGAAGTACCAGACCGTTGTCATCGGAATGCGTCATGATAAGCGCTCCCATCAGACGGGTGGAAACACCCCAGGAGGTAGCCCAAACATACTCCAGCTTGTTCTCCTTATTGACGAACTGTACATCGAACGCCTTGGCGAAGTTCTGTCCCAAGAAGTGGGAAGTACCGCTCTGCAAAGCCTTTCCGTCCTGCATCATCGCTTCGATGGTGTAGGTGTTGAGGGCACCGGCAAAACGCTCGTTGGCAGACTTCACGCCCTTTACCACGGGCACCGCCATGTATTTTTCGGCAAACTCGGCATATACATTCAGCATCTTTACCGCTTCTTCTTCGGCTTCCTCGCGGGTGGCATGTGCCGTGTGTCCTTCCTGCCAGAGGAATTCGGCGGTACGGAGGAACAGACGGGTACGCATTTCCCAACGGAACACGTTTGCCCACTGGTTGCACAAGATAGGCAGGTCGCGGTATGAATTGATCCAGTTCTTGTAGGTGTTCCAGATGATGGTTTCGGAAGTGGGGCGGATAATCAGCTCTTCTTCCAGTTTTGCAGCAGGGTCCACCACCACACCGCCGCCATTCGGATCGTTCTTCAAACGATAGTGCGTCACGACGGCACACTCTTTGGCAAAGCCTTCCACATGTTCCGCTTCACGGCTGAGGAATGATTTCGGAATAAGCAAGGGAAAATAAGCGTTGACGTGTCCCGTTTCCTTGAACATATCGTCCAACTGACGTTGCATCTTCTCCCAGATAGCGTATCCGTAAGGCTTGATCACCATACAGCCGCGTACAGCCGATTGTTCTGCCAAATCGGCTTTTACCACCAACTCGTTGTACCACTGAGAATAGTTCTCACTACGTTTGGTAAGGTCTTTCAATTCTACTGCCATTCTATTTCGTTTTTTAAAGTTTTTCCTACGTTTAAAATGGCTTGACCCGAACATTTTCCTCGATATTTAAAAAAATGGCAGCCGCTGTGATGCAACTGCCTAACTCTAAATGGAGGAGCGGCAAGCGAGACTCGAACTCGTGACCCTCAGCTTGGGAAGCTGATGCTCTACCAACTGAGCTACTGCCGCATAAACATTTCCAAGGTCATGCCTTAAAAACGGTGGCAAAAGTTAATAAATTCCTTCCTAAAAAACCAAACGTTTCGTCAAATATTTCCTATTTTGCTCGGGAAAACAAAGATATTCTTTCAAAATACAGACTAAATACCAATGAAACGAATCATAACTCATCACCGGAAGGAGCACGTTCCGGCAAAAGCACCTATGCGGAAAAGCTGGCACTCGAGCTCTCTCCCACTCCCGTTTATCTTGCCACAGCACGCATTTGGGACGAAGAATTCCACCAGAGGGTAATCCGGCATCAGAAACGCCGGGGACCGGAATGGACAAACATCGAAGAGCAGAAAGAACTCAGCCGCCACCGGCTGGAGGGGCGGGTCGTCCTGATAGACTGCATCACCCTGTGGTGTACCAATTTCTTCTTCGCCCTCGAGTCTGATACCGACCGGGCACTTGCCGCTGCCAAGGCGGAATTCGACCGCTTCACGGCACAAGACGCAACCTTCATCTTTGTAACCAATGAAATAGGTATGGGAGGAACTTCCGAGAACGAACTGCAACGAAAGTTCACGGACATGCAAGGCTGGATGAACCAATATGTAGCCGCCCGTGCCGACGAAGTGATACTGATGGTATCCGGCATCCCACTTACCGTAAAAAACACTCATTCATAAAACAACAAACAATTAAAATTCAACAGACTGATGAAAACATTTCATATCACCCGCCCGGATGAGTCAATCCGTCCCGCATTGATTGACAAAATCAACAACCTGACCAAACCCAAAGGTTCATTGGGCATTTTAGAAGAACTGGCACTCCAAATCGGACTCATACAACAGACATTATCCCCCGCCTTGAAACATCCGCAAAACATTATCTTCGCCGCCGACCACGGCATTGTAGAAGAAGGTGTCAGTCTGTCTCCAAAGGAAATCACCTGGCAGCAAATCAGCAACTTCCTTCATGGAGGGGCAGGTGTCAATTTCCTCTGCCGGCAGCACGGCTTTACCCTGAAAATAGTAGATGCAGGAGTAGGCTACGACCTCCCCTACGAGAAAGGCATCATCAATATGAAAGTGCGCAAAAGCACCCGGAGTTATCTGCACGAGGCAGCCATGACGGAAGAGGAAATGGAGATGTGCCTGGAACGGGGTGCCGAGGTGGTGCGCCAATGCCACGAAGAAGGCAGTAATGTCCTCAGCTTCGGTGAAATGGGTATCGGAAACACCTCTTCATCCTCCCTGTGGATGACCTGCTTTACCGGCATTCCTCTGGAACAATGTGTCGGCGCAGGCAGCGGACTCGACAGCGCGGGCATCCGCCACAAATACGAAGTGCTGAAACAGTCTATGGAGAATTACAAAGGCGACGGCTCTCCCCGGGACATCATCCGCTACTTTGGTGGACTGGAAATGGTAATGGCCATAGGCGCCATGCTGCAAGCTGCCGAGCTGAGGATGATTATCCTTGTTGACGGATTCATCATGACCAACTGCCTGCTTGCCGCCGCCAGGCTCTACCCGGAAGTGACGGATTACGCCATCTTCGGACACTGCGGAGACGAGTCGGGCCACAAACTGGTGCTCGACGCCCTGCATGCCCGTCCGCTGCTGAATCTGGGGCTGCGTTTGGGAGAAGGAACAGGGGCCATCTGTGCATATCCTATTGTCGACTCGGCCGTGCGGATGCTCAATGAAATGGATAACTTTGCACATGCCTCCATCACTAAATACTTTTAACATGAACAATGTCTTGGCTGCATTCATAATGCTCACCCGACTGCCCTTCTGGAAAATCAAGGAAGTACCGGCAGAGTGTTTCAAGCATGTGGTTCCCTATTGGCCGCTTGTAGGCTGGCTGACGGGAGGCGTGATGGCGGCAGTGCTGTGGCTTGCCGGACAGATTATGCCGGTGTCATTGGCATGGATTCTTGCCCTCATCGCACGCCTGCTTGTCACCGGATGCCTGCACGAAGACGGGCTGGCGGACTTCCTCGACGGCTTTGGCGGCGGCACCACCCGCGAACGGACTCTAGCCATCATGAAGGACTCCCACATCGGAAGCTACGGTGTCATCGGATTGATATGCTATTTCCTGCTGTTGCTCCAACTTCATCACCTGCCACTGGGACTTCTCTGCATCCTTGTGCTCTGCGGTGACTGCTGGTCCAAGTTCTGTGCCTCCCAGATTGTCAACTACCTGCCCTATGCCCGGAAAGAGGAAGACAGCAAAAGCAAGACCGTCTACAACCGCATGAGCCGGCACGAGTTACTGGCCGGATTTCTTTGCGGCCTGCTTCCTTTCGTTCTGCTGCTGCCTATAAAGCTGTGGATTGCCACCCTCTTCCCACTGCTCACCTTCTTCCTGCTCTACCGATTGATGAAGCGGCGCCTACAAGGATATACGGGTGACTGCTGCGGGGCCACTTTCCTGCTATGCGAACTGTCCTTCTACTTGGGAAGCCTTATTCTAATTATAAATTAACAACTGAAAATTAAAGATGGAAGTAATACTCATTCGACACACTTCGGTAGATGTTCCTCCGGGCGTATGCTACGGACAGACCGATGTTCCCCTGAAACCCACGTTTGAAGCGGAAGCCGCCGTGACAGCAGAAAACCTGAAGGCATACCTTCCGTTCGACCACGTCTACACCAGTCCCCTGACCCGCTGCGTGCGCCTCGCCACCTATTGCGGCTATCCCGATGCAGAACGGGACAAACGGATTATGGAAATCAACTTTGGCGACTGGGAGATGAAGCCGTTCGAGCAGAATGAAGACCCACGCCTGCAGGAATGGTATGCCGACTACATGAACGTGGCAGCTACCGGTGGAGAGTCCTTTGCCATGCAATACCGACGTGTCGGCCAGTTTCTGGACGAGTTGAGGAAGAAGCCCTATACACGCGTTGCCATCTTCGCACATGGCGGCGTATTAATCTGCGCGCAACTCTATGCCGGAATCCTCAAAGCCGAAGAAGCCTTCGACGCATTGACGCCCTACGGCGGCATCGTCCGCATCAATCTCGACAAGGAATAGTGAACGAAATAGTAGGGCCTTCCTCCGCTTCGGTTTGCACCTTGTAGATACCTCCAAAATAATGAATAAAATGGGCATTGATTTCATGGCGAATCAAGCTCGTTTTATTCTCAAAATGTACCTTTGCAAACGGGGCGTTGACCACGTCGAAATAGAGGGCCGACCTAGTGCGGTCCCGTCTGATGCGGATAATCGCCTCATAACGGGCAGTGTCATTCTCTGACGGAGTCAGCATGCTGACAAGCAATGTATCGAACCACCTTCGGTCTGTCCTCGCAAGCTGTTCCTTGAGGTCGGTCTGCAGGCTGACAGACACAGTGCTCTCCTCACGGCCGTTCACTTTATCCAGCACCTCACTGCACAACTGAATAATGTCACACTCCTCGTCCTCATACTGAATCTTGCCGGACTCCAAGCGGGACAACTCCAGAATGCTGTTGACATAATTCAGCAGACTTTCCGCATTGGTCTGAATCATCTGCCCGTATTCCCTCTTAGTCTCCTTATCCAGCTCCTCCTTTCCGGTCAGCAATTCGGCAAAGCCCACCACCACATTCAGCGGAGTACGTATATCATGGCTGATTTCCGATTTCAGACGTTCCTTCGCGATGTTGTCCGTCTCTGCCTGCAAAGCGGCTTCAGCCGTCTTCTTCTCTACGACAGCAATCTTTCCGGAGACATAGCGCGTATACAAGTAGAAAAGCAGCATCAGCAGCAGGCAGACGCCCAGGAATATAAATCCTATACGGTAATTCATGTCCTGAATCTTCTGCTTCTCCAACAACAGCTCGTCAATGTGGTAAATCTCCTTCACCTGCTTCAACTGGTTGGCCGAGAAGGCATTGTTCAGCGAATCCTGCTTGCGTATGAGGTAGCGCCGGGTCTCGATGGCCCCGTCAATGTCCCCCTTGTCATATTGCGTACTCGCCTTGTAGTTTATCAAAGTGGCAAAGGTGGAAACGTAGTTGTTCAGTACCGTAGGGGTCACCTCGTCTATCAATGCGATGCTTTTGTCATACTCATCGGTCTTGGCATAGTATTGAAGCTGTATCAACTGGACATTCAGCCAGAAGACGGGATCTACATGCGGTTCAAGCAGTTTCTTTACTTTCTCGATATGCTCGTGCGCCACTGTAAAGTTCTTCCGGTTCATGTAGTGCAGGATATACTTCACTTCGCAGTCAATCTCGAAATTGCTCCAGTTTTTCCTTGTCTCGGGTTCTTTGGAAATAACCGTCTGCAACGTCATGTCCATTTCATGCAAATAGGGCAGCTTCAGGCTGTCTTTACCGCCATTGCCGTATACCTGGGCAATACGCGACAGTATATCCACTTTCAGGCTGGTCTTTGTCTGGGGAGAGAAATTCCGGTAAGCCTCCAAGAAAGCGTCCAGTGCCTCATTCGGGCGGCTGGACACTCCGTAGGCACACCCCAGACTGTTATACGCCGCTATCATCCCGTTATTGCTATGGCGGAGTTTTGATTCCTCCAACGTCTCCTTAGCCACATACACCGCTTTCTCTATCTGTCTCTTGGAAGCCAGGGCGCGGCTGATGGCAGCCTTCTGCTCCAGATAATAATCGTAAGTGCCTACCTGGGAGACAAAATCCTTCAGCACATCCACCCAATACGACAGACTGTCCGGGTCGTGTTTCTTGTCATAACATGCCGCCAGATAGTAAGCGCCCATATTCTCATAGAAAGCGTTCTTCTGCCGCCGCGCCTCCTCGTACAGACGGGTGGAAAAAGTCATGTTATAGGGAGCATACTGGTGCTTGTAGGCCATGTCACGGAGATACGTCAGCCGGACAAGGGTGGCCGGCAGGGCATCGGCAACCTTCAGGATGCTGTCCTGATACCGGACAGCCCCCGTGTCTTCTGCCAGCAGCGGACAGATATATCCGCAAAACAAAACATGGATGAGAATCAGTATTCGTTTCATTGCGCCGTTCCTCCGTGTAATGCGGGATTATACTTCAAAGGATGCGTAAAACAGAAACGCGCGCCACGGGTATACCCACTGTCCACCCACAGCTTGCCGTTCATATATTTCACAATCAGTTGGCAGATGGAAAGACCCAGTCCGCTTCCCTGCACAAAATCATTCAGCTTTTCAAAGCGTTCAAAAATCAAGTGCTGCTTCTCCGGTGGAATGCCGCATCCGGTATCCGTCACGGAGAAAAGTGCCGTACCGGCATCAGCCATCTTCAGTTCCAGCACGATGGAGCCTTGTTCCGTAAACTTGGCGGCATTCACCAGCAGGTTTATCAAGACTTGGCGGAGGCGCGCATCGTCCGTATCCAGCATCAGGACGGACAAATCCGTGTCAAAACGCATTTCAACCTCCAGCTTGCGCGAGGCCATCACGGTCTCCACGACCTCATTACACAACTTCACGGCATCATGCGTGCGGATGTTGAAGGTTATATTGTCATTCTCGAAATCCGAGAAATCCAGAATGTCATTGATAAGTTTCAGCAACTGAAAGGAATTCACCTTGATAATTTCGGAGAATTCCCGGCGCGATTCGTCATCGAATGACTCGTCCTCATCCGTCAGTACCGCCGAGAATCCGACAATGGCATTCAGCGGCGTACGTACCTCATGGCTCATGTTCGAAAGAAACATATTCTTCCGTTGTATGGCTTGCACCGCTTTCTCCTTCATCGCCTCCTGCCGCATCTGGGAACGCTTCAAACGGAATATCTTCTTCCAGCCCAACACCAGGAGGAATATCAGAAACAGTACGGACACAATGATGCCTGCCAGATAGAAACGCATGGATACAATGCGGTCGCGTTCGTTCTGGTAGGCCAGTTGGTCGGCCTGGAAACGGGTACAGAGCCGGTCTATCTCCTTGGGATAGTTCTTCTCGAACGAAGTCTTGATATACGAAAAGACCTTGCCGTACTGTCCGTAGGCTTCTTCCTTGTTCCCCATCTTCACCAGTAAATCCGCCTTTTCGAGCAGAGCTTCCTTGTAGATGTTATGGTTTATCCGGGCATATTCGGTTTGAAGGAAATCATTGTAGGCGGTCAAGGCTGCCTCATGCTCTCCGGTGGCCACCAGATAACGGGCATCTATAATCAGAAGGTATTGCCGTATCTCCGGAATCAGTTGCGCTTCAAGCTGGCCTATCTGTACCAGATGATGGCTGGCGGCCTTCAAGTCACCCTTGAATAATTGGCAGGAAGCATTGGAGATGTGACGCATGGCCAGCTCCAGCGGAGAAAGCCGGTCTTCCGGATAGAGGTTCAGACGTGCAAGATAACGCGAGGCACCGTTTACATTCCGTATGCGCAGGTTATAATCTATCAGTTCCACCAGTAGCATGCGGATATGCACATCCTCCCCGTCCATCCCATCCAGCAGTCTCAAAGACTCTTCGTAAGCGGCACCGGCTTCCCGAAGCCTGCCGGTATAGCTGTACACCTCTCCCATGGCATTCAGCGCCAGGGCATTGCCGAAGGGGTAGGCAAGCGCGCGGGCTTTGGAGTACATCTGGTCGCTCTGGGCAATGGCCATACGGATTTCTCCACGGAAAAGGGAGGATTTTATAAGTATCCTTTCCAGTTCGAAATAGGTGTAATAGCGCTGGGATTCATCCAATTGGGACAAAAGGCCGTCGGCATTCAGCGAGTCACACTCCTCCCGGGTCAGATAGTCGAAACCGAGGCTGTTGTGAAAAGTGGAGATGACCTCATGGACTATACTTTCCTTTTCTTTAGTCCAAGAATCCGCTTTATCTGTTGCCGATGCAATTATTGTGCTCCCGAACCAAATAAAGAAAAGGAATATATATAGTTGCTTTATCCTCATTTATAAGACTTTGTCTGCTTTAAAAGTTACATTTTTAATGCAACGCGGTCTTGCAAAGATATTATATCTTTTTGGAACGGACAAAGAATCAGTTAAAATAACAACATTTTAAAAACAAAAGGAAGCCAAGGTCGATGTCACTATTACGGCAACCACCATCCACCACTCCACACGCCGGTTGATGCGGACAGCCACACGCATATCTTCCGTCTTCAGAGGCCGTTCATTAGAACCGATATAAGGTTTCCATACCTCCTCGCCGAAATAGTTGTGCGGACCTCCGAAACGGCAGTCCAGAATACCGGCAAGGGCGGCTTCCGGATAACCGGAATTGGGACTGGCATGCTGGCTGCCATATCTGCCCACAAAAGCAAACAAGGAAAGGCGACCGGAAACCAGTACCATCAGAAAGGCTGTCAGACGGGCGGGAATATAATTGGCAACATCATCCAAACGGGCAGCAAAACAGCCGAACCGACGATAGCGTTCATTCTTGTAGCCGACCATGGAATCCAGCGTGTTCACCATCTTATAGGCAAGCATGCCCGGAACTCCCAACAGCAGATACCAGAACAAGGGAGCAACCACCCCATCGCTCAGATTCTCCGCCAATGTCTCCAATGCAGCGGTTCGTACTTCCTGCGCCGAGAGCGCAGACGTATCACGCCCTACGATACGTGCCACTTGCATCCTCCCTTCCTCCAAGGAACGGTCCACCGCCTTGAACACCATACGCACCTCGCGAACCAGCGTAGTGCCCGCCAAGCAATAGAATATCAGCAATATTTGCACCGTCAGAAGCATGCCCGGAGAAAAGAGTGCCGCCAAGCGGAGCAACAAAAGCGTAATGACATATACCCCCAAGACAAGAGACACCGCCACAAACGCACCTTTCAGGAAACGCGAATCGCCCCGGTTCAACCGGTACTCACAGAAAGAAATGGCTTTGCCGAAAGCCACCACCGGATGGGGTAGCCACGCCGGGTCGCCCAGCCAGTGGTCGAGCAGCCAGGCTGTGAGAAGCGGCAGGTTCAAGTTGAAGGCGACACCCAAAAGTATAAGTACATCTTCTTCCATCGGTTATTCCTCCTCAAGCCATTGTCCTATTGCTTTTACAAGCCTGTCATTCTCCTCCCGGCTCTGGGCGGCTATGCGGAAGAAGTGCTCATTCAGCCCGTCAAAGTTGGAGGCGTCCCGAATCAGGATGCCATGCTCCCCTGCCAGATAGTCTTTCAAAGCGGAAGCCTTGCCCATACGGAGGCACAACAGCATGAAATGGGTTTCGGTGGCCCATACCTCCAGTCCTCCCAATGCCTCGAGCGCACTGCGCAGGCGGGCAGCCTCTTGCAAGTAAGACGCCACATCCAGCGAATTGGGAACATCATGTTCCAACAGATGGAGTCCCGCCTCAATGGCAAGCTGATTGACCGACCAGGGCATACGGTTGGTACGCAAGCGGTGCAGCAGGTGGGGGGCGCCGGTGACATATCCCAGTCGCAGACCGGGAACGGCATAACGCTTGGTCATGGAGTGCAGCAGCAAGACGTTGGGAAACTCTGCCGCCTCGGCAGCAGAGAAAAGCGGACGCAAGGTGAAAAACTCATAGGACTGGTCGATGACGAAACATACCTGCGGATTATGACTGATAAGTGTTGCCAGATATTCCTTCTCCACGACCGTTCCGGTAGGGTTATTGGGATTGCACAGCCACAGCATGCGCACCTCTTCCGGCAAGCGATACCCCTCGCTCTCCGCAGGAAGCCGATAGAGGGAAGTGACCCGATGGCCGTGCATGCGGCAGGCATCGGCATATTCACTGAAAGTGGGCTGCACAATGGCGGTGTTTGTCCCGCGGAAAGTCTGCGCGGTGAGATAAATGGCTTCGGTAGCTCCGTTCGTCACGCACACTGCCTCGGCAGGAAGACGGTGGCGGCGGGCAAGGCAGGCCTCAAGCGTGTAAGGCTCCGGTTCGGGATAGTTGCCGATGCCGTCAATCCGGGCACACAGATGCGCCTTCAAGGCAGAGAGGTCTACCCTGCTGTAAACGTTCGAGCTGAAGTTTGCCGTAATGGGACGGCTGTATTTATAGGAATCGTCTCCGTGTCCTTCAATCATGGTTCTTTGTCAATATTTGGTAGATAAGCGGCAGGTTGACGTGGCGGCGCACGTGCTCGGCAAGCCTATCGTATTGTTCTTCTTTGAATGTATGGTAATCGAAAGCGCCGGCATTCCCGGACAGTTTGTCTGCAAAAGGCGCAAGCAGGAAATCTATGAATTCCGGATTGTCGAGAATGCCATGAATATAAGTCCCCATGCAGGTGGAGTCCACGTAGTAACCATCGGTAGAGCTGTTCTCCAGAAGATTCAAGGGAGAATCGGGAGTACCTTCCACAGGGGTGGTCACTCCCATATGGATTTCATAGCCCTGCATGAATGGAGAATGGAGAGTGGAAGATGGAGAATGGGGATTGCACAGACCGAACTTCACCTGGCGGGTCACCTTCTCTCCCGACATGCGGGTACTGATGGGCAACAGCCCCAGTCCGGGCAGGCGTTCGATGTCCCCCTCCACATGCTCAGGGTCGAGCACCTCCTGCCCCATCATCTGATAGCCGCCGCAGATACCCATCACGGTGGCACCTTCACGATGGGCACGGATGATGGCAGCCGCCACACCGTTACGGCGCAATTCGTAAAGATCATCAAGCGTGCTCTTGGAACCGGGCAGCAGGATGACGTCGGCCTTTGCCAACTCATCCACATTGTTGGTATAGAAGAGATGTACGCGCGGGTCACGTTCCAGGACATTAAAATCGGTGAAGTTACTGAGGTGGCGCAGCAGAATGACGGCGATGTTCACCTTTCCCTTCTCGGCACGGACAGACTTTGCGGCAAGCGCCACGGAGTCTTCTTCTTCAATGTAGATATCACGGTAGTAAGGTACTACCCCGACAACGGGAATGCCGCAAAGCTCCTCCAGCATCGTAATGCCCGACTCGAAGAGACGTATATCCCCCCGGAACTTGTTGATAAGAATTCCTTTAATTCGCTCCCGCTCATGGGGACGAAGCAACATCAGCGAACCGTAGACGCTGGCAAACACACCGCCACGGTCAATGTCGCCCACAAGAATTACATCGGCTCCGGCATGCAGGGCCATCGGCAGATTGACAAGGTCGGTATCCCGCAGATTGATTTCGGAGATGCTTCCCGCGCCTTCCAGCACGACGGGATTATAGCGGGCGGCAAGGCGGTCGTAGGCAGCACAAACCTCCCGGCGCAGCTCGTCGCGTCCTTCCTTGCGGAAATACTCATAAGCATTGCGGTTGCCGATAGGACGCCCGTTAAGGACAACCTGCGAGGTATGGTCCGACTGTGGTTTCAGCAGTAGCGGATTCATGTCCGTGTGGCAAGGCACTCCGGCGGCTTCTGCTTGCACAGCCTGGGCACGGCCTATCTCCAGCCCTTCGGGAGTGGCAAATGAATTGAGCGCCATATTCTGTGCCTTGAACGGTGCGGGCTGATAGCCGTCCTGCTTGAAGATGCGGCAGAAGGCGGCAGCAATGATGCTCTTTCCCACATCACTGCCCGTCCCGGCAAACATAATCGGATGAAGTTTCTCCATAAATTCCATTTTAGCGAATGCAAAGATAGTGCAAATCCGAATATCTCTCCCATTCATAAGCCATATCTTCGGAAACTATTCCTATATTTGTAACGTTCTATTCAAAAAGATGACTACTGAACAATTCCCACCTCCTCTTGTTTAGAGAAACAAGAACCCCTAAACCGAACGAACTTATGAATAATCTATCATGCCGGAGATTTTTTCCGGTTGCTGCCTGCGTGCTGCTTGCCATCGGTGAAGTGGCTGCACAAACCTCCCTTCCCCTTAGCTTCGGTGATGCCCTAAGGCAGATGCAAAACGGCAACCGCAGCCTGAAAATAGCTGACAAGGGAATTGAAGCCGCCCGTGCGGAACGTGACAAACTGAATGCCCTCTGGTACCCCTTCCTGCAAGGTGCCGGTACGTTCGTGCATCTTTCCGAAAAGATAGAGGTAAAACAGCCCCTTTCCCAGTTCACCGACCCGGCAAAGGACTTTGTGCACAACATCGTGCCGGACGACCAATTCATCAGCAGCATACTCGACCAGATAGGCTCCCATACCCTTGCCTTTCCACTGGCTCCACGCAACCTGACTTCCGTCGGCCTGACCGCCGAATGGGTCGTATTCTCCGGCGGCAAGCGCATCCGGGCCTCGAAGATAGGCAACACCATGATAGACATTGCCCGCGAAAACCGGGGACAGACCGATGCCACGCAACGCACCCTGCTGGCAGAAAGCTACTTCGGGCTGAAACTTGCGCAAGAGGTAGTACGCGTGCGGCAGGAGACTTACAACAGCCTGCAACGCCATTACCAGAATGCCCTTAAACTGGAAGCTGCCGGCATGATAGACAAGGCAGGCCGGCTCTTTGCCCAAGTGAATATGGATGAAGCTGCCCGTTCACTGGAGGCTGCCCGGAAGGAGGCCTCCGTCGTACAAAGTGCCCTGCGCACCCTGCTCAACCTGCAAGACACATGCAGCATCCATCCTACTTCGGAGCTTTTCATCAACGACCAACTGCCCGCTAAAGAGGAGTTCCTGCAAGCCATGCGGGTGGAGAACTACACCGTGAACCAACTGCAACTGCAGTCACAGATTGCCCGCCAGCAGCTCCGCATCGACCAGAGCGGCTACCTGCCGGACATCGCCGTATTCGGCAAGCAGACCCTCTATGCCCACGGCATACAAAGCAATCTTGTCCCCCGCACCATCGTAGGTGTGGGCTTCACCTGGAACCTGTTCGACGGACTGGCGCGTGAGAAGCGCATCCGCCAGTCGAAGATAGCCCAGCAAACCCTCGCCTTGGGACAAGAAAAAGCCAAAGAAGACCTGAGCGTAGGCATCGACAAGCTCTACACCCAACTGCAAAAGGCACAAGACAACGTACGCGCCCTGAATACCACCATCGAGCTGAGCGAAGAGCTGGTGCGAATCCGCAAGAAATCCTTTGCCGAAGGCATGGCAACCAGTACCGAGGTCGTAGATGCGGAAACGATGCTGGCAACCGTCCGCGTGGCGCGTCTGGCAGCCTACTACGAATATGATGTGGCACTGATGAACCTGCTGGCTATCTGCGGAACGCCGGAACGGTTCGAGAAATATTTCGAGACAACTTATTAAAACCTACCCTTTATGAAAATCAATAATAAAAGCATCAGCATTGCATTCGTCATTATCCTGGCTGCAACGGTCATCATTTCACTTGCCGGCATGTTACTCATGAGCCGGCAGCCCCTGGTCCTGCAAGGACAAGTGGAAGCAACGGAAATACGTATCAGCGGAAAGCTGCCCGGACGTGTGGACTCCTTCCTCGTACAAGAGGGCGACTGGGTGAAGGCAGGCGATACGCTTGTCGTCATCAACAGCCCCACCATCGAAGCCAAATACCGCCAGGTGAATGCCCTGGAGCAGGTGGCCCAGGAGCAGAACAAGAAGATAGACGCCGGTACCCGCCGCCAGATTGTGGCCACCGCCCGGCAACTCTGGAACAAGACGCAGAGCGACCTTGCCCTCGCCAAGACCACTTACCAGCGCATTGTAACGCTTTATAAGGACAGTGTCGTCACCTCCCAGCGGCGTGACGAGGTGGAAGCCATGTACAAAGCCGCCCAAGCCGCCGAACGTGCCGCCTACGAGCAATACCAGATGGCCGTAGACGGAGCGCAGAGCGAGGACCGCGCCTCGGCCCGCAGCCTGGTGGAAGCGGCGCGAAGCACCGTCGATGAAGTCTCCTCCCTCCTCGTCGACTCTCGCCTGACTGCCCCCGAAAACGGCCAGATAGCCACCATCTTCCCCAAACGCGGAGAACTGGTGGCTCCCGGCACTCCCATCATGAGCCTCGTCGTGATGGACGATGCACACGTGGTACTGAATATCCGCGAGGACCTGATGCCGCAATTCAAGATAGGAGGCACTTTCCGTGCCGATGTCCCCGCCATCGACGGCAAGGACATTGAATTCCGCATCTATTACATCAGTCCGCTGGGCAGCTTCGCCACCTGGAAATCCACCAAACAGACGGGCAGCTATGACATGCAGACGTTCGAGATACACGCACGTCCCACACAGCAGGTAGAGGGATTAAGACCGGGGATGTCCGTACTCTTAAAAATGAAGAATGAAAAATGAAAGATAAAGAATTTGGCTGCGCAATGAAAGCGCTTCGCATGGTTATCCGTCGCGAATGGCACCGCATGACCTCCCGCCGTCTATACCTCGGCGTCTGCGTCGTGCTACCCTTGCTCTGTCTGTTCTTCATGGCCACCATCTTTGGAAACGGACAGATGGAGAACATTCCCGTGGGTATCGTCGACCTGGACAACACTGCCACTTCGCGCAATATCTCCCGACGCATCTCTGCCGCCCCCACCTTCCGTGTGACGGAGCACTTCACCGACGAAGCCGACGCCCGCCGGGCATTGCAACAGAAGGACATATACGGCTACCTCGTCATCCCGCCCCGCTTCGAACAGAAGGCGGTGACGGGAACTGGCGCAACGCTCACCTATTATTACCACTATGCCCTTCTTTCGGTAGGCAGCGAGCTGATGGCGGCGTTCGAGAATACGCTTGCCCCCGTGGCGCTCTCGCCCATCGTGATGCAGGCCGAAGCACTGGGAGTCAGCGGAGAACAGATACAGACCTTTCTGCTCCCCGTAGAAGCCAGTACCCATCCCCTCTACAATCCGGACATGGACTACTCCATCTACCTGAGCCAGCCTTTCTTTTTCGTACTGTTCCAGATACTCATCCTGCTCACCACCGTCTACTCCATAGGCAGCGAACTGAAATTCGGCAGCGCCGGCGAATGGCTGGAGACGGCACGAGGCAATATCCTCACTGCCGTAGCAGGGAAACTGCTGCCCTATACCCTCATCTTCTCGTCCATCGGTATCCTGGCAAACTATGTACTGTTCGGCCCGCTACATATCCCCTTCGCTGGCAGTCTGTGGCTGATGAATGCAGTGACCGTGCTCTTCATCATCGCTACCCAGGCATTGGCGGTCTTTATCTATTCTGTCTTTCCCAAGATTGCCTATATCATCAGTGTAGTATCCATGGTGGGGTCGTTGGGGGCTACGCTGTCCGGAGTCACGTTTCCCGTTACAGCCATGTATGCGCCCGTGCATGCGGCCTCCTACCTCTTCCCCGTGCGGCACTTCACGGAGGCGGCACAAGCCATGATTTACTTCGATGCAGGATTTGCCTACTTCTGGCAGTCGGTAGCTACACTCTTCATCTTCCTATTGGCAGCACTGCTGATACTGCCATTGCTGAAATGGTGGATAAAAAAAGAGATAGGGAAGAAGCAATCTCGCCTCCCATACTTGCCCACCTACCGCATTGTCAACAGCTTCCGTCATCCGCCACGAGTGGCATGCCATCGCCACCAATCCCGCCATCCTGCTCGTGCTGGCAGGCGGTATCTTCCTCTACGGACTGCTCTACAACTACATGTACGCCCCCAACCTGGTGCGCAAGGCTCCCGTCGCAGTGGTAGACCTCTCCCACTCCGCCCTCAGCCGCCGAATACATCCGACTGCTCGACGCCACTCCCCACGACCGCCGTCTACGGCCAGCACACCCAACCAATCCTCCGAAGCCCGCCAATGGATGAAGCAGGGCGACGTGGCAGGCATCCTTTACCTGCCTGCCGACTTCGAGGCACGTGTGGCACGGGGCGAGACTTCGGTCTTCGTACTCTATGCCGCCACGGACGCTTTCCTCAACTTCAAAGGACTGCAAGAATCCAGTGCGCGCGTCATGCTTGCCGTGAACGATGCCCACCGCATGGAGGGCACCGTATTCCTACCTCCGCAAGGACTGCTGGCAGTGGCTTCGTCCGCTCCCGTCAGCGTGTCCGGCACGGCGCTCTACAACTATACAGAGGGCTACGGTTCCTATCTGATTCCCGCCGTCCTAATTGTCATCATCTTCCAGACGATGCTGATGGTGATTGCCATGCTGACGGGCGAGGAAGCGGAAGCCCGAAGAAAAGGAATACGGCTGATGCGTGCCGACTCATTGAAGGATACATTACGGATTGTCGGAGGCAGGACCTTCGTATACTTCATGCTCTACGTGGTGTTTTCCCTATTCCTGCTGGGACTGTTGCCGCACCTGTTCAGCATCCCACACATCGGCAGCGGAGGAGACATCGTCACAATGATGATACCCTTCCTGCTGGGCACGAGTTTCCTTGCTCTGGCCGTCTCCCGCTGGTTTACAGACTCCGAAGCGCCGTTGCTGATGATAGCCTTCTTCTCTGTGGGCTATATCTTCCTTTCGGGCGTGTCCTATCCGCTGGAGCTGATGCCGTGGTATTGGCAGGCAGCCCACTATCTGTTTCCGGCAGGTCCTGCCGTACTTGCTTTTGTAAAACTGAATTCAATGGGTGGAACGCTGGCCGACGTATGGCCGCAGATGCTGACGATGTGGATACAAGTATTGGTCTATGGAACTTTGGCGCTCTGCACTACACGCCACCTCTACGGAGAAGGAAAAGTGAAGGCATAAAAAAAGGCTATCTATCCCAGACAGCCAATCTTTTGTTAACCTTAAATCTAATACTATGAAAAACACATTGCAAATATACGGACTTCTCCGAATTCTCCAAAATTTCCGCCCATAACAGCCTTATTTATAACATGGTTTAATAGGAATATGCCGTTGTTAACAGATAGAGGCTGGTCAAATAAGAAATTTTCACTATCTTCATCCCCAAAATCGTAAACCAAAGAATATTCTGCCATGATTCATACCATACTCGATACAGACCTTTACAAATTCACCACCTCGTATGCCTACATCAAATTGTTTCCCTATGCCATGGGTACTTTCAGTTTTAAGGACAGAGACGACACCGCCTATACGGACACGTTTCTGAAGGAACTGCAAGAGGCGGTGGACAGCCTGACACAAACCGTACTCACTGCCGAAGAGCTGGAGTACATGACCCGCCACTGCCGCTTCCTGCCGAGGGTCTATTGGGAGTGGCTCTCCTCCTTCCGCTTCCAGCCGGAGAAGGTAAGCATCCATCTGGACGAGGACCGGCACCTGAACATTGAAATCACGGACTATCTGTACAAGGCCACCCTTTACGAAGTCCCTCTGCTTGCCATCGTATCCGAAATAAAGAACCGTTCTTTGGGAAACGTGGCCGACATGGACGGCATACTCTGCAAACTTTCCGAAAAGGTGGCACTCTCCAACCGGCGCCAGCTGTATTTTTCGGAGTTCGGCACCCGGAGACGCTTCTCGTTCGAAGTGCAGGACAAAGTCATAGGCCGTCTGAAGGAAACCGCCGAATACTGTACCGGGACTTCCAACTGCCACTTCGCCATGAAATACGGCATGAAGCCTATGGGGACGCATCCGCATGAATGGTTCATGTTCCACGGCGCACAGTTCGGCTACAAACACGCCAACTACATGGCCTTGGAAAACTGGGTGAACGTATACGACGGCGACTTGGGCATCGCACTGTCCGATACCTATACCTCCGGCATTTTCCTAAGTAACCTGAGCCGCAAGCAGGCCAAACTATTCGACGGTGTACGCTGCGACTCCGGTGATGAATTCGATTTCACCGACAAGCTCGTTGCCCGCTACCGCGAACTGGGCATCGACCCTACCACTAAAACCATCGTCTTCAGCAATGCGCTCGACTTTGGCAAGGCACTCGACATCCAGGAGCATTGCAGGGGCAAAATCCGCTGCTCCTTCGGCATCGGCACCAATCTGACGAATGATACCGGATTCAAGCCCTCCAACATCGTAATGAAACTGACGCAATGCAAGATGAACGTCAACCAGGAATGGCGCGAATGCGTGAAGCTGTCCGACGATGCAGGAAAGCATATCGGCAGCGAAGCGGAAGTACGGGCATGTCTGTATGATTTAAGGCTCGGACAGCAAATAGACCCCCTATGCTGAAAACAGCTTCCCGGCAGTTAGCGATAAGCGCTTACTGTCTTTTCCTTTTGTAGGCAAACTCCTGCCATTTCTCCTCCGGCCAGTCCTGCCGCTGCATCTCCATGCGGGCCATGACGAAGAACAAGTCCGAAAGGCGGTTGATAAAGCGCAGGATATCCTCGTTCACAGGGTCTTGGCGATGGAGTGTCCACAAACGGCGTTCGGCACGGCGGGCCACGGTACGGGCAAACTGCAGTTGGGCTGATATGGGAGTGCCACCGGGCAAAAGGAAGTAGCCGTTGTCCGTCAGCAGGACGGTCATGGCATCCATCTCCTGCTCACAGCGCAGCGTGAGCTCTGCGGCAGAAAGCGGATTAGGGTTCACCACTCCCGAGGGAGTGGCCACATGGCTCATCACCACCATCAGTTCCCGCTGGACAGCATGCAGCAACTCCTGCCAGGCATCTTTTGCCGCCAGCATGGAGCGCACGATACCAATCACGGCATTCAATTCATCAAGGCATCCGTTTGCTTCGATACGGATGTCATCTTTCGGCACGCGCGTGCCACCATGAATACCCGTTGTTCCTTTGTCTCCAGTTTTGGTATAGACTCTTTTCATACTCTATTTGATAAATCAGTAGGGTCTTCCAAAGAAGACAAGCGATAAGTATTCAGTTTCATAATATATTTAAATGAAAACAAAGATACTCCACTATTTCAAGAACACAAACGAAATTACATAAAATATCAATGCGCTATTTTAGAGTTCACCGAACAAAGCCATCACATCCACCTCGCCCCAATACAGATGCGTATAACTGGCTATCAAGTTCTTATAGCGAAAGACGGGAGTGGTTACCTTCCCTCCTTTGGCATTGTAGACCTGCGCTATCGAGGGAGGAAGACTGCACGCACCACCTTCTTTTCCATCAGCCTCGGGCACAGCAAACTGCGTATAATGGAATTCGTGTCCTTTAAGCCGCCATCCGTTATAGTTGAACTGGCGGTATCCCAATGTCAGTTTCCTGCGTTTACGCTCGTTCGTAATGCTGAAAGGCAATACTCCTACCATCTCATTTCCAATATTGCCTACACAGCTCCCGGCACTTCCCCCGTCCGTATCCCCATCAGAAAGAACGGACTGCGAAAGATATATCATCCCCCCGCATTCCGCCAGCGTCCTGCCACCGGCCTCTATATAGCTGCGGATAGACTCCCTGGCAAGCCTTGCCCCGGCAAGTTCCTCCAGACGGTTCTCGGGATAGCCGCCGGGCAGATAGAGCAAATCCGTCTCTTGCGGAATAGCCCGGTCCTGCTCCGGATTGAAGAAAGTGACCGTGCCCATACAGCGCAGAATATCCAGATGCTCCGCATAGAGGAAGGAAAAGGACTCTTCGTTGCGCGCTACCGAGATATGCAGCTTCCCCGGCTCTGATAGTACCGACTTCTCCTCCACAGCCGCCGCAGGCAATGGAAGCCCGATTGTCGAGAGTAGCAGTTCCCAGTCCACATGTTCCTCCAGCAAGCCTGCCAGCATGTCCAGCCCCTCCGTCTCCTTAGAACGGCTGAAATCCAGCCCCAGATGGCGCGACTCCTGCTCCAGTTCCTTCTGCTTGGGCAGATAGCCCAGACAAGTCACGTTCAAGTCTTCACAGACCTCCTGTAACATCCGATAGTGACGGAGCGAGCCGACACGATTGAAGATAACTCCCGCAATACGTATATCCGGACGAAAATTGATGAACCCCGACAACAAAGGAGCCATGGAATAGGCAGCCGACTTGGCATCAACCACCAGCACCACAGGAATACCCAAGAGCCGAGCCACTTCTGCCGACGAGCCCCGGTCGCGGTCGTACCCGTCGTACATCCCCATCATCCCCTCGACCACGGCAACATCCGCATCCGCCGAATAGCGTGCATACAGACTGCTTACGTGCTCCTGAGATGCCATGAAAGTATCCAGATTGATGGAAAGACGGCCGCATACCACCTCGTGATACTTGGTATCTATATAATCGGGGCCGCATTTGAAAGGCTGCACCTTCAGACCTTTCTTCACAAACAATGCCATCAGTCCACGACTGACGGTGGTCTTTCCACTGCCCGATGTAGGGGCGGCTATGAGAAACTGAGGGATGGAACGCATAATTAATGTGTTAATGATTTAATGTGCCAATGTGCTAATCGGCTGCGCTATACTTGCGCTACTTCCCCATGCCGCAGGTCATTGGCACATTGGCATATTGGCACATTAGCACATTTTCAACGTGCAAAGATAAGCATATCTCCAACAAAAGTTTTATCTTAGCTGCGAAAATAAAACATACCACCATGATAACCGAAGAACTTAAGAAACTCTACATCGCACATACCGGACACGAACCGGAACAGATTGACGAACTCCCCTCCTCCGGCTCCAACCGCCGCTACTTCCGCCTCATCGGAAGTCCTACACTTATCGGCGTCAGCGGAGAGTCTGTGGAGGAAAACCGCGCCTTCCTCTACATGGCAGAACATTTCCGCCAGAAAGGACTGCCCGTACCGCAAGTGTTCATCCGCTCCGAAGATGATATCTATTATCTGCAAGAAGACCTGGGCGACTCGCTCCTATTCAATGCCATCGAGAAAGGCCGCAAGACCAGCGTATTCGGCGAGGATGAGAAACAGTTACTGCGCAAGACCATCCGTCTGCTGCCCGCCGTGCAGTTTGCCGGAGCCGACGGCATGGACTTCTCCTACTGCTACCCGCAGGCAGAATTCAACAGCCGCAGCATTCTGTGGGACCTGAACTACTTTAAATACTGCTTCCTCAAGGCTACGGGGATGGACTTTCAGGAAGACCGGCTGGAGGACGACTTCCAGAAGATGGCAGACGTGTTGCTCCGTAGCAGCTCCGCCACCTTCATGTACCGCGACTTCCAGAGCCGTAACGTCATGATAAAGGACGACGAGCCGTGGCTCATCGACTTCCAGGGCGGACGCAAAGGTCCGGTCTACTACGACGTTGCCTCCTTCTTGTGGCAAGCCAAAGCAAACTATCCCGACAGCCTGCGCAAAGAGTTGCTGAAGGAATACATCGACGCCCTGCGCAAGTACCAGCCCGTGGACGAGGCTTATTTCTATGCCCAGCTTCGCCACTTCGTATTGTTCCGCACCATGCAGGTGCTGGGTGCCTACGGTTTCCGCGGTTACTTCGAGAAGAAGCCCCACTTCATACAAAGTGTCCCCTTCGCCATCGAGAACCTGCGCCAGCTGCTCCAGGAGCCTTACCCCGAATATCCTTACCTCTGCCGGATTCTGCGCGAGCTCACCGAACTGAAACAGTTTACAGACGACCTGCAAAAGCGCCGCCTCGTGGTGAAAGTCACCAGCTTTGCCTACAAAAAAGGTATCCCCGAAGATTCCACGGGCAACGGAGGAGGTTTCGTCTTTGACTGCCGCGCTGTGAACAACCCCGGCAAGTACGAGCGTTACAAACCCTTCACGGGACTGGACGAACCCGTTATCCGCTTCCTGGAAGACGACGGCGAGATAGCCGTATTCCTGGAGCATGCCTACGCCCTTGTCGACGCTTCCGTGAAGCGCTACATGGAACGCGGCTTCACCAATCTGTCTGTCTGCTTCGGCTGCACCGGCGGACAGCACCGCTCCGTGTACTCGGCACAACACCTGGCGGAACATCTGCACAAGAAGTTCGGCGTGCAAGTGAACCTGATACATAGAGAACAGAATATTGAACAGACGTTTAAGGCCAAAGTTTAATGTGCTAATGTGAGAATATGCCAATATGAAAGCCATGATTTTCGCCGCCGGCCTGGGCACCCGGTTGCGCCCCTTGACGGACCACATGCCCAAGGCCCTCGTTCCCGTAGCAGGAAAGCCCATGCTGGAACGGGTGATACTGCGGTTGAAGGAAGCAGGATTCAACGAGATAACGGTCAATATCCACCACTTCGGGGAGCAGATTATCGACTTCCTCCGTGCCCACGACAACTTCGGCACGGAGATTCACATCAGCGACGAACGCGGCATGCTGCTCGACACCGGAGGAGGCATCAAAAAGGCACGCCCCTTTCTGGACGGACAAGAACCTTTCCTGGTGCACAACGCGGATATTCTGACGGACATTGACCTTGCAGGTCTCTACCGCCACCATCTGGAGAGCGATGCGGAGTCTACCCTGCTTGTGAGCGAGCGCAAGACTTCCCGCTATCTCCTTTTTGACGACGACTACCACCTGCACGGCTGGATAAACAAGTCCACCGGAGAGGTGAAACCGGCAGGCTTCGACTACCGGGAAACGAAGTACCGGGAACTCGCCTTCGGAGGTATCCACATCATCTCCCCCTCCCTCTTCCACCTGATGGACGATGGGCAGTGGAACGGCAAGTTCTCCATCATTCCTTTCTACTTGTCCGCCTGCACAAAGGTGCACATACAAGGCTATCCGCTGCAAGGATTCCGCTGGTTCGACATCGGCAAACCGGAGACACTGGCACAAGCGGAGGAATACTACAAACAAAAATAACAAGTAATGTAAAGCAGCCTAACATTACTTGTTAGCTCTCTTTACATTACTTGTTATCAAATCAACCTATGTACCATAGATTATCTATGGTGAAACTACGCCAACGCCAGTATCAGCAACTGAGCCGTCAGCACCCGCAGGAACATAGCCAGCGGATAGACTGTGGCGTATCCCACCGCAGGGGCATCGCAGGATGTCAAGTCCGAGGAATAGGCCAATGCAGGCGGATTGGTGTTAGCTCCGGACAGCACACCTATCAGCGTATAGTAGTTCAGCTTCCAGAAATAGCGCCC
>ENA-OPYT01000132-OPYT01000132.1-human-gut-metagenome-genome-assembly--contig:-NODE-132-length-23621-cov-4.493998_pt1 | contig 23621 bp, 27 predicted proteins | sample MGYA00242636_ERZ504480 | MGnify/ENA primary metagenome ERZ504480 (study PRJEB26092, sample SAMD00036228) | human gut metagenome | host: Homo sapiens | study: EMG produced TPA metagenomics assembly of...
TGACGGTTAAAGGGCAGGGCAAACGTCGATTTCCCCTTATTCCGCGCCAGGTTCGACAAGTAGAGCATGATCTTCTTGCCGCGTCGAGCGCTGGGTCAGGTAGCGCATTTTTTCGGTAAGCAGTCGATTCTTCTCGGCCATGAGCCCCAGTATATTCCCGGTAAACTGGGCCTCGGCCGGCGTCAACATATGGCCGCCATGAAGGACGCCCTGCACATAAATCTGAAGAATGACGGCATCGGCTGAGGCCACGACGTCGACCGTCGCCGGAGCCTCGGGAAGACAGGCGAAGGCCTCGCCGAAAAAGAATCCCTGAGGAATTTGCGACAAGATATTCCGATTGCCCCAATAATCTTCCTGGATGATATGAACTGAACCTTCCAGGACCAAGCCGATATACGTGACCGGTTCACCGGAATAAAAGAGGAACTCCCCTTTTTTATAGTTTTTCTGACGGACTTTCAAATCCTGAAGCAGCGGTAAGACGTCGCCCTTGGCGACGCCGCGAAAGAGCGGGGATTTTTCGATAAGGGATAGATGTTGTTCCATAAGCAGCACCTCCTGCTGAATATAGTTGGAAAAACAACGGCAAGATCCGTGAAAATAACGTATACTAACATCATCAACGAAACTGCCGATGGAGGAAATGACTATGATACGTAAAATTATACAAATTGACCAAGAAAAATGCAATGGCTGCCGTGCCTGTGTCGACGCCTGCCATGAAGGAGCCATCGCCATGGTGGACGGTAAGGCCCATCTCATGCGCGACGATTACTGCGACGGCTTAGGCGACTGCCTCCCCAACTGTCCGACCGGGGCCATTACCTTCGTCGAACGCGAAGCCGCTGACTACGACGAAGAGGCCGTCAAAAAGCACATGGCCGCTCAGGGTCGCGTCTATAAAGGCCGCTGTCCCGGAAACGAAGCCCATGTCGTAACGCCGGAAGCTAAGAAAGAAGCCCCTCAGGGAGAAGGTTCACAGCTCCGTCAATGGCCGGTCCAGCTCAAGCTCGTCCCGCCGCATGCGCCCTATTTTAACGGGGCCCGGCTGCTCATTGCCGCCGACTGCACGGCCTATGCCTACGCCCGATTCCACGACGATTTCATCAAAGGCCATATCACCCTCATCGGCTGTCCCAAACTCGATGACATCGACTATTCCGAAAAGCTGACCGAAATCATCCGGCAGAACGCCATTCAGGACGTCACCATCGTCCGCATGGAAGTCCCCTGCTGCCGCGGCCTTGAAATGGCCGTAAAAAAAGCCCTCGACCAGAGCGGCAAATCTCTCAGCCTTCAGGTCCGGGTCATCCGTCCCGACGGAAAGATAACGGCCTAACCAACCCTCTTATCCATAGATAAAAAGATGCTGCCGCAACTGCGACAGCATCTTTTTTGTTATACGTTCCATTCTTCTTTCAGTGTGGATAAACACATGAACGTCTGCGAAGAAGCGACCGTCGGAATTTCATTCAATACCTGCATGAGGAAATGTTCCAAATCATCCGGTGTCTTTACGAGCACTTTTAATAAGTAGTCGAAGGCGCCGACGACGTGATGGCATTCCAGCACTTCAGAATACTGAACGATTTTCGCACGAAAATCTTCGTCATCGCCAGACCGTTCCAAGTTGACCATGATGAAGGCGGTCACGTTGTATCCCGTCTTACGGCGGTTTATCTTCGCGCCATAGCCTTCGATGATGCCGTTGTGTTCCATCTTGCGGATACGTTCGGCAACAGCCGGAATGGACAAGCCGACAACCTTACTGATTTCCGTTGCCGAAGCTTTCCCATTTCGTTTCAAAATCATTAAAATCTTATCATCAATGTGATCCATCTGCCAATACTACCCTCCATAGCTTTAAAATCTATTATACCTATATTATCTTACAAAGATCGCAAAAAGTAAATAGACTTAAAGTTATTAATTATTTATTCACTATACTTTTTACTTCTATGGAAGTTATTTTATTCTGAAATATGAAAGTCAGCATTTAGATCAGAGAAGCGGTCACGGAAACCGGGCGTCATGTAAATAGCATTGTCCGTTCCCGTAATTTCGCAGTCCACACCTTCCATACTGTGAACCAAATCGAGGCCTTTCTGCGGCCCTAACACAAAGACGATGGTCGTCAGCATATCACTGAGCATGCCGGCATGGGGCACGGATCCATCGATGATGACGGAGTCGCTCATGACGCCGGACTGAGCCGGATAGCCCGTGCGGGGGTCAAAGATATGATGATAGCGGACACCGTCTTGGATGAAGTAGCGTTCATAGTCGCCGGACGTCGACAAGGCCTGGTTTTCAATGGAGACGATGCCCAGGAAATCCTGGTTATTGTCCGATCGGGGATGTTTGATCCCGATGTTCCAAGGTTTGCCCTTGGTCGTCTTACCGACGGCATACATCGAGCTGGCGCCGAGGTTGATGAGCCCGCTTTCAATGTGGTGCTTTTCGTAAATCTTGCGGATTTCATCGACGGCATAGCCCTTGGCGACACCGCCTAAATCGATGGCCATACCCGGTTTAGCCAACATGACACTGTGGTCTTCCGGCCGCAGGAGGATATCCTTGTAATTGACTTTCATCAAGGCCTGGGAAACCTCTTCCGGCGACGGCACATGCTGGTCGGCATTGCCGATATGCCACAAGTTGGTCATGACCCCAATGGTGATATCCCATTCGCCCTGGCTCTTCGCCGAGTAGTCTTTAGCGTATTCAATCATTTCATAAATGGCCGGATCGACCTTGACATAGTCCTTACCGGCAGCGGCGTTGATGCGACTGACATCGCTGTCTTCATTTTGGCCGGCCAGTTTATCTAAGACGGCCAATCGTTCAAAGCCTTCGTCGACGGCTTCTTTTGCTTCCTGCCCGGTCGCCCGGAGAGAAACCGACGTGTCCATGGCGACGCCGCTCCTATCAAAAGAAGACTCCGGATGCAAGGTGCATCCGGAGCTGCTTAATACGATGAGGAACGCCATGGTGAGAAGAACCCATACATACCGTTTCTTACCCATCTATTAACCTACTTTTTCTTCTTTCTTGAAAGAACCTTTGATCATTTCATTGATAGCGCCTGTCGGACACTTGGTCATGCAGGTAGCATTGTCGCAGTTGTGGCAGACAGCCTGATTGACGACGGCCAAATGGTCGACGATCTTGATAGCGCCTTCTTCCTGATGGGAGCAGTTACGCATGCAGGAACCGCAGCCGATGCACATTGCTTTGCAGTTCTTCATAGCAGCGGCACCAAAATCTTTGGAGCTGCAGCTGATGGCAACTTTAGCACTGATCGGAAGCAATTCGATGACGTGGTTCGGGCAAATGGAAGCGCATTTGCCGCAGCCCGTGCAGAGACGTTTGTCGATAACCGGCAGTCCGTCTTCGCCCATGTGCATAGCACCGAAGGGGCAGGAACGGGTGCAGTTACCAAAACCTAAACAACCGAACTTACAGAATTTCGGACCCTGCTGAATGATCTTTGCAGCAGCACAGTCATGAACACCTTTGTATTCATAAGCCAATTTTGCGATGCCATTGCCGCCGCGGCATTTGACATGAGCAAATTTCGGTTCCGTAGCTTCGGCAATCTTACCGGTCAATTTAGCAACGATTTCAGCAACTTCAGCCTTGCCGGGAACACAGAGGTTCGGAGCAACATCGGGGTCAAGTACAACAGCTTCCGCATATTTTGCACAGCCGGCAAATCCACAAGCACCGCACTGGCCCTGAGGCAGTGCTTCTTTTACTTCGCCGATGAGCGGATTTTCTTCCATAGCGAATTTCTTGTCAGCACTTGCAAGGATAAAACCGAATACAAGGCCGATACAAAACCATGACAAACGACGGCCATGATCGCAATAAATGAGTAATCCATAATCAGTTTTCAACTCCTTTTGCCTTAAATCATGCCGGAGAAGCCAAGGAATGCCAAGGACATCATGCCTGCAAGGACAAAGGCGATCGGTGTCCCCTTCATAGCATGCGGGATATCGGCAAAATCCATTTTTTCACGGCAGCTTGCCATCAGGATAAGAGCAATGGCGAAACCAATGCCGGCACCGACAGCAAAGATGATGTTTTCGAGGAAATTATAGCCACTGGTAACACTGATGACCGGAACGGACAGAACGATACAGTTCGTCGCGATCAGCATGAGGTAAATACCCCCACATGTTATACAGTGTCGGAGACTGTTTCTTGATGATGATTTCCAACAGCTGTACGAAACTTGCAATCAGGATAACGAAGGAAATCGTCCGTAAGAAGGTCAGGTTAAGCGGAACGAGGACCCAGTTGTACAGGCTCCAAGCTAAGATGGTACTCAAGGTGATAACGGCCGTAACAGCAAAACCCATGCCGACCGAAGCGTTCAAGTTTTTCGAAACGCCGAAGAAGATACACAAGCCGAGGAACTTGGTCAATACGAAGTTGTTAATCAAGACAGCCCCGATAAACAGCGTAAAGTATTCCATTATCCTTCACTCCCTTTCAGTTGTCTCTGTCTTTCAACACGTTCATTCCAAATCTTGAATCCAGCCATGATGAAACCGATCAGCATGAAAGCTCCGGGCGGCAGTGCCATGATCAGAGCCGGCTGGTAAGACGGACCGAATACTTCGAGACCAAAGAAGGTGCCGTTGCCGATGACTTCACGGATGCAGGAAATGATGAACATAGCAATGGTGAAGCCCATGCCCATGCCCATGCCATCGAGGAAGGAAAACGACGACGCCGTTTTTCGATGCGACCGATTCAGCACGAGCCAGGATGATAGCAAATACGACGACCAGGTCGAGGTATACGCCGAGGGCTTTGTACAGATCAGGAGCATAAGCCTGTAAGAACAACTGTACACAGGTTACGATTGTTGCGATACATGTAATATAAACCGGAATACGTACTTTTTTGTTGATCAATTTGTGAATGATCGAAACGACGACGTTGTTGGCGGTAATAACGAACCATACCGTAAAGCCCATGGTCAAACCGTTGACGATGCTCGTCGTTACAGCAAGGCCCGGGCACAGGCTCAAGGCCAAGACGAAGTACGGGTTTTTCTTCAAATAATGCCTCTAGTAAAGATTTTCCAAAGATTCATTATTATTTACCCCCCATCTGTGCTGCTTTTTTCCAACAGCCTCTTTAACGCCCAAGGTGAAGGCACGGGAAGAAATCGTTGCACCAGTCAATGCCTGGATCTTATCTTTTGCACTTCTGTCCTTTGTGACTTCAAGACCGGCAATTTTATCTTGCCTTTGAACTGATCTTTAAACGGAGATTTTGCGCCTTTATCACCGAGGCCCGGCGTTTCATTGGCTTCGAGGACCGTGTAGTCCATAACCGTGCCGTCCATGGATACAGCCGTCAACAATTTGATCGGGCCAGCCGATAACCTTTCGGAGCCGTCGGGATGATATAAGCGACTTCTGGCCGCCTTTTTCAGCAATAAACGTATCTTCTTCGCCCTGTACAGGAACGAATTTGTCAGCATCGGGAACGAGGGTCTTCATCGAATCCTGTTTCATCTGTTCTGCTTTTGCCGTAGCGATCGGGCCGGTGATGAAGAAAACGACACCGATAATGCAACCGGAAACAAGGCAGGTGAGGATAAGGTTCATCGCGACCTTAAAGATCCCGCTTTCGTTTTTGTCTGCCATTTTATTTAGCCCCCTTTGTCTTTACCGCACCAAAGACAGTCGGTTTTACCAAACGGTCGATGAGCGGAGTCAAGGTATTCATGAGCAAGATGGAGTAGCAAACCCCTTCAGGATAACCGCCGAGTACACGGATCAAAACCGTAATGAGGCCGCAGCCTAATGCGAAGATGACCTGACCTTTAACGGTAATCGGAGCCGTGACCATATCGGTTGCCATGAAGAAAGCACCAATGATAAGGCCGCCTGCCATCATCTGGAAGAGGGCAACGTTTGCACTGCCGTATACGGCACCGGTGAGGATACCGACCGTTGCGATCATAACGACCGGGACCTGCCAGTTAACATAGCCTTTGTAGATCAGCCATAAACCGCCGAGGATGAGGAGTACCGTAGAGGTTTCGCCGAGGGAACCGTTACGGAATCCGAAGAACAGGCTCTGATAGATGCTGCTCCAATCGTTCGTGCCGAAGAGCTGGAACAGGGCATCGGAACCGCCGTGTTTGAAAACGTTCAAAGGAGTTGCACCGGCGACGCCGTCGATGACCGTACCGTTGAGCTGGGTCCAGGTGGTCATAGCGACCGGCCAGGAAACCATCAGGCCTGCACGGCCGACGTGAGCCGGGTTGAAGATATTGTAGCCAAGGCCGCCCATCGCTTGTTTACAGACGACGATAGCCAGGAAGGAACCGACGATGCTCATCCACCAAGGAAGGCTCGGAGGACAGGTCATAGCCAACAGAAGGCCGGTGATGACAGCGGAGCCGTCGGTAATGGTGATGCGTTTGTGCATCGCCTTTTCCCATAAGAATTCAAAGATAACAGCCGAGACAATTGCGACGATGATATTGACGAGAGCATTGACACCGAAATAGTAAACGCCGAACGCAGCAGCCGGTACGAGAGCGGCAACAACATTCCACATGATCTTAGGAATGGTTTCGTTACAGCGAACATGCGGTGAAGATGCTACGGTAAGTTTAATTTCCTGCATGTCTTTAGCATCCTTTCCATTTGTTTGTCCTTTAGCTTCTGGACTCATGATATCCCTTCTTCCAATTAGTTATTGGCTTTCTGTGCTTCTGCTTTCGCCTGCGCTTCGCGCTGAATAGCTTTGCACTGACCTTTTGCATTGCGGATATACTGGACAATATTGCGTTTTGCCGGGCAGGTATAGACACAGCTGCCGCATTCGACACAGTTCATGACGCCGTATTCCATGCATTTATCCCAAGCCTGGCAGGACGAGAAGATGCTGAGCTGACTCGGAACGAGGCCCATCGGACATGCTTCTACGCAGCGGCCGCAGCGGATGCAAGGAGATTCTTCGCCGGCCTGGCATTTTTTCCGGAGAGAGAGCCAGGATACCGGAAGCACCTTTGGTAACAGGTACGTCGAGCTGATACTGGGCCAGCCCCATCATCGGGCCGCCGGCGATCAGGCGATCCGGTTTTTTCCGTAAAGCCGCCACAGTAGTCAATAACTTCCTGGAAGGTAGTACCAATGCGAAGACGGAGGTTTTTCGGTTCTTTGATGCAGTCACCCGTAACGGTCGTGAGGCGTTCGATGAAAGGAATACCCTGACAGACAGCATCGGTGATAGCGATGACCGTGCCGACGTTGCTGACGACGCAGCCGACGTTCATCGGGAGTCCGCCCGGTTCGACCTGACGGCCCGTGCAGGCTTCGATCATCATTTTTTCAGCACCCTGAGGATACTTGGTCTTGCAGGCAACAACCGTAACTTCGGGAATATCTTTGAAAGCTTCGGTCAGGTTCTGGATGGCTTCCGGTTTGTTGTCTTCGATTCCGATGAAAGCAGTTTTAATTCCGAGCACTTTCATGCAGATCTGGACGCCCGTTACGAGTTTATCCGTCGTTTCCTTTTCTACCATCGCACGGTAGTCACAGGTCAGATACGGTTCGCATTCGGCGCCATTGACGATGAAGGTATCAACCGGTTTGTTCGGAGCCAGTTTGACATGAGCCGGGAAGGTAGCACCGCCGCAGCCGACGACGCCAGCTTTTTTGATGAGTTCCAGGATTTCTTTGCTGTCGAGCTGTTTCCAGTCGTGAGCTTCGGGAAGTCCTTCAACCCATTCATCCTTACCATCTGCTTCGATGACGACAGCCATGCACTGAACCATCATGTTGTGCGGCATCGGCGCAACTTTGATGACTTTGCCGGACGTAGATGCATGAATGTCGGCATGCAAGAATGCGTCACTGGTCCCGATAAGCTGTCCCTTTTTAACCATATCGCCAACTTTGACGGTCGGTGTACAGGGGGCACCAAAGTGCTGGCTCATGGGAATGACGACTTGAGCCGGTACTGCCGGGGTTTCTATGGCTTTGTCTTTTGCATAGATCTTGCCATCGTCAGGATGGACCCCACCTCGTTTAAAGGTATTCAACATCAAAAATCACCTCATTATTATATAATGAAAAATAATAAAAACATGAATCATGCTTCCAATCAGCTTACATTATATCATTATGTAGCGTATTATTCAATGTGAAAATCGGAGCAAAGTTCACATTTAACTTATTTTTATGATATGCAATGCGAAAGAAAAATAAGCCCAACGTCGTCCGAATTTAAAAAGATATTTGGTTTACATTTCTTCATACGACACCTATTTTGTATAGTATAAATGGCCATTTTATGGGATTTTCAAGGAAACGGAATAACAAATAAATAGTTTACAAACCCATTTTCAGATATCTGAATTTATCACATTTTTAAAGAAAATAACGTTTTGATATATGTTCCACCAGGCACATATATTATGTATATTATATTCAGATATGACATGATGCACCATGTCCAATGTATCTTTATACCTTGCATCCCGAAATTAGAATGGCCGCGCAGAATTTATACGATATTTGCAAGATTCACGAAAATATACAGCACGTAAAAAGGACGCCCCGAAAAGGGACGTCCTTTTTTACATTGATAAGCGCTTCGCTTTATTATTTTTTCAAATCGAGGGCCGCTTTGATGAGGCCGTTGAACAAGGGATGGGCCTTGGTCGGGCGGGATTTAAATTCCGGATGGAACTGGCAGCCGACGAACCAGGGGTGATCCTTGATTTCGATGATTTCGACCAAGCGGTCATCGGGCGACGTACCGGACAGGATCAGGCCGGCGTTGACCATTTCCGTGCGATACTTGTTGTTGAATTCCCAGCGATGGCGATGGCGTTCATAGATGAGGTTGGCATCGTAGACAGCCTGAGCCTTGGTCCCGTCGACCAACTTGCAGGGATAGAGGCCAAGGCGCATGGTGCCGCCCTTTTCCGAGATATCAACCTGGTCCGGCATGAGGTCGATGACCGGGAATTTTGCGTCTTCATGGAATTCCGACGACGTTGCCCCTTCGAGGCCGACGACGTTGCGGGCAAATTCCATGACAGCGCACTGCATCCCCAGGCATAAGCCGAGATACGGTACCTTATTTTCACGGGCATACTGGACAGCGCGGATCTTGCCTTCGATACCGCGGTTGCCGAAGCCGCCGGGAACGACGATACCGTCCATGCCCTTAAAACTTCTTCCATGGTAAGGTTGGGATCTTCCAAGGTTTCCGAATCGATCCAGTGGATATTGACCTTGGCTTTATTGGCGATGCCGGCGTGATTCAGGGCTTCGGCAACGCTGAGGTAAGCGTCGTGGAGGGCGACGTATTTACCGACCAAGGCAATTTCCAAGGTCTTTTCGGTGTTGTAAATCGATTCGACCATCTTCTTCCAGTCTTCCATGTCGCAGGGACGATTCGGGAGGTCGAGTTTTTCCAAAACGATGCGGTCCATGCCTTCTTCCGACAAGAGCAGCGGAACTTCATAGATGCTGTTCAAGGTCTTGTTTTCGATGACGGCATCTTTGTCGATATCGCAGAACAGGGCCAGCTTATCTTTCATTTCATCGGACAGGGCCCGTTCCGTACGGCAGACGATGATATCCGGCTGGATACCGATGCTGCGCAGTTCTTTTACGCTGTGCTGGGTCGGCTTGGTCTTCAATTCACCGGCAGCTCCGATATACGGAACGAGGGTGACGTGAATGTACAAGACGTCGTTGCGGCCGACTTCTTTCTTGATCTGGCGGATAGCTTCCAAGAAAGGCAGGCTTTCAATGTCGCCGACGGTACCGCCGATTTCCGTAATGACGATATCGGCATTGTCGTCGTCACCGACGCGATAGACGCGATTCTTGATTTCATTCGTAATGTGCGGAATAACCTGTACCGTGTGGCCCAGATAATCGCCGCGACGTTCTTTCTGAAGGACCGACCAGTAAATTTTACCGGTCGTAACGTTGGAGTTCTTCCCGAGGTTGATGTCGATGAAGCGTTCATAGTGGCCGAGGTCGAGGTCCGTTTCTGTACCGTCGTCGGTGACGAAAACTTCACCATGCTGATAAGGGCTCATCGTGCCCGGGTCAATGTTGATATAAGGGTCAAACTTCTGGATTGTAACCTTGTAGCCGCGGTTCTTCAGCAACCGGCCTAAGGAAGCCGCTGTAATGCCTTTCCCTAACGAAGAAACGACGCCGCCTGTTACAAAGATATATTTAGCCATATTTCCTCCCTATCGAGCTTCTGCCCACTGCGAATCAAAATCTATTCCATAACTTATCATTTAATTATATTACATTTTTTCAGGAGCAGAAACCCCTAAAATTGCCAGGCTGTTGGCAATGGTAATGCGTACAGCCGTGACCAGGGCCAGCCGTGCTTTTTCCAAATCCTTGTCTTCCTGAATGATACGGCAATGATTATAGAAAGCATGGAACAAGCTGGCCAGTTCGTGAACGAAATGAGCGATGCGGTGCGGTGCCCGTTCACGAGCCGCATTCTGGATTTCTTCCGGGAACGCAGCCATCTTCTTGATCAATTCCAATTCATAGTCATTGGTCAAGGTATCCCATTTGACGTCGGACCAGTTACTGTCGAGATCGGCACCGGCTTCTTTCGCCTGCCGATAGATGCTGTAAATCCGGGCATGGGCATACTGGATATAGTAAACAGGGTTTTCGTTGCTGTGCGATTTAGCCAAATCCAAATCGAAATCGAGCTGCGTATCGAGGGACCGCATGATGAAGAAGTAACGGGCCGCATCGGTGCCGACTTCTTCGATGAGTTCGTTCAGTGTAATGGCCTGACCGGTACGCTTGCTCATCTTGACCTGCTGTCCATCCCGGAAGAGGCTTACCATCTGCAGTAACAACACTTCCAGCTGAGCCGTGTCATAGCCAAGGGCGGCCATAGCCGCCTTGACGCGGGCTACGTAGCCGTGATGATCGGCGCCCCAAATATTAATCATGGTCTTAAAGCCCCGATCATACTTATTCTTATGATAGGCAATATCGGCGGCCAAATACGTCGGAACCCCGTTATCGCGGATGACGACGCGGTCCTTATCGTCGCCGTAATCCGTCGATTTCAGCCACAAGGCCCCGTCTTTTTCATAGATCTTTCCCCGGCCCTGCAGGACATCGCAGGCCGCCTTGATGGCGTCCGGATGGAGAGTCCGTTCACTGAACCAGTTGTCATAAGAAACATTAAAATGTTCCAAATCCCGTTTAAGGGCCTTCAGCTTTTCGACATAGGCCCGATCTTTAAACAGGGTAAGCCGTTCTTCTTCCGGCATGTCAAGGTACTTATCGCCATCCTGATCGATGATGGCCTGAGCCGTTTCGATGATGTCGTGGCCATGATAGCCGTTTTCCGGAATTTCAGATGGCCGGCCCAAAAGTTCCAAGTACCGAGCATTGACCGAAGCCGCCAAATTATTCATCTGGTTGCCGGCATCGTTGATATAGTATTCTGCCTGGACGTTATAGCCGGCGGCCCGCAGGAGATTGACCAGGGTGCTGCCGTAGGCGGCGCCGCGGCCATGACCGACGTGAAGCGGGCCCGTCGGATTGGCACTGACATACTCGACCTGAACCGAATCGTCTTCGCGCAGCGGAGCCTTCCCATAGGCATCACCGGCGGCCAGGATTTGTTTCAGCGTATCGTAAATGACGTCGTTCTTCAGAAAGAAGTTTATGAAGCCGGCTCCGGCGATTTCAGCCCGTTCCAGCCAGGGATAATCCATTTCATCGACAATGGCCTGGGCAATGAGTTTCGGGGCTTTATGGGCGACGCGGGCCGACTGCATGGCGATATTGCTGGCAAAATCGCCGAATTCTTTCTGCGGCGGCACTTCTAAGGCGACATCAGGATAGTCACCGGCCGGGAGCGTCCCTTTATCCATAGCCTTCTTCAAGGCTTCCGTAATCCCCTGCTTCAATAAATCCTTCATTTCCATTACGCTTTATCCTCCTGCACAGTTATGGTTAATTGAGTATACATGGAACTGATTTCTTCAATATGGACGTCATAGCCCAAGTAAATCGTGCCGATTCCATCCTGAAGATCGGCACGGCACTCATAGGTTTTCATCTTCACGTCAAAATGTGCCAACCGGTGTTTCATACTGGGAATAGGTTACCTTTCCCTTATGAAATTCCTGACGCTGGCGAAGTTTCCCTAGACGCAACAATAAGACGGACCCTCCGGGTAAGACCTTAATGACCGTCGTAACGCCTTTCATTTCCGTCAATTCGCTTTCTTCGTAGACGATATACTGGGTACCGTCTTTAACGTAATACTTGCCTTCGGAAACGAGCTCTATTTTCAGCTCTTGCCCTTCCGGGTCGCGTTGGATACTCTGTACACTTACTAAGACAGGTTTCAATGTATTCCACCTTTCCTATCACCAATCCAATGTTACTATTATATAACAAGTGCCGGGAAAAAGAAATACTTTTTTTCACTTCATTTCAATGAGTGTGGGCCAATATTTTTTAGGCATAAAACTGCGGCGCAGGGCCTCATTTTTCCGCGACGGGATGGCAATCGTACGGTAATAATTCTGCCAGGCCCGTTCAATAGCCAGCTCATCGGCCGACAATTCCGGCCCAGCCTGTACGTCGGGAATGGTAACCATGATCGGTTTTTCCCGATCGTAGTAAACGCCAAAGCCCCGCCTTATGTCATGGAGGACCCAGCGTTCGCCGGGAAGGCGGCGGACAAAGTGCGGGACCATGACCGGCACGACGCAGCACGTCGGCTTCAGCCGGCAGTACAGCATGCCGTCCGACAGTTCCTGAAAACGGGCCAGGCCCAGCAATTTATGGCGCTCGTTGCCGGTCTTTCTCGCCCATTGGCATACCGTCCAAATATCGGCCTCGCTGCGGTGGTCGAGGAAGGCCAGCTTATAATAAAAGGCCTTTCTCAAATACCCCAGTAAGGTAAGCCCGCCTCGTTTCGGCTCCGACAAAAAGGCGTAGTAAAAATAGTGGCAGGCCTTCGGACCACACTGCATGAGGAGTGCATCGAGGATGCGCCGGGCCTTGCTGTCGTCGGTCGCAACGAAATGCGGCGCTGAAAAAAGCGATGCCGCATCCCTTTCTAAACAGATATCTTCCACCTGGCCGAGGCCATCATGCCAGGCGTCAAAGACGGCCGACAGGTATCCGAAAAAACTTCCATCGTAAGTATAAATCATAGCTTTGCCTCTAAAATAAACTCATAGGCTCATAGGCCGAAGGCTGCTTCTGCCCCGATAAGAGCATCCGCCGGACATAGGCCGGATCCGTCGAAAGGCCGTAGTATTTCCCCTTACAGGTAATGAAATACCGGGCCCTTTTCAATACGACGCCGAGCCTTTTCAGGCTGTCATAAGACAGGAAGGCCTGACGGCGGGCAGCGCAGATGCGGCGGGCTGACAGGACGCCGATGCCGGGGACGCGCAGCAGGTCGTGATACGAAGCCCGGTTGACTTCAAGGGGAAAAACTTCAGGATGGCGCAGGGCCCAGCAGGCCTTGGGATCGAGGTCCAAATCGAAATTCGGGACGTCATCAGTCAGGATTTCTTCGACGTTAAACTGGTAAAACCGCATCAGCCAGTCGGCCTGATACAGGCGGTGTTCTCGCAGGAGGGGCGGCTTTACGATGGCCGGCAGGTTCGATCCAGTCACGGCCGGCACATAGGCCGAGTAATAGACGCGCTTCATATCGACCTTGTCATAAAGGGCCTGGCTAAGGCGCAAAATCGTCCGGTCACTGTCGGGCGTCGCCCCGACGATGAGCTGTGTCGTCTGTCCGGCCGGCACAAAGGAAGGTGCCTTCTTATAGCGTTTCTTTTCATCATGCCACTGATCGATGCCATCGCGGATATGGCCCATGGGCACGAGGATGTTCTCCTTGGTCTTCTGCGGTGCCAAGAGTTTCAGGCTCGACGACGACGGCAGTTCGATATTGACGCTCAGGCGGTCGACGTAACGGCCGAGTTGGCGGATCAAGGTGGCATTCGTCCCGGGAATGCCCTTCATATGGATGTAGCCGTTAAACTTCTTTTCTTCCCGTAAAATCCGCGCCGTCCGGATCAAAAGTTCCGTCGTATAGTCCGGCGAGCGATAGACACCGGAGCTTAGAAACAGCCCTTCGATATAGTTGCGCCGGTAAAAAGCAATGGTCACGTCGGCAATTTCTTCCGGCGTCAAGATGGCTCGTTTGACTTCGCGGCTTACGGCGTTGACGCAGTAGGCACAGTTATAGATACAGTGATTGGTCATGAGGATTTTTAAAAGGGATACACACCGTCCGTCGGCTGACCAGGTATGACAAATCCCGCAGGCCACCGCATTTCCAATGCCGCCTGTGGTATTGGCCCGACGGCTGCCGCTCGATGAACAGGACACGTCATATTTTGCCGCGTCGCTCAAGATATGTAATTTTTGTTCGATTCGTTCCCAATCCACGATTCCATCGCCTCCCTATGCAGCCGCAAAGCCTTTATAGGTTTAAAAGAGACTGCCCGACGAAAGCCTGGGCTTTCTCAAGCAGTCCCTTGTCCCTTATAAATTCAAACCTTCTCGCAGTTTTTCAAATATCTTCTGTTCATCTTCGGTTAAGTCCCGGCCCAAATCAATCTTGAGTTCTTCCCCATTGCTGCGGGCCTTGTCCTGTTCGTGCTTGTCGCCGCTCTTGGCACTGTCGTCACGAATGATCATCGTACCACCTCCTATCGTATTTTTTCCATTATACCACATCGGACTGCCGTCCTAAAAGGCGGATGACGCCATTTTTCGAAAAAATGTTCGCATCGACAAAGAAAAAAAGCTGCCCCCACGAAAAGGACAGCTGCTTGAGTCAAACATCGACTCAAAAGCGTTGTTTCATGAAGGCAGTTCATGTATCGACCGTTAGATCAAGGTGTTCGGATCGGGATACTGTTCGATGCTTTCTGCCATTTTATCGGCTAATTCATCCATCAGGCATTCCTGATCGTCACGAAGCGACGACTTCAGATCCATCGTCGGTTCGAGGATTTCGCAGCATTTAAATTCATTTTCTACGTAATCGGCCATGGTCTTATACGCAGCCGAAGCCCAGCTGTGGCAGGCAACGATTCCGATGGTACGCTTCTGGAACATGAGGGTCTTCAAGTCGTGGAGGAAGTTTTCCATGGGCAGGAAGAGGTTCAAGTTGTACGTCGGCGCAGCCAAGATCAAGTGGCTGTATTCCCAAGCCTTAGCCGTAACGAACGACGGATGGACTTTGGCAACGTCGTACATGCGGATATCGCGGACACCGCGGCGGCTCAATTTATTAGCTAGGACGCAGGCAGCTCGTTCCGTATTGCCGTAAATGGAAGAAAATGCGATGACGACGCCTTTCTTTTCCGGTACATACTGAGCCCAATGCAGGTGTTTGTCGACGATATATTTAATCGTTTCCGGCGTACGGAAGACAAAGCCGTGGAGCGGGCAAATGACATCGATGGGGAGCTTGGACGCTTTTTTAAGGACGTTCATGACCTGCGGGCCATATTTTCCGACGATATTGACATAGTAGCGGCGAGCTTCATCAAGGTAATTTTCTTCAAAATCAGCCTGATCGGCAAAGACGTTGCCGACGGTACCGAAGTGACCAAAGGCATCGGCACTGAACAGGACGTGATCCGTTACATCATAGGTCATGATGACTTCCGGCCAGTGAACCATGGGGGCTTTGATGAACTGCAGGGTGTGCTTGCCCAATTTCAGCTGATCGCCTTCATTAACGGTCATGTAGCGATCCGGCATGGGATGGCGGAAGAACTGTTCAAAAAGCTTAAAGGTAGACGGCTGGCCGACGATCTTGGCTTCCGGGTATTTTTCAAGCAGGGCCAGGGCCGAGCTGGCATGATCCGGTTCCATGTGCTGGATAACGAAGTAGTCCAGTTTGCGGCCTTTGAGCAAGTATTCTACATCTTCAAGAAATTCGTCACGGCACGATTTATCCATGGCATCGATGAGGCACGTCTTTTCATCATCGAAGAAATAGGTATTATAAGTAACACCCTGAGGAAGGGGGAAGATCCGTTCAAACAATTCCGTCCGGAAATCGTTGCATCCCACCCAATAGATACCGTTTTTAATTTCTTCTACACAATGCATATATGTATAACCTCCTTAAATAGTAGCAGCACAGCTATGCTGTAATGTCAATTATCACGTTTCTATCATACCATCTTTTCGATAAATAGGAAACACTTTAAATGAAAAAACTTACCAAAAGATATCTATTCTTTATTAGTTCTATCCGACGACTGGGCAGCATCGCTGTCAGAAGACGATTCACGTCCAGAAGATGTGCGGCTCTTCGAACTATCGGAGCGAGTATCACTATCCGATTCTTTTTCATCGCGCTGGGATTCGCTGCGGCTCTTTGTTTCCGATTCAGACGCATCGCTGCGCTGCCGTTCCCTCGTCGTACTCCGACTCGGTGCCGGTGCGGAGTCACCGATCGATTCGGCGTCCGATACGACACTATTGATAAGTTGTTCCAGTACTTCCCGTTCAGCCTGGGACAAATCGTTATTGCCACTGAGCATATCCCGCGCCTGTTGAGCTAAGCTCTGGGCCTGCGAACGAGCCGAACTGCCGCTGACAGCCCCGTTGCGGTACTGCTGTTTTAAGCTGCGAAGTTCGTTGGAGATCTCATTGGCCTTGCTGCGAATGCGGGCCGCTGCCAATTCCCCGCTGCGCTGTTTCCGAGCGTCGGCTTCCTGCATCTTGCGGTCTTCTTCACGATTTTCCAGCAGTTCTTCCTGCTGCTGTTCGGCCACCTTATCGAGGGACGCCGTCGTAACGTGGGTACCGACATAATATTCATAGCCCATATATCCCAAGATGACGATGGGGACACATAAGAGCATCATTTCAAACCGGCGCATCTGGGCTGCCCGCTTCCAGCTGATGACGCTTTTGCGGCGATGTTCCATAATGAGGACAATGATTAAGATCAGTCCGATTAAGAACAAGGCCATGTAGATAAAGAGCTTATGCCACACCGTCGCCTGCAGGCTTATCGTCGAAGGATTCGAATCGGACAGCTGCCACAAATAGGTACTGGCCTGATCGTCGGCCTTGGTGCTGTTGCTGACGACCTGCGTTCCCGACGGGAAAGAAACCATGTATTCTAGGTCAACGCCGTTTTCCGGCATGGCCGCTCCCAGACGAAGGTTTTGAATGCTGTTGGCATCGAAATTATAATTGATATAATAGGTCGATGCAAACAGACCATCATGCGTCTTATGGACGATGTGGTCGACGGAACTGCGGCTAGCGCCATCATTGGTAATGGTCTTCATGGCCCGAAAGCCTTCGCCGTTATCATTACTATAATCCATAATGGTATAATTGCGCTTTTGGAACTCGTCGGCATCGGCCTTCAGGCTCTGCTGCCCCTCTGCCGTAGCCGATACTTTCAAAACGTCCTGCGTTTCACTGCCATCGTCATGAATGATGGTCTGCGCCCGAAACCCTGATAAAAGGAAGAACGCAGCCAACAGCATAACGCTCATAGCTAGTCTGGCAATCTTTGAATACCCTCTCATAAACTCCTCGCTTTCTGTCATTCTTCTTTTGGCGGTACCATTCCGGAATCGACGAGATGCGGCTTGTCAAACAGGGAGCGTCCGGCCTTGTCGGCCCGCGCTTTATCCATAACAGCCGCATTGCTGAGCTGTTCTAAGGGAACGCCGTTGACAAAAATCCCTTCGATGACGCCTTCTCCCCGCTTGATGCGGATGCTGGCGATAATACTGTCATCGGTGCGAAGGCTGTAGATGCCGTCGGCCATTTCCGGCGACAGGCGGTAGCGGTCAAATCCGACCTGGAACTGAACGCGGCCATCTTCATAAGAGACGACCTCAGCCCGCATATAATCGCTGCCGGAATCGGGCTTAGAAGCCGACGCCCCTTCCACTTTCATGAGCCCCGATGCATCGCGTGAGATGGCGACATAAATCTGTTGACCGACTTCAGGCGGCGTTTCATCGAGCCACTGCGTCGTATCTTCCGGGAAGACGACGCGAACATAGTCGGTCCCAAACGTAGAAATTTCCAACCGCGGCACAGCACGCCACTGATAGGGAATCCCATCGACAGAAATATTATGCCAGCGCCAGCCGACATAGGCCAGGGCGGCAAACTGAATCAAGACGACCAGCCCGAAGACCATCCAGCGATGGCGGCCTTCCGGCGAAAAAGAAAGATGTATGCCCTGCAAAGGCGGTGAAATTTTCATTCCGACTTGCCTCCTTGATGGGACCATGGTGACTGGGTAAAGTGTTTTTTGCGTTTCGGTTCCGGTTTCATATGACTCCACGGCGACTCCGTGACGGCCGGCGACTTTTCTTTTGCCTTTTCCTGAGGAAGGGCCATCTGTTGGGGTACGGCTTCCGTCGTTTCACGGACAACCTGCCGCGGCGGCACGGCGTCATGTCCCGTATCATCAGCCGGGACGGACAGGGTAAATACCATCGGTGAATCCGCGGTTGCTGTCGGTACGGAGCTGGACTTAGCCGAATCAGCCTCAGACGACGTCGAAAGTCCCGATTCGTCCAGCCCCATTTCAGCCAGCGACGGAATACGAACGTCTTTCATCCAAGCTTCCACCATTTCGTCCTTTTCCGTTTCCTCCGGTGAATACCAAACGGGCAGCTCTTCTTCAGGCGCCTTTTCTTCAGCGACTACGGCGTCATCATTGCGGACGCGGGCCGTTGAATGATGAAGTCTTGCCCGTCGCGAAGCTCGCTGGGCTGCCGTTTTTTTATCTTTCTGCATCCGCCGGAACTGGAAGATGATCAAGGCCAAGACGATAATGGCCAAAATCGGAGCCAGCGGCGAAAAATGCGTGCCGAACACGAAGGCCAGGACTAAGCTGATAAAAATGACGATGCCAAATCTAAGATGAGCCTGGTGATCAGGCTTAAACCCCTGTGCCGTTTCATAGACACCGATGACGACGATATACAGGGACGAAAGAATCAAGGGAATCGAGGAATAAAGAGCCGATCGAACGAGGATCGTCTCAAAAGCCAGGATAACGGGGATGACCAGATAGAGGGCCGGGCCCCACAACCGTTTCTTCACCGTTTTGGCCATCATGCCGGCCATAAGGATAAAGAGGAGGACCGTCACCAAATCGGTCGTCCAATGGAAATTCTGGACCTGGGCAATCCCATCCCAGGCAAAGGGCAGGCAGGAAATGAGGAGCGAGCCTACTGCCGCAAATCTCCCGAACCAGCGGAAGGGAACGCCCCAAGACTGGTGGATGTCAATGGAATACCCGACCATCATGATCGTAACGGCCAAGCTGCCGAGCAGCAGGAAGGGAATGTATTCCGTCGTCCGTGCGGCTAATCCGAAGGCAATGAAAACGGTGACCGTCATGACCCACGAAAAAACAGCCAGCCGCCGTTCATCCCGAAGGTTAATCAAGGTGTTATAGAAAGGCACGGCCAAAAGGAGGAGCAGCCACAATAGGCCCGTTCCCCCAAAGGTATTCAAAGGACCTCCGGAAGCCGTCCAATAAAGGAGCGACAAGTCGTACACGACGAGGGCTGCCACCGAGCACAAAAAATAGACGACAGGCAGGCAAAGAATGGCACAGGCAATGACGTAGGACGTCACATCCCAGCCGATATAAAACGTCTGTTCCGCCATAGCCAGGACGACAAAAATCCCCAGACAATGGATGAGGGCAATCCCTTCGGCTGCCACCGATCCCTGCCTTTTCTGGAACATAGCCAGGCCTACGCCGGCCTGAGTCACCAGCAGCAGCACGCAGGCTAAGGTCATGCGTGCCGGAACCGATACATAGTACCATAATTGGGAAAGTCCCCAGATGACGGCCATGACGACGGCAGCAAATCCCAGTGCCGATAAAAACGCATATAAAGGCAGGGGTGCCAAAAGAGAAGTCCTTTGTTCATCCCTGCCGTAAGATTTTCGTATTTTTTCACGGGCTTCTTCCGTGATCCATCCTTTAGAAACCCAGTCAGCGACCTTGTGGTCCAGCCATTCATTGGTATTTCGTCTCATACTTGCCTCCCAGGCGCCCATCCCGGAACGAGGCACTCCGGGACCGTTGGTAATGTGATATTCCAGGCAGGCCCAAAAGCACACCTGTCTATTCAGTATATCACAAATTTACTCTTTTCCCTATGGCAACTACCAAATTTTTACATATTCCAAGAAGAATAAAATTCCCTCCGAAATTCCAGGCAGCCTGCCGGTCACCCGCCTGAAAACACGAAAAAAAGGGCCTCCCGGAATAAGAAAATATCCCAGTAAGCCCTTTAGCCAGCCTGCGGCAAGACAAGGCCAGTAAGGCATTGCGTCACCGTTTATTTTACGATTAATACGGGGCAGACCGAATGAGTGACGACATAACTACTAACTGAACCCATGAATAAGCCTTTCAGCGGTCCGAGACCGCGGCTGCCCATGACGATCAAATCGGCATTGTACTTCTTAGCTACGGACAGAACGGCAGGACCCGGCGAGCCGACTTCAAAGACGCTCTTGACTTCGATGTTTTGAGGAATGGCCTTGGCAAACTCATCGAGGATGCCCTTCCCTTCTTCTTCCATGTCCAGTGCTACCTGTTCGGTTACATAACCGCTGGCGTTAGGAATCTGGTCAAAGTTAGAGATGACCGAGACAATGTTGGCAACATAGACCAGCGTAATCATAGCGCCCAAAGATGATGCAATGACGACGGCATGTTCCAAAGCTCGTTTCGAGTTGACCGAACCGTCGGTCGGAACGATGATGTTATTATATTGCTTCATATGAATCCCTCCTTATAATGCCTTGTCGTTAAGTATATATTCGTCACTCCCTCGGCAGATTCCTGCCTGGCAAAAAAATTATTTAGAAAAAAACGCTTTACATTTAAAAGTCCAGTAATAATTCAGCCTAAATGACAGTGTAAAATGTAAAAATAGAGTATAAACTTTCATTTTCTTATGATATAATGTTAATTATAGCATACATAAATTTACTTTTTTGTAACGATTAAGAAAGGTGGTTTTTATGACACACGAACTCGTAAGCGCGACCTTACCCGTATGGAGCATCATTCCTTTTGCCGGGATGCTCCTATCCATCGCCATCGTCCCCCTCGTCCGGCCGGAGTGGTGGGAAAAACACATGCTTGGCGTGGCATTTGCCTGGTCTTTATTATTCCTTATTCCCTTTGCAGTTGCTTATGGCATCGGTGAGTCATGGTTCCGCCTTTTGGAATCGGTCCTCCTTGACTACATCCCCTTCATCGTTCTCCTCCTGGGGCTGTTCGTCGTCGCCGGCGGCATCGCCGTCCGCGGCACCCTGGCTGGAACGACGAAGGTCAACTGTCTGCTGTTATTCATCGGTACAGCCCTTGCCAGCTGGATCGGCACGACCGGTGCTGCCATGCTGCTCATCCGTCCCATGATCCGTGCCAACGCCTGGCGCAAGAATAAAGTCCACCTCATGGTCTTCTTTATCTTCCTCGTCGCCAACATGGGCGGCTGCCTGACACCCCTGGGCGATCCTCCGCTGTTCATGGGCTTCCAGCGCGGCGTTCCCTTTACGTGGACCTTCCATCTCCTGCCGATCCTGCTCCTGAACCTGGTCATCATGTTCGCCATCTTCGCCGTAATGGACAAGCATTTTTATAATAAGGAAATAAAAGAAGGCCGCTCGCCTCATGACGCGATGGCCGCCGGCAGTAAAGAACCGATCCGCCTCGAAGGGGCTCATAATCTGATCTTTATCGCCATGATCATCATCGGCGTTCTGGCCAACGGTCTCCTTCCGGAAATGCACCCCTTCTTTGCTAACGGTGCCGGCATCCATATTTACGATGAAATCGTATTCCCCTACGCAACCCTGGCTGAAATTATCATCATCTTAGCCGCTGCCTTCTTCTCCATTAAGACGACGAAAAAAATCGACGCGAGACCTCAACGAATTTACGTATGCTCCTATCATCGAAGTCGCTAAACTCTTTATCGGTATCTTCGTCACCATGATTCCTGCCCTGATCCTGCTCAAAGCCCATGGGGCTGAACTGGGAATGAACGATCCCTGGCAGATGTTCTGGGCTACCGGCGCCCTGTCGTCCTTCCTGGACAATACGCCGACGTACCTGGTATTCCTGCAGACAGCCGGCGCTCTCGGCGCTACCGAAGGCATCGTAACCTCCGTCGGCACGGTTTCTCAAATCATGTTGGAAGCCATCTCGGCCGGTGCCGTTTTCATGGGTGCCAATACCTACATCGGCAATGCCCCGAACTTCATGGTAAAATCCATTGCTGAAGAAAATAAGATTAAAATGCCGAGCTTCTTTGGCTACATGGGCTGGTCCATTGCCATCCTCATTCCGTTATTCATCATCAACACCTTCGTATTCTTCTTATAAGAAACGGAAGTACAAAAAAGCAGGACTGCTACTGCAGTCCTGCTTTTTGCATCTCTTGAATCCTGTCAACGGCCTCGCAGACAAACAAAAGGCGCCGCACGATGTGCGACGCCTTTTTTGGTGATCCATCCGAGATTCGAACTCGGGACACCCTGATTAAAAGTCAGGTGCTCTACCAGCTGAGCTAATGAATCATGGCTGGCAGGGGTAGCTGGATTCGAACCAGCGCATAGCGGAGTCAAAGTCCGGTGCCTTACCACTTGGCTATACCCCTATGGGGCGAGTATAGGGATTCGAACCCTAGCATAACGGAGCCACAATCCGCCGTGTTAACCACTTCACCATACCCGCCATATAAGATTATCTGCCGTAACGGCGCCGAATCAGCGTCGTCAACGTAGATAATCTTACCATGAGTCAAAGACAAAGTCAAGTATTTTTTACATTTAATCACAAAAGATGGCAGACCGGAAATGCATAGCCTGAGAACAAAGCCGATTAGCGGTCAGCCTTGCCGTACAGCAGATCCTTTACGAAGTTCGGCAGGACAAAGGCGCTCTGCTGAATACCTTCATTATAGTAGCGCGTCGGGAAGGTACGCTTGCGATTCGGCGTCCACTGCAGGGGATCGTATTTTTTAGACCCCATCGTAAAGCAGTGCATCCCCGACGGATAGAGGGGAATGAAAGCCGTATACAGACGGGCAATGGGGAAAATATCCGACACGCAGTCGAAGACGTCTTTTACCAACTTGCCATGCATAAAGGGCGATTCCGTCTGCTGGACAAAAATCCCGTCGTCTTTCAAGGCCTTAAAGGTGTCTTTATAAAAGTCGTAGGTGAAAAGGCCTTCTCCAGGACCGACCGGGTCGGAGCAGTCGACGATGATGACGTCGTAGTAATTTTCGGCTTGCCGCATGAAGGCGATGCCGTCGCCGACAGTGACGGTCAATTTCGGATTGTCTTCCAGCATGGCCTTGGAAATTTCAGGGAAATATGCTTCGATAATTCGATGACTTTGCCATCGATATCGACCATGGCCACTGATTCGACTTCAGGATGACGGACGGCTTCCCGGGCCGATCCGCCGTCACCGCCGCCGATGATGAGGACCCGTTTGGGATTGGGATGAAGGAACATAGGGATATGACGATGCTTTCA
>ENA-OPYT01000133-OPYT01000133.1-human-gut-metagenome-genome-assembly--contig:-NODE-133-length-23605-cov-6.235838_pt1 | contig 23605 bp, 25 predicted proteins | sample MGYA00242636_ERZ504480 | MGnify/ENA primary metagenome ERZ504480 (study PRJEB26092, sample SAMD00036228) | human gut metagenome | host: Homo sapiens | study: EMG produced TPA metagenomics assembly of...
ATCGATGACGCTGTGAAGTACATGAAGGAAGCCATCTTCAAGTCCTATGGCAGAAAGGCGAGAAGATTGTCAACATGAACAGCAGCCGCTGTTGATGCCGGTGTCAAGGAAGTCGTCGAAGTACCTGTGCCGGATGCTTGGCTTGCCCTTGATGCGACGGAAGCACCGAAAAAGATGAGTGGATCCCATTATGTCGACAAAATCCTCAAAAAGGTCAACTCCGCTTCCGGTGATGACATCCCTGTTTCCGATTTCGTGCCCTATTCCAACGGCATGTTCCCTCAGGGAACGAGCCGCCACGAAAAGCGAGGAACTTCGGTCCGTGTATCGAGCTGGAATCCGCAAAAATGCATCCAGTGCAATATGTGCTCCTATGTATGTCCGCATGCCATCCTGCGCCCCATGCTCCTTACGGAAGAGGAAGTCAAGGGCGCTCCAGAAGGGATGAAGGATATTCCGGCTAAGGGCAAAGATGTGGAACCCTATCGTTTCCATATTGCTGTATCGACCCTTGACTGCACGGGCTGCGGCAGCTGCGCCAATGTCTGCCCTGTAGGCGCTATGGAAATGTCCACCCTTGATAAGGAAGGAGCTCAGAAAGCGGTCTGGGATTATACGGCAGCTTTGCCGGAAGTAAGAAATCCTTTCAGTGTCACATCCGTCAAGAATTCCCAGTTCAACCAGCCCCTGCTTGAGTTCAACGGTGCCTGCCCGGGCTGCGGCGAAACGCCTTATGCCAAACTCGTGACCCAGCTCTTTGGTGACCGCATGTTCATTGCTACGGCAACGGGCTGTTCCCAGGTTTGGGCAACGTGCTTCCCAAGCATGCCTTATACGCCCAATAAGAAGGGTCATGGCCCGGCCGTAGGCGGTTCCCTTTTTGAAAACAATGCAGAATACGGCCTTGGTATCAAGCTTGCTGATGATGCACGCCGTAAGTATGTGGAAGAAGAAATCAAGGCCCTTGCGGAAACGGCCGATGATGAAGCCTTGAAGGAAGCCGCTAAGACCTGGCTCCAAAATAAGGACAATAAGGATAATGCCCGTGCTATGGGTGAAGCCATGGAGAAAGCTCTCACGGCCTACAAGGGCACGGCGGTTTCTGAAATCGTTGCGAGCGTCCTCAAAAACAAGGACCAGCTCACAAAGAAATCCGTCTGGATCTTTGGCGGCGACGGCTGGGCCTATGATATCGGCTACGGCGGACTGGATCATGTCATTGCTTCCGGTGCGGATGTCAACATCCTCGTCTTTGATACGGAAGTCTATTCCAACACGGGCGGCCAGGCTTCCAAAGCAACGCCGACCGGTGCAGTTGCGCAGTTTGCGGCTGCGGGCAAACCGACGAAGAAAAAAGACCTTGGCGCTATGGTCATGAGCTATGGCAATACTTATGTGGCCCAGGTTGCTATGGGTGCCAATATGCAGCAGACCCTCAATGCCATCCGTGAAGCTGAAGCCTTCAATGGTCCGAGTATTGTCATCTGCTACTCACCCTGCATTAACCACGGCCTGCGCTGCGGCATGAACAAGGTTCAGGATGAAATCAAGAAAGCCGTTGAAGTTGGCTACTGGCAGCTCTATCGCTACAATCCCGTTCTCAAAGAGGAAGGAAAGAATCCTTTCATCCTTGATTCCAAGGAACCGAAAGGTGATTTTGATGCCTTCCTGCAAGGGGAGACCCGTTATGCTTCCCTAAAGCGTTCCTTCCCCGAAGCGGCCGAAGCCCTTTATGAAAAGTGCCAGAAGGAAGCTATGGAACGCTACGCCTATTACAAGAAACTGGCTGAATAAACAACAAATCAAGTGCTCCTAGGGAAAGCGCAATCGTGCTTTCCCCGATGGGGCAAAGGAGACGATTTGATGAAGCGAATTGAAGAACTCTTAGGCGCCAAAACAGGTGAGGTCGTTTCCGTAGTACCTCGCTATGTCCTCATTACGAACGGTTTTGGTCATGAAATCACAGAACTTGCCTCCCATGTAAAGAATCCCGATAAGGCCTTGGTCGTCTACGACCATAACTTGCCGGCTGGCCTTCCGGAAGAATCCAAGATCTTCCAGGAAATCCTCCAGTATGCCCGGAAAGAGAAGATTCCCTTCTATCAAGCCAAAGGGATTGCCCAGAAGTGGATGCTCGAAGAAAACATGGTCGCGCCCACAGACATCATCATTACGGGTACGCGTCATAGTTCCATCTTTGGTTCCATTGGAGCCCTAGGGCTCGGTCTCAGCCATACGGAGATGGCCCGCGTCCTGGAAACAGGGGAGTACCAGACCGTCGTTCCGGAAACGGTTACTGTCCGCGTCATTGGGAAGCTGCGCCGCGGTGTCGGCATCATTGATGTAGCCCTCCATTTTCTTGATGCTGCAGGCGATATCAAAGGTAAAGCCGTTGAATTCATCTGTCCTGACCTTACGGCTTATGAACGGGAAGTTCTCTGTGAAATGGCAACAGATACGGGGGCGTTCACGGCCTTTGCGATAGAGGAAGGGGAGAGTGATATGACCCTTGATCTTTCTCAAGTAGGGCCCATGCTACGACTTCCCTGCGCCGATCTTTTGAGCCAGACGGCAGCTGGGGTTGATCGGGCGGATATCCTTTCCGGTCAAAAGATCCACGCCGTCCAGCTTGGCGGTATGAATGGCGGGACCTTAGAAGCCCTTCGCACGGCGGCTGCCTTAATGGAAGGAAAAAACCTTCGCAAAGGGGTCCGTCTTTCCATCTGTCCCGTAACGGCAAGAACGTATCTTAAGGCCCTGGAGGAAGGACTCATTACAAAATTCATTGATTTTGGCGCACAGATCGAAGCAAGCAGTGACCGTGACATTGTCAGCCAAGGAGCAGGTGTGGTCGGCCATAAGGAAATCCTCCTCACGACAGGCCTCTATACTTTTACCGGTGCCATGGGTTGTGATGATGCCTCCGTCTATACCGCCTCGGTAGAGACCATCATGGCAGCCGCCGCGGTCTAGGAAGGGGAGAAGCAGCATGGATACAAAATTTAACGGCAAGATTTGGACTTTTGGGGATGACATCGATACGGATACCATCATTCCTGGCAAGCGCGGTACGATTCCTACCATTGAAGAAATGAAACGCTATGCTTTTGAGCTCTTGAAGCCGGAATTCGGTACGGCCGTCAAACCGGGGGACATCCTCGTTGCGGGCAAGAACTTTGGCTGCGGATCTTCCCGGGAACAGGCTGCGACCGTTCTTTCTCACAATGGGGTGCGCTGCATCATCGCAAAGAGCTTTGCCCGTATCTTCTTCCGCAACGCCTTCAATAACGGCATCATTCTTCTGCAGTGCGACGGGATTCAAGAGGTTGTGAAAGGCGGTGACATTGTGACCGTCGATCTTGAAAACAAGACGGTTTCGGCAAATGGCAAATCCTTCCCTGTTGGCGCCATTCCTCAGAATCTTCTCGAAATCGTCGAACACGGCGGTCTCGTGGAAGATACGAAGGCAAAGATCAAAGCAGGCTACAAAGCGCCTGAACTTCCTGTCATGAGTGACGCTTCCCTGCGCCGCAAAGGCTTTACTTTGGCGGAAAAGATCCTCCGCAAAAATGCCGGTGTGGAAGAAGTCAAACCGGGCGATATTGTTGTGACCCATCCGGATTTTCTCATGATCCACGACATCTATACACCGTATCTCCTTGATACGCTCCATGAAATGGGCACGAAAGAAATTGATGACCCCGATAAGGTCTGCATTGTCTTTGACCATTGCATGCCTACGGCTGTCGCCAAAAATGACTCGGCTCATTACGATGCTGGTCTTAAGCTTGCCGAAGAATATGGCATCAAGAAACTCCACATTGGGGAAGGTATCTGCCACTCCCTGATGCACGAAAAATTCTACGCCAAACCTGGTGAAGTACAATCCGCAACGGATTCCCATACAACAACGTACGGGGGCGCCGGGTGCTTTTGCTCCGGCATCGGCACGGCGGAAATGGCTGCGGCCCTTACAACGGGTGAACTTTGGTTCAAGGTGCCCAGCGCCATCAAGGTTGTCCTCAACGGACACTTCCCTAAGGGGGTCTTTTCTAAAGATATCATCCTCCGCATCCTTGGGGATATTACGGCTTCCGGCGCGCAGTACAAATCCCTTGAATTTACGGGACCGGCAGCACGGGAAATGTCTCTTGACGCGCGCTTTACCGTTGCCAACATGGCCCTTGAAGCAGGCGCCAAATGCGGTCTTTTTGAAGCCGATGAAAAGACGGCCGCCTATTATGGCATTCCTCTTTCGGAGATTGACTGGATTCGCATCGATGACGAGGCCCAGTATGAAAAGGTCCTGACCTATGATGTTTCGACACTGGAACCACAGCTGAGCTGCCCTCAAGGCGTTGACAATGTGTATCCTATCTCTGAGGTCCTCGGCACGCCCATGGATGAGGTCTACATTGGTTCCTGCACCAATGGCAGTTTGGAAGATCTGAAGGCTGCTGCAGATATTCTGCGCGGCAAAAAAGTTGCCAACCATGTTCGTGTCATTGTCGTGCCGGCAACGAATACGGTCTTTAAAGAAGCCATTGAAAAAGGCTATATCAAGGACTTTATTGAAGCGGGCTGCGTCATTTCCCATCCCTGCTGCGGTCTTTGTTGCGGCATGCCCTATGGGCTCATGTATGACGATGAAAGGATCCTTTTGACGGCAAACAGGAACTTCATTGGCCGCCAGGGAACCAAGAAGACCTTGGGATATCTTTCCAGTCCGGCTGTTGCAGCGGCGACGGCGCTCACTGGTGTCGTTACGGATCCCAGAACCTTATAAGAAAGAAGACTGCTTATGATTAAGAATTTTGCTGAACTCATCGATCGTTTGCTTCAAGATCCCGTCAAGAAGAAAGTGGCTGTGGTCTGTGCCCAAGATGAGCACACCTTGGAAGCGGTAATCAAGGCGTATAAGGAAAAGCTCATCTCTCCCGTCCTCATCGGTGAAAAAGAGGGCATTGAAGCCATCTTGAAAAAAGAAGGGGCTGACCTTTCCGGGGCGGAAATCATCGACATAACGGATCCTTCCGAATGCGCGCGCAAAGGCCTGCGCCCTTGCACGGGAAGGAAAAGTCGATGCCATCATGAAGGGGCACCTTGATACGAAGACCTTGATGAAGGTCCTGGTCAACAAAGAGGATGGGATTTCCATTTCAAAAGTCATGAATATCCTGGCTTTTATGGAAAGTCCTTACTATCACAAGCTCTTTACCTTGACCGACGTGGGGCTTTTGACCTATCCCACGAAGGAACAGAAGCAAATGGCCCTTGAAAACGCCGTTCGTGCCTATAAAGCACTAGGGGAAAAGAATCCCAAGATTGCTGTCCTTTCTGCTATGGAAGGCGTCAATTCAAAACTCGAACAGACCGTTGAAGCAGCGGAAATCAAGAAAGAAGGAATCAAGGGGGCTATTGTGGAAGGACCGATTTCCCTGGACCTTGCTATGGACAAGGAAGCCTGCGCCATCAAAGGGTATGAATCCCCTGTGGCAGGCGATGCCGATATCCTACTTGTCCCTGATATCGTAGCAGGAAACCTTGCGGCCAAGAGCATGACGGTTCTGGGGGGGTGTAAAACGGGCGGCGTCGTTGTAGGCGGGCTTGTACCGGTTATCCTCGTATCGCGGGCGGCCACGGTCACAGATAAATATTTGGCCATTGTTATGGCAGCTATGACTAGTAAAAAAAGATAAATCAAGATTCATCCATAACCAATCTTGTTTCAGATGAGGGGCACTTAGAAACGGGTTTTATTACAAGAAAGGCAAATTGAAAAGGGAGAATAATAATGGATGCTTCAAAATTGAAATTTAAAGTCTGTGGCATGGGGCCAAAACCGTTTTTCATCTTGTTTGCTGTGGTTCTCATCGCTGTCTATGGCAATTTCATGCCGCTTGCAAAGATCTATTCCAACGCGTCGGGAAATTTCGTTGTTTCCAGCTATGTGCTGACGGTGGCGTTCCTGATGGCCATGGGAGGACTTTTCTTCTGGCTTGGCAACACCATTCCTATCGTCAACAACTACTTAGGCGGGGCCTGCCTCCTGCCACTTATCGGTGCTTCTTGGCTGAACTATGTGGGCCTCATTCCGAAACCGCTTGAAAACGGCATTCGTACCGTCATGCGCGGCGGCTTCCAAGATATGTATATTGCCGCCCTCCTCATCGGGTCCGTCCTTGTCATGGATCGCAAGATCCTCTTAAAGGCAACGGCCCGTTATTTACCAGCCATCATTGGCAGCCAGGTCGTGGCTCTTGTTTCCTGCTACATTGGCGGAAAGCTGATTGGCTTTGGGGCCGCTGAAGGGCTCTTTTATATCGGTGCTCCCTGCATGTCCGGCGGCAGTGCCGGTGCCATGACGACCTTGCCCCTTCTTTATTCGGAACTGAGCGGCAAGGATATGACGAGCCTTGCTGGTCAATTCCTCTGTTACGCTTCTATTGCCAACGTCCTTGCTGTCGTCTTGGCAGCTCTGGGCGGCGGCATTACGTCCAAGATTTCTGGCCTCAATGGAAATGGCAACATCCTCATCGGTCAGGAACATATGATTACGGAAGGCGAAAAACGCCAGGCCACGACGCTTGATTATTCCCGTCTTGGCGGAGGTATCTTCATCTGTCTGGTGGTCTATCTCATGGGCTTTATCCTAGGGAAGCTGCCAGGGACGGGCATGATTGCGGGCCTTGCTTGGTCCATCATCATTGCCATTATTGTTAAGTGCACGGGCATTGTAGAAGATGAAATCATGGATGACGCTGTCTATGCCATGAACTTTGCCTTAAAGGCCTTGCTACCCATGCTCATTGCCGGTATCGGTGTGAACTCCCTTAAATTTACGGCCCTTACGGAATATTTTACCGTTCCGGTCTTTGCCGTCATCTTTATCGGTGTCATGGGGGCATTTGTAGGCGCTATGTTCTTTGGTCGCCTCACGGGTCTTTATCCTTATGAATGCGGAGTTACGGCCGGCCTTTGCTGCTGCAACATTGGCGGCAGCGGAGATATTGCCGTCCTTACGGCAGCAAACCGCATGAACCTCCTTGCCTTTGCATCCATTTCGACGCGTATTGGCGGTGCGCTCATGGTCATCTGGCTTGGCATCCTGTACCCGCTCCTTATGAAATAATCTCTGGAAAATGAGGAAATGCTATTGTGAAAGACTATAAAATCTTTGTCATCAATCCTGGTTCTACGTCTACAAAAGTGGCCATGTTCAAAGGAAAAGAGAAAATCTATTCTGAAAATATCCAGCATGATGTATCGGAACTCAAGGCCTTTAAAGAAGTGCGCGACCAACTGGATTACCGCCGGGATATGATTCTTGAAAGTGTGAAAAAAAGCGGGGAGACCCTGACCGATGTGGATGCTTTTTCCAGTCGGGGTGGGGGCTGCGGAACGACGGAAAGCGGCGTCTTTACCATCAATGAAACGCTCCTTGATTATGTAACGAATAGACCGTCCGTCGTCCATCCCGCCATTTTGGGTGCCCCGATTGCAAGTGCCCTTGCTGAAAAATATCATGCCAAGGCCTTTATCGTGAACCCTCCCGAAGTGGATGAATTCAAGGACCTTGCAAGGGTAACCGGCCTCAAGGGTGTTTACCGCAAGAGTGCTATCCATGCCTTGAACCAAAAGGAAATTGGCCTGCGTTATGCCCAAAAGGTCGGAAAAAACTATTCTGATCTAAATCTCATCATCTGCCATATTGGCGGCGGGATTTCCATTACGGCCCATGAAAAAGGAAGGATGGTCGATTCCAATGACATTGCCCGCGGAGACGGACCTATGGCACCGACTCGGTGCGGCTCCCTTCCTGTTCGGGATGTCGTTGAAATGTGTTATTCCGGCAAGTACAGTGAAAAAGAGATGCTGGAAAAAGTCACCAAAAACGGCGGCCTTGCCGATCACTTGGGCACAAGCGATGCCCGGGAAGTCAAAGAGCGGACCGATGCAGGAGATGCGTACGCAGCGCTGATTTATGACGCCATGATTTATCAGATTGGTAAGGAAGTGGGCGCCATGGCAGCCGTTCTTCACGGAAATGTTGACGGCATCATCCTTACAGGCGGCATTTCCTATGATACCTATGTTGTTCAGCGCCTAAAGGAAATGATTTCCTTTGTCGCTCCCGTTACGGTCATGGCCGGGGAATTTGAAATGGAAGCCCTTGCTTCCGGGGCCATCCGGGTCCTATCCGGAAAAGAAGAAGCCAAGACCTTTACGGGCATTCCTGTTTGGGATGGCTTTGACTGCCTACCCAGATAAATAAGATTCTCTTGTTTACCTCCTGAGTCTAAGGGCCTTCTTACGTGGCTCTTAGCAATTACCTTCCATACAATTTCATGCTAACGCAAATAACCGGTACTCCCATAGTGCCGGTTATTTGCGGGTCTATATTTGCTGCAGGAAAGGGGCGTATTTTCATGCAAACACGCAACAGGCAGTTTGTTTCGGTCCTCATTGGGGCCTTCATCTATGCGGTCAGCATGGTTTCCCTTGTAAAGCCCGTCCATATCGCACCGGGTGGCGCCACAGGTGTTGCGCTCATGCTGAACTATCTTTTTGGCCTTCCTGTGGGAGCCATGAGTTTTTTCGTCAATGTCCCTCTTCTTGCCGCGGCGTGGAAAACGCTGGGGCCCCGATTTGTCCTAAAGACAACGGCAACGGTCCTTCTTTGCTCTTTCTTCATGGACAAGGTTGCCGCTGTCTATTTTCCTGTCTATGCTGGACCGCGTTTTTTTGGGGGCTCTTTTGGGCGGCGCCATTTCAGGCATTGGCATAACTTTTCTTTTTAAGGCAGAGTGCACGACGGGAGGGGCGGATATCCTTGCGTTTATCATTCATAAATACTTCCCGCAACTCAGCATGGGACGCATCTTTTTCTATCTAAATGCCCTCGTTCTCGTTTCATCCATTTTTGTGTTTCGCGAAATCTGGGCGGGATTCTATGGAGTTGTCTGCCTTACAGCAACTTCAAAAATTCTTGATTTCCTGTTGATCCGTTTGAATCAATCGAGGTAAGTTAAGATGAAGCTATTGTAAGGGATGCTTATTTGATTTAACGAAAAATGAGAAAGTTTCTTGAATTCTGAAAAATAGAGGACTACAATGGTTTTAGTAAAGCGTTTCTAGAAGATAGGAGGAGTGACTATGAAACGAAACTGGATGGCTTTTTGTCTCGCTGCAGCGCTCATGACGGCTGGTACGGTTTATGCAAAACCAGCACCGTCCCAGCTGGTACCGGAAAAACATGGCCAGTGCTATGTGGAAGACAACCTTTTTGTGAAGGACGTCAATGGAGCTGGCGGCGGACAAGGCGTGCTCCATGGTGATTTTGCTTTCCGCAGGGAACAGGCCCTGAAAACGGACGCCATCAAGGAAATCGGCTGGATGACGCTGAAACCTGGATCCTATATTGGCAGTCACACGCACAAGGATAATGAAGACGCATATCTCATCATTTCAGGCAAAGGCATTTTTACGGATGGCAATGGCCATGCCTGGGTGGTCGGTGCCGGCGATATGACCATTGCCCGTCCTGGTCAGACTCATGGGCTAGCCAACCTTGGCAAGGAGGATTTGGTTTTCCTTGATATCATTGCTAAAAATGACAGTGCCGATCTTTCTAAGATGGCTAAAGAGGGAACCACCCAATACTTCCCTGTTTCCGCACAGTTTGAGAAGAATGTAGAAAAAGCGGGCGCAGGTAAAGGAACGGGCATTTTGTTCGGTCGTTTTGCTTTCCGTCGGGAAGCTGCGACACAGGATCAGGCCATCAAGGAGATTGGCCGGATGACGCTGAAAAAGGGCGCTTCCATTGGCATGCACAAACATGTGGATAATGATGATACCTACATTATCCTATCTGGTGAAGGCGTATTCACGGATGGAGCGGGAAAGGAAACGGTTGTCGGTCCTCGTTCCGTCACAATTGCTGGTCCCGGTGAAAGCCACGCCCTCAGAAACGATAAAGATGAAGACCTCATTTTTATTGATCTCATTGCTAAGAATACGCCCGTTAAGGGACAGACGAAATAAGAAAGCTCAGATTACGTGTGAGGAAACGCCCATGGCAGCCATGGGCGTTTTTCTGATTTTTTTGGGGGGAAAAAAGACAGTTTGCTGGTTCAAAGGTATTTACCGGCCTTCAATCATCCGTTGTGACAATATACCCCTTTTTCAAAAATTCCTAGTTGCCTATACAATGTAAATTATTTTCTTAATGATGAATTTAATAAATGTATGATTATCTGATTATATATAAAATACTCTGAATTTTGCTTGTACTCAAAAAGTCTAATTGTTATAATAGGTTCTGTAGGAAAGGAGATGGAATGCTGGAATCCGTTTCCACAATAATTTGAGGGGGTTTTATTCATGGGTGGTCTAGCAATTAAGCTTGACATGTTCCAATCGTTGGCCCTTGCCGTCATTGCCATTTGGCTCGGTAACTGGTGCCGTCAAAAATTTCCATTCTTAAGAAAGTACTGCCTGCCGGGTGCTGTCGTCGGCGGCACAATTATTTCCCTGATTTCCCTGGTGCTTTATGAAACCGGGGTGGCAGAGCTGAGTTTCGACTACAAAGTCGCAAACAGCCTCTTTTACTGTATTTTCTTTGCTGCAAGCGGCGCCGCAGCCAGTCTTTCCCTTTTGAAAAAGGGTGGGAAACTTGTCATCATCTTTACGATTTCTGCTGCCGTCCTTGCCATTTTGCAGAATGTCCTTTCCGTGGGGATTGGTGTCGCCATGGGTGTTGATCCCTTGATTGCCCTGATGACGGGTTCCACGCCGATGACGGGCGGTCATGGCAACGCAGCCGCATTTGCCCCTCTGGCCGTTGCTCAAGGTGCTTCTGCTGCAATGGAAGTTGCAATTGCTTCCGCAACTTTCGGTTTGATTGCAGGCTGCATGATTGGCGGTCCTTTTGGCCGTTGGATCATTAGACGTCATCATCTGGAAGATCCTGCTCTTGACGGACAGGCTGAAAAAGCACAGGAAACGGGGAAAGAAGTTGGGACCCCGATGTTCAAGGGTGATATCGTAAAAGCCATGTTCCTGATGTGTTTCTGCTTGGGCTTAGGCGCTGTCTTCATGGCAATCTTGAAATCCCTGAAGATCAGCTTCCCAATCCATGTCTGCACCATGCTGGCTGGTATCCTTGTTCGTCTGTATCTGGACAGCAAGAAAGATACACCGGAATCTTTGTATGAAGGCATCGATACGGTCGGTGAATTCTCCCTGGGACTATTCGTTTCCTTGTCCATCATCTCCATGAAGCTGTGGCAACTTGCTGGTCTTGCTGGCCCGATGGTTGTCATGCTCCTTGCCCAGGTGGTCATGATCCTTATCTACTGCTATGTTGTCGACTTCTATGCTTGCGGTAAGAACTACGATGCCGCCATCATCGCTGTTGGCCATACGGGATTTGGTACAGGGGCTGTGCCTGTATCCATGACGACCATGAAGACTGTCTGCGACAAGTACAGATATTCCAAACTGGCCTTCTTTGTTGTACCAGTTATTGGTGGGTTCCTTAGCAACATTACGAATGCCATCATCATTACCTGGTTCATCAACTTCTGTGCCGGGATTCGCTAAATTTAACATAAAAAGTACGGATCAGCTCCAGGTGGTCCGTGCATTTTTTTTTTATGGGCAAAAGGGCTGACTTTCAGCTTGAAAGGAGAAAGCAGCGAACACCTTTTCATGGCGTAAAATCCCCCTCTAGGTCATTGGAAAGATAAGCCGCCTGTGTTATAATTATTTGATACCAACATGGTTTCACGTATATTCTTTCATCTGAGGTGAAATTGATGAGCGATAACAAGGAACTTGAAATGCTGCAGGATGGAACAAAAGTTTCCCCTGAGACGGACGACATGGGTTCCATCCATGTCGATGATGAGGTCCTGTCCGTTGTCGCAGGACTTGCGGCTTCCGAAGTACCCGGTGTGTACGGCATGAGTGGCGGGATCCGCGGCGGAATCAATGAAATGCTGGGAAAACAGAACTTTTCCAAAGGCATCAAGGTGTTTACAGAAGGCCGAACGGTCCGTGTTGAGGTCCATGTCATCATCACTTATGGTTATAATATTCCCGATGTGGCCATCAAACTTCAGGAAAAAGTCAAGGACGCAGTGGAAAATATGGCAGGCTATGAAGTGACGGCCGTGGATATCCATGTGGAAGGCGTCAGAAAGGACAAAATGGAAGGCCTCTCAGGAAAAGGTGATATAGATACCCTGGAAGAACGCTATAAGGAAGCAGCAAGGGAAGAAGCCTCCTTGAAGCAGGAAATGAAGGACCCTGAGGGTAAGGGTGCGGATTCCTCTGCCAAGGAACAAAATGAAGAAACAGTAAGCCAAGAGGCTTCGGGAGTAAACGCATGAGTATCATTGACCGCATCATTTTGACGCTTTATACCTGCAGCTTAGGCGTAGCCGCTGTCCTCATTATGATTGTCAGTTTGAATCTGGTGCCGCTTGATGAGTTTGTTGCCTTTGCCAGCCGGATTCCAGGCCGTTGGGAATACACGGTGGGCGGGGCTGTCCTCTTTATGATGAGCCTCCGTCTTCTTGTTGCGGGCTGGAGTCGTGGATCCAGCAGCAGTTTGACTATTGATACGGAGCACGAAGGCCAGATCCACGTGAGTCAGCGCGCCATGGAAGATTATATTGCCAGTTTCACAAATGACGTTTATGGTGTCCATGGTGCCAAGGCCAAGGTCAAGATGAATGGCCAGCAGATTGAAGTCCGCATCAACGCTTCCATTGAACCGGGCATCAATATTCCGGATACGACGGAAGAAGTTCGCCGCACGGTGAAGAAAAAATATCTTGACCGTCATCGGTGTGGAAGTCAGCGATGTGGAACTTTATTTCAAACACATCAAGGCAAAAGAGTAGGGGGCCTGAACCATGTGGCAAGAAATCTTTAGAAATATCATGGAAACCAGCCGGTGGCGTGTCATTGGTGCTGGGGTAGGTCTATTTGTGGGAATCCTCTTCATTTTGCTAGGGTTCTTTAGGGCCGTATTCCTGTTGATCTGCATAGGTCTTGGCTTTTATATCGGCAACCGGATGGACGAAGGAGAGGACTTTGTCGATCTTCTTGATAATTTGCTGCCGCCTTACCGTAGATGATTGAATGGTACCGCGCCCTTTGACGCGGAAATCTAACTAGATGGAAATGAGGATATTATGAGTAGAAGAGAAGCACGTACACTTGCAATGAAGAGCTTGTTTTCCCTTGATTTCACGACGGATGTATCTCCCCTTGATACCGTGAAAGCCCTGCTTGAAGATGAGGATACGCCAGCACTTCCCAAAGATGATGAAAACTATGCGGCAGCCTTGGTTACGGGGACTCGCGAGCATCTTGAGGCCATTGACAGTGTCCTTGATACCCTTTCAGATGAATGGAAAGTCAAGCGCATGGCCGGAGTTGACCGAAATTTGCTCCGCATGGCTGCTTTTGAAATGTATTTCAGTCCTCAAAAGATTGCTCCTGCCATTGCCATCAGTGAGGCGGTGGAGATTGCCAAAATCTATGGCGGAGATGACTCTCCCCATTTCATCAATGGCCTCTTGGGGACACTAGTGAGAAATCATGGAAAAGACTGACCTTGTCCTTGGCATTGATACGAGCTGCTATACGACAAGTGCAGCCCTTATGGATGGAACGGGTGCGCTGCTTTTTGATGAGCGGCGCCTTCTTCGTGTAAAAGAGGGCCGCCGTGGGCTGTCCCAATCAGAAATGGTTTTTCAGCATATGCGGGCCCTGCCAGATCTTTTGGAACGCATCGATCTCACACAGGGACGGCTTTCTGCCATTGTCGCTTCCGAGCGGCCAAGACCACTCAAGGAATCCTATATGCCTGCCTTTTTGGTGGGCTGGGGCATGGCACGCAGTTTAAGTCACTTCATGGACGTGCCTCTTATTGCGGCTACTCATCAACATAACCATATGTTTGCTGGTCTCTGGGGACTTCGCCGCCGGCCGCCGGCGCGCTGTCTTTTGGTTCATGTTTCCGGAGGAACGACGGACCTTCTCCTTGCTGAAAGGAGCGCAAACGGTGAGATCATCCTTACGCCTTGCGGGACCAGCATCGATCTTCATGCCGGACAAATGATTGATCGCGTGGGAGTCGCTTTGGGCCTTCCTTTCCCATGTGGTCCCCAACTGGAAAAATTGGCACAGGAAGCAGTCCGTCCTTATCCTCTCAAAGTCTGGTTCGAAGAAGGATGCATGAGCCTTTCGGGTCCTGCCACAGCTGCCCTGCGAGCGATTGAAAAAGGGGAAAAGGGTAGCGAAATTGCCTTGGGTACGCTTCATGCCATTGCCAAAGGTCTTTATCATACAATCAGTCATCTTTGTGCAGTGCACAAACTTACGGAAGTGCTTTTTGTTGGCGGCGTCAGCGCCAATCTCTATATTCGAAAAGAACTGAGGACTCATCTGTCGGGAAAGGGCATTGCTCTTCTTACGGCTGACCCTATCTGCAGCACTGATGGTGCAATCGGCAATGCATGGCTTGGAGTCCTCAAGGAAAGAGGGAACGCCCATGATCTTCGGTAAGGTGTTTACTGTTTCTGAAGTTAATCTCTCCTTAAAGGAACTGATACATAAGGATCCTACCTTCGCCAATCTCCAGATCCAAGGCGAAGTTTCCAATTTCAGGCGGTATGCGTCGGGTCACTGCTATTTTAATCTCAAGGATAGTAAAGGGCTCATCAAGTGCGTTATGTTCAAAGGGGCCGCTCAACGCCTTAAGAAGCTTCCCCGCGATGGGGACCAGGTTGTGGGTATCGGCCGTATTGATGTCTATGAGCGGGATGGGGTCTATCAATTTTATGTTGATATGCTTATGCCTGTAGGGACAGGAGACCTTATGGCGGCTTATGAAGCCCTGAAGCAGAAGCTGTCTGCAGAAGGCCTTTTCGACGAAACCAGGAAGCAACCCATCCCGGTTTCACCACGCATCGTCGGCGTTGTGACAAGTGCCGATGGTGCGGCCATCCGCGATATCATCAAAGTTGCCGGTCGGCGTGATTCTTCGGTTAAGATCCGACTCTATCCTGTCAAGGTCCAGGGCAAGGAAGCACCGCCCGAAATTGCAGCAGGCATCCATTTCATGAATCGGCACAATCTTTGTGACGTCCTGATTGTCGGCCGCGGCGGTGGGTCCATGGAAGACCTCTGGGCCTTTAATGATGAAAAGGTGGTCCGGGCCATTGCGGCTTCAAGGATTCCCATCATTTCTGCCGTTGGTCATGAAATCGATTTTACTCTCTCTGATTTTGCGGCCGATAAAAGGGCTGCAACGCCGTCCCAGGCGGCTGAATTTGCCGTGCCTGACCGCAGTAAGGACATTGCGTCCTACGAAAAATTGAACCTGCGTCTCAAAAAGGCAGTTGCGGACCGCTTGGCGATGGAACGCCAGTGCCTTGACGGCGTTTTGCAGCGACCAGTCTTTCGCTATCCCGAGCGGCTTACAGAAGGACAGTCCCAGCGGCTTGATCAGTTGGGGCAGTCCCTTTCCACAAGTTTCAGCCGCCGCTTGGAACGGGAGACCATGCGCCTTATGAAACTGCGGGACCATTGGTTCTTCCGCCATCCCGAGGTTTTTGTTGCAAGGCATCAAGACCATTTGACCCGTCTTACGAAGGATCTTGACCTTCACTTCCGTTATACCCTGTCTGAAACGCAGCAGCGCCTCAAGGAAGTGAGCGTTAAGTTCCAGCTCCTTGATCCACAAAAAGTTTTAGAACGAGGCTATACTATGACGGAAGGGCCAGGGGGCAAGATCCTGTCCTCTATGGGAACCCTTAAGGAAGGGGACACCATTAAGACCTATTTCAAGGATGGGGTCCTGAGGAGTATTGTGAGTAAAAAGGAGGAATCCTGATATGGCTGCCAAAAAGGCAACGTTTGAAGACAATATGAAACGGCTGGAGGAGATTGTAGAAGCGCTTGAAAGCGGCAATCTTCCCCTTGAAGATACGGTGAAGCTCTACAAGGAAGGCATGACCCTTTCTGCTCAATGCGGGGCAGCACTCAAGAAAGTCGAACAGGAAGTGCAGAAAGTGACAGAAACGACTTCAGGAGACGTAAAACTGGAACTCTTCCCAGAGGAGGATGCATGATGGATCTTTCAACCTATCTAAAGGAACGGTCCGAACTTGTTGATGGGTTCCTTAAAATCCGGATTGGCGTGGGCGCCATCAGCCGCGTCGATGAAGCCATGGCTTACAGTGCTCTTGCCGGCGGAAAGCGGCTCCGTCCGATTCTTCTCATGGCGGCTGCCGATGCTGTCGGTGGAAAAGGCACTGATTTTCTGCCCCTTGCGTCCGCCCTTGAAATGATTCACACCTATTCCCTGATTCATGACGACCTCCCGGAAATGGACAATGATGATTACCGGCGGGGGCGCCTTACAAACCACAAGGTTTTTGGTCAGGCCATGGCTGTTCTTGCTGGTGATGGTCTTTTGACCCAGGCTTTTGAGGTTATGACAGAGCAAAAGGGTGTCGATCCGGCGCTTATGGTGGAAATCATCCACCTCATCGCACGCTGTGCCGGTCCGGAAGGCATGGTCGGCGGGCAGGCTCTTGATATTAATGCTGAGGAAAAGCACCTCGAGCCTGCTGAGATGAAACAGCTCCATGAAGCCAAAACGGGAGCGCTCTTTATTGCGGCTATCCGCAGCGGGGCCCTTTTGGGCGGCGGCAGCAAGGATGAAGTCAATGCCCTTACGAAATTTGCCACCTTTTTCGGACTTGCCTTCCAAATTACGGATGATATCCTCGACGTGGAAGGGGACAGCAAAATCATGGGGAAAATGGCTGGAATGGATGAAAAGATGCACAAATCCACTTACGTCAGTCTTTTTACCTTGGAAGGAGCCAAAGCCATGGCCCTTGATACCCTAAAGAAAGCAGAACTTACCCTGGAACCTTTTGGCGAAAGGGCGGAACCGCTCCTTGCGATTGCACGGCATCTGTACAATCGCAATAAATAGATTCTTATAGAACTTTCGTGCCTGCGAAAGGAGGCGTTTCATGTCACTCATTTCAGAAATCCATTCGCCGGAAGATTTAAAAAAAATCGATCCTTCCATGCTTCCTCAGCTATGTGCTGAAATCCGCAGCCTCATTATTGACGTTGTTTCAAAAAACGGTGGACATCTGGCGCCTAACCTGGGTGTTGTTGAACTGACCATTGCCCTGCACCGTGTCTTTTCTGTTCCCCGTGACAAAATTGTCTGGGATGTAGGCCATCAGTCCTATATACACAAGATCCTGACGGGGCGTCTCCGGGATTTCCCTTCCCTGCGCACCTATGGCGGCCTCTGCGGTTTTCCAAAACGCAGCGAAAATCCTTGTGATGCGTTTGGAACGGGGCATGCCAGCACCTCTATTTCAGCAGCCCTTGGCATGGCCTGTGCCCGTGATCTATCTGGTGATGATTACAATGTCATTGCTGTCATCGGGGATGGGGCCCTAACGGGCGGGGAAGCCATGGAAGGGCTTAATCATGCGGGGGACCTCAAGAAAAAACTCATTGTCATATTAAATGACAATGAAATGTCCATTTCCCGCAACGTGGGAGCCTTGTCCTCCTACTTGACGGAACTGCGCACAGACCCGGCCTACTCCCGAGTCAAGGCCGATGTAGAAGGCGTGCTTAAAGCCATTCCTTCCATTGGTACCCACGTAGCCAAGACCGTTGGTCGACTCAAGGATTCCCTGAAGTACTTCTTTGTGCCAGGGATGTTTTTTGAGGACCTGGGTTTTAAATATTTGGGACCTGTGAACGGACATGATATCCCTTCTCTTGTAGAGACTTTGCAAAAAGCCAAGAATCTGACTGAACCAGTGCTCATCCATGTCCTTACAAAAAAGGGAAAGGGCTATGCCCCTGCCGAAAAAAGCCCAAACAAATTCCATGGTACAGGACCTTTTGTTGTGGCAACAGGGGAAAAAATCACGAAAAAAGACGCCCCGCCAACTTATACCAGTGTTTTTAGCAAGACGCTCATCCAGCTGGCCGATAAAAACCGCAACCTTGTCGCAATCACGGCGGCCATGCCGGAAGGGACGGGACTTGACGCTTTTCAAAGAGTTCATCCTGACCGCTACTTTGATGTAGGCATCGCTGAACAGCATGCTGTTACGATGGGGGCAGGCCTTGCGGCAAATGGATACCATCCCGTGGTTGCCATATATTCGACTTTTGCGCAGCGTGCTTTTGATCAGCTTCTTCATGATGTTGCCATCCAGGAGCTTCCTTTTACGCTCTGTCTGGATCGCGCCGGTATTGTAGGGGATGATGGGGCCACGCACCATGGGAATTTTGACTGCTCCTATCTCAGGCTCATGCCTCATTTTGTTATCATGGCACCGAAAGATGAAAATGAGCTCCGCCATATGCTCTATACCGCGACTGAGTATGAAGGTCCCTGTGCTATTCGTTATCCCCGCGGCAGCGGTGTCGGCGTGCCCGTGACTGAATCCCTTCATACGCTCCCCATTGGCCGGAGTGAACGCCTTCAGGAAGGGTCCCAGATCGATCTCTGGGCTGTGGGAACCATGGTCGAAGCTGCGAAGCTGACAGCCAAACGCCTGCGTGCCAAGGGGCTCTCTGTGGGGGTCGTCAATGGACGCTTTATCAAACCGCTGGATCAAGAGGCGCTCCTGGAAGCCTCCAGAAAGGTCAAGCTTATTGTGACGCTCGAAGAAAATGCGCTCTGCGGCGGTTATGGTGAAGGCATCATTTCCTATCTGAATCAAGAAAATCGCTTAGGGGATTGCCGCGTCCTTACTCTCGGGATTCCTGACGAATTTGTTTCCCATGGGAAACGAGAGTTTCTTCTGCGGGATGTCCGGCTAGATGAGGACAACCTTGTGGAACGAATCTTAACCGCCTATCAAGAAATCGAAAGGGAGGCTCTTGAACAATGAAAAAAGAACGGCTCGATCTTTTCCTTGTGGAACAGGGCTTATTTGAATCAAGAAGTAAAGCCCAAGCGGTTATTATGGCAGGGGAAGTCCTTGTCGATGATCAAAAAATCGACAAACCGGGAACCATGGTCAAGCCGGATGCCAAAATTACCCTTTTAGGAAAGAAGTTGCCTTTTGTCAGCCGTGGGGGATATAAGCTCAACAAGGCTCTTGAAGTCTTTCCTATTTCCTTGGAAGGAAAAACCATGGCCGATCTGGGAGCCTCGACAGGGGGCTTTACGGACTGTGCATTGCAGCACGGGGCCAAAAAGGTCTTTGCTATCGATGTCGGTTATGGACAGCTGGCCTGGAAACTTAGAAACGATTCGCGCGTTGTCAATATGGAGCGCACCAATGTCCGCTTCCTGGAAGCGGATTCCTTGGGAGAACAAGTCGATGCCGTCAGTATTGACGTGGCCTTCATCTCTTTAGATAAGGTGCTTCCGGCAGCCTATAAGATCATGAAAAACGACGCGTTTCTCATTGCCCTCATCAAACCTCAGTTTGAAGCTGGTCGAGAACATGTGGGGAAGAAAGGCGTTGTGAGGGATCAAAAAGTTCATTTGGAAGTGATTCAAAAGGTACTCGGTTTTGCCCGGGAAATCGGTTTTGTTCCCAAAGGCCTTTCCTATTCTCCCATCAAGGGACCGGAAGGCAATATTGAATATCTATTATATCTAGGAAAAGAGGGCAGCGATGCTGTCTCTGATTCAGATCCCCAAAAAGTGGTGACTGAATCCCATCTTTTTTCTTCTATAAGAGGGGGGGATTGACGTGAGAGAATGGATGGTTGGCATTTTCCCGAACCTCAATAAAGAAAACGTTCGAAATGCCCTGCCGGCTGTAGTCAAGGCGGCAGAACATGCCAAAATCAAGGTTGCTTTTCCTTTGGAAATTGCAGAGGAGTTCGGCGTGCCAGGGTACGACCAAGAAGATCCGGCAAGTCTCAGCCGCCTTGATTTTGCTATGACACTGGGCGGGGATGGAACCATTTTACGGGCCGCCCGTTATGTGACACCCCTGCAAGTGCCGCTCATTGGGGTCAATATGGGTAAGGTTGGATTCCTGACGGAAGCCTGTTTCCCTGATCTGGAAAAGGTGCTCAAAAAATTGGCTGATGGGGCGTACACCATCGAAAAACGCAGCATGCTCCAGCTTTCCATTTGGGAAGCTGGCAAGATTATCAAAAAAGGTCATGCCCTTAATGATATGGTCCTTGAAAGTGCCGATCGTTCCCGACTGACCCGTCTTCGTATGCGCATTGCCGGTCAGCCTTCAGCGAATTTTCCTTCTGATGGTATCATCATTGCTTCGGCGACAGGGTCGACGGCGTATTCCCTTTCTGCAGGAGGACCTGTCGTCCATCCCAGTCTATCCGTCATGCTCATTACCCCCATTTGTCCTCATGCCCTTCATGCGCGTCCGCTCGTCATTCCCATGAAGGATACGATTGAAATCGAACCTTATCCACCTTTTGAGGAAATCCTTGTATCTGCCGATGGAATGACGATTGCAAGCCTTGAAAAGACCCAGAAAGTGATTGTTGAGCGCTGCCCCTTTGATGCGAAGTTTGCCCGCTTAAGTCCTCTGCGCTATTACGAAACTTGGCAGGATCGGCTCCTTCGCAACGAAGGACAGACCATTGTATAGGAAGTGAAATCATGAAATTATCCAGACAGGAAGCAATCAAACAGATTATCAAGACCCAAGTCATCGAGACCCAGAGCGATCTAGCAGAAGCCTTGAAAAAAGCGGGATTCAATGTGACGCAGGCCACTGTGTCCAGGGATATCAAGGATATGGTCTTGATTAAGGTTCCCGATGAAGATGGACGGTATAAGTATAGTTTTCCTTCGGAACATAACCAAATCATTACGACGGACCGTTTGGAAGATATGCTTCGCAGTTATATCCTGACCGTTGTTTCTTCGGAAGTCATTATTGTGGTCCATACCCTTCCCGGTACGGCACAGGCAGTTGCCTATGCCATCGACCATCTCAATTGGAGCGAGGTCCTTGGTACCGTGGGCGGTGATGATACGGTCATGCTCATTATTGATTCGCGGGACCATGTGGAAACTGTCAAAACCCGCATCATGCAGAAAAAGAGCTAAGGAGGCTCAGCGATGCTGACATTCCTTGAAGTGCAGCAATTTGCCCTGATTGATAAGGTACGGATTGGGTTTGCCCCTGGATTCAACGTTTTTACGGGAGAAACCGGTGCCGGTAAATCCATCCTGATAGATGCATTAGGCATTGTCCTTGGAGGACGTGCGCCTTCGGATGCGGTTCGAACGGGCGCCGATGCCTATCAGATCCAAGCTGTTTTTGATGTGACAGGAAATCATTCCGTGGAAGCCCTCTTGTCTGAGTTGGGGCTCAGTGCAGAAGATGGTACCCTATTTTTACGCCGCCGCGTTTCCGCACAGGGAAAAAGCCAGGCCTTTGTCAATGATACGCAAGTTCCTGTAAAGACGCTCGCTCGTTTGGGGGCCCTTCTTGTGGACATTCATGGGCAGCACGAAAATCAGACCCTGCTTCGACCCGGTGCTGTCCTTGCTATCCTTCATCACTACGATCCAGAACTGGCACCAACCCTGAAGGCCTATCAAGAGGCCTTTGACGCCGCTCAAAAAGGGCGGGAAACCTTGTCTTATTGGGAAGGCAAGAATGAACATCGGGAAGAGGAGCTGGCACGCCTCGAAGACGAGCTCAAAGAGATTGATGCCGCACAGATTAAATTGGGCGAAGATGATGAGCTACGTGAAACTGTGCGTCGACTTTCCAACCAGGATAAAGTCAGGGGAGACCTTAGCCGTGCCCACGAACTCCTCTCCGGGGTTGAAGGGACTCAGGGCGTCCTTGACGCCTTGACAGATGCGAAGACCGCGCTTTCCAGTGCAGCGGTCTATGATCCTTCGGTGGAGGATCTTGCCCAAACACTTGATTCGTCCTGGGAGACGCTTGAAGATGTAAGACAGACCCTTTCGGACCGCCTTTCCGGGGATGAAGATTACCGGGAAACCTTAGAAGAGGCCCAGACCCGATTGGACCTGCTCTATCATTTGAAGAAAAAATATGGGGGATCTTTGGAAGAAATCCTGTCCTATGCAGATAGAGGAAGGAAAGACTATGAAAAGCTCCAATCACTGCAGGATGAGATTGACCGTCTCATAAAACTTCAAAAAAAATTGGATGGGGTTCTTCAGGAAAAAGCAGATGAACTGACAAAAAAGAGAACAACGGCGGCTGAACGGTTCTGTGCGGACATCCTGCCGCATCTCCATGATCTTGCGATGCCCCATGCCGCGCTGTCCATCTGCTTCACCAAATTGGATCACTGCGGAAAAAATGGCCAAGATGAAGCCACCTTCCTTTTTTCGGCCAATGCTGGCATGAAACCGGCTCCGCTGATTAAAATTGCGTCCGGTGGTGAGCTTTCACGGTTTGCTTTGGCCGCCAAAACAGTCCTGCTTCGCAAATTTGGTGTCCCAACCATGATCTTTGATGAGATTGATACGGGAGTTGGCGGTGTCACGGCCCAGAAGATGGCTGAAAAAATGGCTCTCATTGCCAAACAGCGGCAGGTCTTATGCATTACCCACTTGGCCCAGATTGCCTGCTTTGCCGATCAGCATCTGTATATTGCCAAAAACAGTGATCAAGGAATGACTGCCAGCGAAGTGACAATCCTTTCACGGGCGGGCCGTATTGAAGAAATCATGCGCATGACGAGTGGAACCCAACAGACAGAATCTGCACGGGAAAATGCCAAGGAATTGCTTGCTATGGCGGAAAAGGAAAAGCAGCATTTTGGAAATTGATGCATGCGATGATAGTGGATAGGAGCTGAATAGAATTGTCTATGGACGATGAAAAATTAAGGGAAAGTACCCTTGAAAGCGAATTCATATTTAATGGGAGATTACTGAAAGTCTATCGGGATCGGGTCCAACTCCCTAATGGACATGAATCCCAGCGGGAATTCATCCGCCACCAAGGTGCCGTAGGCATTCTTCCGATTTTGGATGAGGCAGCATGATCTTTGTTCGCCAGTTCCGTTATCCTGTCAAAAAGGTGCTTTATGAAATTCCGGCGGGAAAGATTGAAGGGGACGAAGCTCCTTTATCCTGCGCCAAACGGGAGCTTTCCGAGGAATCAGGGTATACGGCGAAGGACTTCAAGAAATTAACAAGCATCCTCACGACACCGGGTTTTACGGATGAACAGATTCATCTGTATGCGGCAACGGGTCTCACGTCGGGAAAACAGCATCCTGACGAGGATGAGTTCCTCAATGTTGTCATTCTGACCCCTGAAGAGGTCAAGGAAAGAGTACTTTCGGGGGAGATCTGCGACGCAAAGAGTCTTTGCAGTCTCTATCTCTATGATCTTATGAAGCGGGCATGAAACACCGTTTCTATCCAGTCAAGGGATGATTTTACATAAATATTTTGTTTATTTCTTAATCATTTTATAAATTTGTACACGTTTTAGGGACTTCTAAGTAAAATTTTTGCTATCCATTCAAACATTTGCACAATCTTTACTAGCCAAATTCAAAATTTGTGTTATAATACACTTAAATTGTAGTGATC
>ENA-OPYT01000134-OPYT01000134.1-human-gut-metagenome-genome-assembly--contig:-NODE-134-length-23356-cov-4.357355_pt1 | contig 23356 bp, 20 predicted proteins | sample MGYA00242636_ERZ504480 | MGnify/ENA primary metagenome ERZ504480 (study PRJEB26092, sample SAMD00036228) | human gut metagenome | host: Homo sapiens | study: EMG produced TPA metagenomics assembly of...
AGTTGTCACGCTCCATGATTTCCTGATAATGCCTGTTGATGCGTACCCGCATCTTGTCAAGCATACGGTTCGTTTCGAGTGCCGCCGTGCTTCTGCCCGTGACACGTCCACCTTTGGTGTCCCACAGTTTCGGATCGACAGTCAGTTTGCAGCTGAACTGTGTCTGGCTGCCGTCCACCGTGATGCGTCCCATGACGGGAACTGTCCCGTCCTTTTTCACTACCTGACGCTTGAGGTAGTAGATTACTGAAAATGTACTCTTCATTGTCCTTAATTTTTGGGTTTCAAAATTAGTTGGTGAAGAGTCCGGTGTTGGTACGCAAAACGGGGAGGAACGGCGCAATCTTTTTCCGTAACCTGATTTTTCGCATGAGTTATGGATAACTCACTATTCCTTAGAGCCTTGTTTCGCTATTCGTACCCGTTTGTCGCATTTTCGGGCATGGTTACGAACAAGTAACGTAGCGGCGTCAGGATTTGGCTTCGGCAGGGATTGTAATGGCTTCACGGATTATCGCCACTTCAACCAAAACCCTTGTAACTCAATTCTATCACTATATCTTTCCGCATTTCACTTTTTTGTAGTAACTTTGCAACATTACTAATATAACAATATTTTATGGGATTCTTCGATCTTTTCAAGAAAAAACAGAATACACAGCCGACGACTCCGGCGGAACGATCTCAACCGACTTCTCCGGAAAACCACCGGCCGGCTGCGGTCGAAAATACGACGAAGCAGGAAAATACCTCTCCCCAGCCGGCTGCCCGAACCGCTGACCGGGAGCAGGCGGAACTCAACTCCGGTCTGGAGAAGACCAAAACGGGCCTCTTCTCGAAACTGGCGCGGGCCGTTGCCGGTCGATCGACCATCGATACACAGGTGCTCGACGATCTGGAGGAGGTGCTCATCACCTCCGACGTAGGCGTGGAAACCACCGTGAAGATCATCGAACGCATCGAAGCCCGCGTCGCACGGGACAAGTATATGAACACCTCGGAGTTGCAATCGATCCTGCGCGACGAGATCGCCCAACTGATGGAGGAGTCGCACCGCTCGACCGAAAACTTCGGACTCGACGTCGAGGAAGGCGTCCCCTACGTCATCATGGTCGTCGGCGTGAACGGCGCCGGCAAGACCACGACGATCGGCAAACTCGCGGCCCAGCTCACCCGGGCCGGCCTCAACGTCTATATCGGCGCTGCGGATACGTTCCGTGCGGCCGCCATCGACCAGTTGGCCGTATGGGCCGAACGGGCCGGCGCCACGATGATCCGTCAGGAGATGGGCTCCGATCCGGCGTCGGTGGCCTTCGACACCTTGAAATCGGCCGTGGCGAACAAGGCCGACGTCGTACTGATCGACACGGCGGGCCGCCTGCACAACAAGGTCGGCCTGATGAACGAGCTGACCAAGATCCGCAACGTGATGGGCAAGGTTATCCCCAACGCCCCGCAGGAGGTGATGCTGGTGCTGGACGGTTCGACCGGACAGAACGCCTTCGAACAGGCCCGGCAATTCACCCAGGCCACGCAGGTCACGTCGCTCACCATCACCAAGCTCGACGGCACGGCCAAGGGCGGCGTGGTGATCGGCATCAGCGACCAGTTCCGCATTCCCGTCCGCTACATCGGCATCGGCGAAGGTATCGACCAGCTCAAGATGTTCGACCGCAAGGAGTTCGTGAACGCCCTTTTCGGCAGCGAAGCAAAATAAAATCTCCCGTGAATGAAGAAAATTAACGTCATCACCCTCGGGTGCTCGAAAAACACGGTCGATTCGGAACACCTGATGGCCCAGCTCGCAGCCGCAGGCTATACGGTCACGCACGACAGCGACCGCACCGATGCCAAAGTCGTGGTCATCAACACCTGCGGCTTCATCGGCGACGCCAAGCAGGAGTCGATCGACATGATCCTCCGGGCCGCCGCCGCCAAACAGACGGGTAAAATCGAACGGCTGTTCGTCGTGGGCTGCCTGAGCGAGCGTTATGCGGAGGAGCTGCGTGCCGAGCTGCCCGAGGTCGATGAGTTCTTCGGCGTGAAGGATTGGGACGACATCGTTCGGGCGCTGGAGGCGACTCCCCGGCCAGCGCTTGCGACCGAACGCCGGCTCACCACCCCGAAACATTACGCTTACCTGAAAATTTCCGAAGGCTGCAACTGGAAGTGCGGTTATTGCGCCATTCCCCTGATTCGGGGGCCCCACGCTTCGGTGCCGATGGAAACCCTGCTGGAAGAGGCCCGGAAGCTGGCCGCAGGCGGTGTGCGCGAACTGATCGTAATCGCACAGGACACGACCTACTACGGCCTGGACCTTTACGGCAAACGACGCCTGGCCGAACTGCTCGAAGCCTTGTGCCGCATCGACGGCATCCGCTGGATCCGGCTCCACTACGCCTACCCCACGGCTTTCCCCGACGAGGTGATCGAAGTGATGGCCCGCGAACCCAAAATCTGCAAATACCTCGACATTCCCTTCCAGCATATCTCCGACGACCAGCTCGCGGCCATGCACCGACGCCATACCAAGGCCCAGGCTTACGAACTGATCGACAAACTGAGGCAGGCCATTCCCGACCTCGCGCTGCGCACGACCCTGCTGGTCGGATATCCGGGCGAAACCGAAGCCGACTTCGAAGAGCTTCTGGAATTCGTGCGCACGGTACGGTTCGAACGACTGGGCGTATTCCCCTATTCCGAAGAGGAGGGAACCTATTCGGCCCGGAATCTGCCGGACGATGTTCCGGAAGAGGTCAAACAAAGTCGTGTAGAACGAGTAATGGCGCTTCAGAATGAGATCTCGCTCGAAAACAACCGGGCACGTATCGGTCAGTTGGAGCGGGTCATCATCGACTCCCGGCAGGGGGATTTCTACGTAGGACGGTCGCAATACGACTCGCCCGAAGTGGATCAGGAGATCCTGATTCCGGCCGCAGGCCGCAGGCTGATCCGCGGTTGCTTCTATCAGGTGCGGATCACCGCAGCCGAAGACTACGACCTCTACGGCGAACTCGAAACGAAATAAAAGACAATCATCACATCTTTCAATGTAGCGTTATCCGACAGTCGCAGGATCGAATCCGACGGTCGCTAACTCACGGCCTCCGGTCGTGTCCGCAATTCACCCTAATTCCCTTCCCGGGAGGGGAATTGGGCCGCTACGCTTCCCATAACGGGGGACACGAAAGGATATGATCATGAAATAAAATTTTGTCGTTTGACGTTTTTTATATACCTTTGGGAAGGCGGAAAATATTTCCGGCGACAGATAAATGGCAGAGAAAAAGGTCATAAGCGATTTCGAGGCGCAGATTCGGCAGCTCATTGCCGACCATCGTCGGCTTACGGCCCTTTGCAAGGAAACAGCGGCGGAGCGCGACGTCTTGCGTAAAGAAAACCGCGATTTGCAAATGCAGGTAAAAGAGCTCGGCAAGGAGCTCGCCCGCGTACAGCTCAGCCAGGGACTCGCAGGAAATGCACCCGACCAAAGCAAAGCGATCGCACGCGTCAACCGTTTAATGCGGGAGGTGGACAAGTGCATCACCCTACTCAACAAACCCGACCGAATCGGCGAAGAGCTGTCGGGCAAGTAGGCAAGACATACGATAACGACCGAAGATATTTCATTTAACGGGAAGCAAGCGACATGGCCCAGCAACAGGCAATAAAGCTCAAAATAGCCGGTAAAAGTTACTCGTTTACGCTCAAGCACGAAGCGAACGAGGAACAGTCGCTGGCGGAGAAAGAGGAGCTCTACCGCCTGGCCGAACGCGAGGTGAATGCCTATGTCACCCGGTTCGAAAAAGCCAAATACGAAGGATTCTCGACACAGGACTGCCTGGCGATGGCCGCATTGCAGTTGGCGATTTCGAGCGTTTCGCTGGCCCGCAGCCGAGAAGTGGGCAGCGAAGATCTCCGCAGGCTGGAAGCGCTGCGCGACGAGATCGACGAATACCTGAACCGAATCGAAACCGAAAAGAAATAACAGGGAAGGATACGAGGGGGGACCGTATAGAAAAGTCCGCAAGTATCATCGTTCTTTACCATACGTTTAAGAAAAATCTACCCGCATAGATTCCTTAAAGCTTTGCGAAACTGAACAATTTTTACATTGGGGCAACTCACCACTTTCAAAATCAGGCTTCAACCCCTCGGGGTGCAGGCTGCGGCCTGCCGGTAGAAGGTTGCGATTTTCGGGAGCCCCCACACTTGACTGATCTTGCAGATTCGTCAAACAAGTTAAGGAATACTATGCGGTTTTTTTATGCACAAACCCTAATAACTAACAAATAATAACTCTCTAAAACAATGATGACAATCGTACTATCGAGCGTCCTGTCCGCCGTAGTCTGCCTGGGTATTTACATCCTGGTAACCAAATACGTTACCAAGAAGACCATCAAGGCACTGCGTGAAGCCGCCCGGAAAGAGGCGGAAGCGGAAGGCGAAATGATAAAGAAAGAGAAGATTCTCCAGGCCAAGGAGAAGTTCATCCAGCTCAAGAGCGAGCACGACCGCCAGGTCAATGAACGCAACCAGAAGATCGCCCAAAGCGAACAGCGGGCCAAGCAGATCGAAAACAACCTGCAAAACCAACAGCGCGAACTGGAAGGCAAGGTCAAGGAGAACGCCCGCCTCAAAGAGCAGATGGAAGCGCAGCTTCAGGTGCTCGAACACAAGAAGGAGGAGATCGACCGTCTGATGCACGAGCAGAACACGCGCCTCGAGCAGATTTCGGGCCTGAGCTCCGAAGATGCCAAGAGCATCCTGATCGAAAATATGAAAGCGGAAGCCAAAGCCGACGCTGCAGCCTACATCAACGAAACGATCGAGGAGGCCAAAATGACCGCCACGAAGGAGGCCAAGCGAATCATCGTGGCTTCGATCCAGCGTGTGGCGACCGAAACGGCCATCGAAAACGCCGTTACGGTGTTCAACATCGAAAGCGACGAAGTCAAAGGCCGCATCATCGGCCGCGAAGGTCGCAACATCCGGGCGCTGGAAGCTGCCACAGGCATCGAAATCATCGTGGACGACACGCCCGAAGCGATCATCCTGAGCGGGTTCGATCCCGTGCGCCGCGAAATCGCCCGCCTGGCCCTGCACCAGCTCGTAACCGACGGACGTATCCACCCGGCCCGAATCGAGGAGGTGGTCGCCAAGGTACAGAAGCAGATCGAAGAGGAGATCGTCGAAGTCGGCAAACGTACCGCGATCGACCTGGGTATTCACGGCCTGCATCCGGAGCTGATCCGTATGATCGGCAAGATGAAATACCGCTCCTCCTACGGACAGAACCTGTTGCAGCACGCCCGCGAAACGGCCAACCTGGCCGGCATCATGGCTGCCGAGCTGGGGCTCAACCCCAAAACGGCCCGCCGCGCCGGTCTGTTGCACGACATCGGCAAGGTGCCCGACGACGAACCCGAATTGCCGCACGCAATTATCGGTATGAAACTCGCCGAGAAATACAAGGAGAAGCCCGAGGTTTGCAACGCGATCGGCGCCCACCACGACGAAATCGAGATGTCGTCGCTTATCGCCCCGATCATCCAGGTCTGCGATGCCATTTCGGGAGCCCGTCCGGGAGCCCGTCGTGAGGTGGTCGAGAGCTATATCAAGCGTCTGAAGGAGATGGAGGACATCGCGCTCTCCTACCCCGGCGTAGTGAAGACCTATACGATCCAGGCAGGCCGCGAGCTGCGTGTAATCGTCGGTGCGGAGAAGCTCTCCGACATGGAGTCCGAAAGCCTGTCGCACGACATCGCCAAGAAGATCCAGGACGAAATGACCTACCCGGGGCAGGTAAAAATCACCGTCATCCGCGAAACCCGATCCGTGGCATACGCAAAATAGGATATTTATCCAGATACCACCATCCGGTTTCTACAACCAAAGTCCCTTTCCCCTACCATGGAAGGGACTTTTTTTACGAAACACATGAATAAAGAGTTGCAAGCCTACGTCGAACAGGCGATCCTCCCCCGTTACGAACATTTCGACCGTGCCCACGGACCCGAACACGCCCGGACAGTCATCGAACAGAGTCTGGCACTGGCCCGGCATTACCAGGTCGATCGGCAGATGGTTTACGCAATTGCGGCCTACCACGACGTGGGACTGGAGAAAGGACGGGAGATGCACCATATCCATTCGGGGGAAATCCTCGCTGCGGATACAAAACTGCGGCAGTGGTTCTCGCCGCAGCAGATCGCCGTCATGCGTGAGGCGGTGGAAGACCACCGCGCCTCGTCGGACCACGAACCCCGCACGATTTACGGACGCATCGTTGCCGAAGCCGACCGTTGTATCGACCCGCCGACCATCGTCCGCCGCACGATACAATACGGGCTGGCGAACTATCCGGAGCTGGACCGCGAGGATCAATATCGCCGCTGTGTCGATCACCTGACACATAAATACGCGGAAGGAGGCTATCTCCGACTCTGGATCCCGGAATCGGACAATGCCCTGCGCCTCGCACGACTGCGCGAGCTGATCCGCAACCGCCAAGAGCTCCGGCGGCTTTTCGACGAAATATTCGACCGGGAGATGGCTGCGAACGGCTGAAAAACCGGACCCTATTTACCGATGCCTTTCACGGCCTTATAAAATCGGAATTGCTTCTCAGTATAACCCGTTACCGGCTCCGACCGGACGCGCAGATCTGATGTCGGATGCAAAAATCACGGATACGACAAAAAAGGGGCGGCTCTTTTGCAGAGCCGCCCCGAATCATCCGATCGGACGGAAACTATTTTTGCTGAATGAACGGAAGTTTCACGACCTCGGCCTTCATCAGCTTCTCGCGGATCACGATGGCGATCTGCGTGCCGACCTTGGCGAACTCCTTCTTCACGTAACCCATACCAATCCCCTGTTTCAGACAGGGCGACATCGTACCCGAAGTCACCTGGCCGATGATATCGCCCTCAGGAGAGGCAATCTGGTAGCCATGACGCGGAATACCGCGATCGATCATCTTGAAACCGACCAGCTTGCGGGTCAAACCGCCGGCCTTCTGCTCTTCCATCAGTTTACGGTCGATGAACTCCTTGCCATCGACGAACTTGGTCAGCCAGTTCAGGCCCGCCTCGATGGGCGAAGTCGTATCGTCGATATCATTACCGTAGAGGCAGAAACCCATTTCCAGACGCAACGTGTCGCGGGCACCGAGGCCGATGTTCTTCAGCCCCTCCTTCGAACCCTCCTGCCAGAGAGCCTTCCAGAGTTTCTCGCCGTCTTCGTTGGCCACATAGATCTCGCAGCCGCCCGCACCGGTGTATCCCGTAATCGAAAGAATCGCATCCACACCGGCAACCTTCAGCTTCTTGAACGTATAGTATTCCATATCCTCCACCGGCTCGGTGCACAACTTCTGCACGATCTTCATCGCATTGGGACCCTGGATCGCCAGTTGGCAGATCTCGTCCGAAGCGTTGTAGAGCTGCTTGCCATGACCGGCCTCCAAGCCGAATTTCTTGCCCTCTTCGACGATATGGTTCCAATCCTTGTCGATATTGGCCGCATTGATTACGAGCAGATAAGTTTCGGCATCGATCCGGTAAACCAGCAAGTCGTCCACGATACCTCCCTTGCCGTTGGGCATGGTGGTATATTGCACCTTCCCGTCGTAAAGCGCCGCAACATCGTTGGTCGTGATATGCTGCAGGAACGCTTCGGCCTTGGGACCTTTTACCCAGACCTCGCCCATGTGACTCACGTCGAATACGCCCGCGTTGTTGCGCACGGCCAGGTGCTCTTCGTTGATGCCCGTAAATTCGATCGGCATGTTGTAACCTGCGAACTCGGCCATCTTAGCGCCGTTCGCAATGTGATGTTTGGTAAAAACCGTTGTTTTCATTGTCTGTTATCGATTTAATTATCAGTTATTTGATTATCAGTCTTATTCGCGGCGCTTCACGCCCATCCGGGGACAGCGGTGAAACTCCTTCGTGCGGTCGAACAGGTAGCGGTAGGTCGTATGCATCTTGTGCTTGGTGGCGCATACGTAACTCTCCACCATGCGCATCATCACCGGATTGAAATCGCCGATCCACGCAAGTTCCAACGATTTGTAGGGTAACTTCGGCACCGCCTTCTCGAACTCACGAATGATTCCCGCCTCGATGCCCTTGCCGTGGAACTCGGGGGTGACTCCGAAAATCAAGCCAAGAACCCTGTCAGCCTTATGCGCCACCTTGAGCGCCCACATCAGACGCAACTTGTTCCACCAGCCGAACTTGCCGTTGAAGGAACCGATCACCCGATTCAAATCGGGCACCATGATGAAAAAGCCGATGGGTTCGTCGTTATAGTAAGCGAAATAGACCAACCGTTCGTCGATAATCGGGCGCAACGTATTCATAATGCGGAACGCCTGTTCGCGGTCCATCGCCTTCACACCCGAAAACAGCGCCCACGCCTTGTTATAAACCAACCGGAAATCCTCGGCCACCTGCTCGAGATTCTTTTTCGAGATATGCTTGAAACAGTAACCCGGACTCTCCTCCAGGCGCTTCACGCGCTCATAAACCGAATCGCTCAACTGCCCCACCTCCAACCGACGCAGATAGGTATGCTGGTTGAAATAGTTCTGAAATCCGTAATTCTCGAACAACTCTTTATAATAAGGCGGATTGTACGCATTCTCATAGAGGGGCTGGAATTCGTACCCGCTGACCAGCAGCCCCCACCAGGAGTCCCGGGGACCGAAATTGATCGGACCGTCCATCGCCTCCATACCCCGGCTGGAAAGCCACATGCGGGCCGCATCGAAAAGCTGATCGGCCAGCTCCTGATCGTTGATAGCCTCGAAAAAGCCGCATCCTCCCGTCGGCTGTTCCTCCAGGAAAGCATGTTCCCGATCGTAAAAAGCGGCGATACGTCCCACCACTTCTCCTTTTTTATCGCGTGCGATCCAGCGAATGGCCTCGCCGTCGGAGAGCAATTCATTTTTCTTCGGGTCGAAAATAGCCCGGATAGAAGGATCGAGGGGACATACCCAATTACGATTCCCCTTATAGATTTTCCGAGGCAGATCGAGGAACTCCCGTTCCGTACGGGCATCGACGACCTCCTGCAAAATGTACTTGTCTGAACTCATTGCCTTATGAAAAAGGTTTAATCCCAACAAAGATAACGATATTTTTCCAAAATACCCGTTCATGCCCCCCAATCCGTGCGAAAACTTTTTCCTTATAATATATACGGAAGAGTCCTGGCTCGGAAAAACCGTTCAATTTCAGTTTTTCAGACAAACAAAATCACTTTGTACGAAAAAGTAATCTTTTCATGCAAAATAAATTACAATCTATAAGAATAAATACTATCTTTGCATCAACATTAAACCACAACTTAATTTCAATATATTATGAATGTTAACAATTTAATGGCAGAATTGGAGCGTAAGCACCCGGGTGAAAACGAATACCTGCAGGCCGTACGCGAAGTACTCGAGTCCATCGAGGAAGTTTACAACCAACATCCTGAGTTCGAGAAAGCCAAGATCGTTGAGCGCCTCGTAGAGCCGGATCGTATCTTCACCTTCCGCGTAACGTGGGTGGACGACAAAGGCGAAGTTCAGACCAACCTGGGCTACCGCGTTCAGTTCAACAGCGCGATCGGTCCCTACAAAGGCGGTTTGCGTTTCCACAAGGCCGTGAACCCTTCGATGCTGAAGTTCCTCGGTTTCGAGCAGACTTTCAAGAACGCCCTGACGACCCTTCCGATGGGTGGTGCAAAGGGTGGTTCGGACTTCGATCCGACCGGCAAGTCGAACGCTGAAATCATGCGTTTCTGCCAGGCTTTCATGCTTGAATTGTGGCACAATATCGGTGTCGATACCGACGTTCCCGCCGGCGACGTAGGCGTAGGCGGTCGTGAGATCGGCTTCCTGAACGGTATGTATCAGAAACTGGCTCGCAAGTACCACACCGGCGTTCTTACCGGCAAGGGCGAAACTTGGGGCGGTTCGATCCTCCGTCCGGAGGCTACCGGTTTCGGCGCACTCTATTTCGTACAGCACATGCTGCATCTGGCCGGCAAGAAACTGGAAGGCGCAAAGATCGCCATCTCGGGCTTCGGTAACGTGGCTTGGGGTGCATCGAAGAAGGCTACCGAACTGGGCGCCAAAGTGATCGCAATCTCCGGTCCCGACGGTGTAGTAACGATCCCCAACGGTATGAACGAGGAGATGATCGACTATATGCTCGAGCTCCGCGCTTCGAACCGCAATATCGTGGCTCCGTTCGCAGAGAAATTCGCAGGTACGACCTTCACTCCGGGCAAGAAGGCTTGGAGCGTGAAGTGCGACATCGCACTCCCCTGCGCATTCCAGAACGAGCTGAACGGCGACGATGCTGCCGAACTGCTGAAGAACGGCACTTGGTGCTGCGCCGAGGTTTCGAACATGGGTTGCACGCCGGAAGCTATCCACGCATTCCAGAAGGCAGGTATCCTGTTCGCACCGGGCAAGGCTGTCAATGCGGGCGGTGTAGCTACTTCGGGTCTCGAAATGACGCAGAACTGCATGCACATCTCCTGGTCGGGCAAAGAGGTGGACGAGAAACTCCACTTCATCATGGCAAGCATCCACGACGCTTGCGTGAAGTTCGGCAAGCAGAAGGACGGTCACATCGACTACGTGAAGGGCGCCAACATCGCAGGCTTCATGAAAGTCGCACAGGCTATGCTCGAGCAGGGTGTATTGTAATCCTGTTCCTTTATACGAAAAGAGGTGCGGCCGAAGGTCGCACCTCTTTCATTTTATCCGTTTCGAAGAATCGCGGTTCGGACCCGCACAAGTACTAAAAAGCGATATTCGCCGACAGACCCAAAGTCAGCGTATTAAGGTGCTGACGACTCTCGCGGACCATCGGAGGTTGCAGGTAATAAGTCGTCTGAAATCGAAGGTCGAAATTGTAGTTGGCGCGAAATGTCATGGACGTGCCGACTCCGAAAACCAGGTCCTCCGCAACTCCCCAAGCGTATATCCGTTCAGGGAAAAGGATTCATATACTGATACCCGGCCAAGACCTTGCCACCGGTCCGCCAGCGTGCCGTAATCGGATATGAAAAATAGGCCCCGGCACTTGCGGCCCAACTGTCCAAACGATCCGTAGATTCGGCAACATTCAACTTGATCGGCACACTCGACACGGCCGTACGTCCTCCGAAACCGACATAAGGATTCATAAACCAAGCCCCCTCGATGCCCAGGTTCACACCTGCATTGAACTCGCCTTCGACTCCCGCAACAGGACGATACCGTCCTATCACCACATCCGTACTTACTTCCATACCGAGAAACGACGGCCGGCAATACCGATCGAAAGCAAAATCCTGCTCGAATTCCGTCAATCCCCTCTCCTTGAAAATCAAATCGGCGAACAGGTATCCCAGCTCTACGGAAAGAATACCGATCCCCGCACCTACTAATACATCGCTGAACCAATGTTTATTGTTGAGCATGCGCGAAACACCCGTTACCGTAGCCATCGAATAGCCGGCGATACTGTACCAGGGACTGCGAGGCCCGTACTCCTTATGAAGCATCGTAGCTGCCATAAAAGCCGTAGCCGTATGCCCCGACGGAAACGACTTGTTGTTCGATCCGTCGGGGCGGGGCATACGGCAGGTATATTTCAGAGAGTTGACCGCTCCGGCCATCAGCGCGACGGAAAAGGCATCCGACACCAACATCCGGCCCCACGAACTGCGCCCCCGGACTCCTCCGATTTTCAGCCCCAGCATCAACGCTGCGGGAGCATATTGCAGATAATCGTCATAATGGAGACGGAAAGACGGTACATAATCGTTCCTCAAATGACGAAATCCCCGATCCCGCTCCTGCACGACCAAACCTGCGACAATAAGGGGAACTCCGATATAGGTTATTCGATAGGCACGCGAAGAGGTTATCCGCTCCATATCCCGGACAACGGGCTGCGGCGGAGGGGGGGGTAATCGGACTCAATGTATCGACCTGGGCGAAAGCGCCCGATCGACACCCCCAGCAGAAGGCACAGCAACAGCAATTTCTTCATTTACCAAATACAAGATTCCGACCGCATCGGAAAAACCTGTTCTCACCGCTTACCGACAGCCGGGACGGGGACGGATGCGGCGGCGGATACTCCGCACGACATCGCCCAGAATAGCGATCAGAGAGGTATAGCCGATCACTTCGAGCCATTGTACCCACGTGAGCGGCGTAGTACGGAACACCGGACCTCCGAATTCCACGATCAATACCTGTCCGACGGCGATCAACAGCAGCACCAAGAAGAACGTACGGCTTCCCCGCAGATCGTGCAGCACCGAATGGCACGCTTCGAAGCCTTTGGCGTTGAACATATTCCAGAACTGCAGAAAGACGAATACAGAGAAGAAAACGGTCAGTTGTTCGAGACTGAGCTCGCCGGTCGTAGCACGCCAGTAGAACAGCATACCGAGCAATACGCCGACGAAAATCGTTCCGCAGGTAAAGATCGTCCGGGCCATGGCCGGTGTGATGATAAACTCGTCTTTGGGACGCGGCGGTTCGTTCATCACCGCCGGATTGGGCGGCAGGGAAGCCATCGCCAGCGCAGCGAAAGTGTCCATGATGATATTGACCCACAGAATCTGCACTACCGTAAGCGGCATCTCGGTCCCGAAAATCGAACCTACGAAAACCACGATGATCGCCGCGAAATTGATCGTCAGTTGAAACAGTACGAAACGTTGGATATTGCGGTAGAGCGAACGCCCCCACATCACGGCCGATGCGATCGACGTAAACGAATCGTCGAGCAGCGTGATGTCGCTGGCATCCTTCGCCACCGACGTACCCGATCCCATCGAGAGTCCCACGTTAGCGAAATTCAGCGCCGGTGCATCGTTCGTACCGTCACCCGTTACAGCCACGATTTCGCCCTTGCGCTGCAAAAGACGCACGAGCCGCTGCTTGTCGAGCGGTCGCGCCCGGGACATAATCTTCAGAGCCTGCACCCGCTCGAGCAGCTCCTCGTCGCTCATCGCCGCGAACTCCACGCCCGTCATTTCGTTCCGTGAGGAGTCGGTTTCATCGTGCCATAAACCGATGCGGCGTGCGATCTCACGGGCCGTGGCCGGAGTATCGCCCGTGACGATCTTAATGTCGATTCCGGCCTTCATACAACGGGCTACGGCAGCCGGCACATCTTCCCGCACCGGATCGGCGATCGCCGCCACGGCCACGAACAGCATCTGCGGATCCCGCAGCGCGTCTTCGCATCGTTCGGCCGTCGTTTCGGCATACGCCACCGCCAGCGTACGCATCGCACGTCCCTGAAACAGCAGCAACTGTTCGTTCACCTGGGCGTCCTTGCCATCCGGCATACACATCGCCCGTACGATTTCGGGAGCACCCTTCACGCAAATCAAACGCTTTCCAGTGGTTTTGCTCTGTATAATCGTCGCCATATATTTGCGTTCGGTGGTGAACGTCATACGATCGACGATCGGAGCCTCCTCGCGCAAAGCCGCATAGTCGAATCCCTCTTCCCGCAGGCGGATCAGCAGGGCCCCTTCGGTCGGATTGCCGATGACATTTGCGTCGGCATCGAGAAAAGCGGTCGAATTGACGGCGATGATCTCGGCCAGCAACCGTTCGTCGATGGACGCATAATGGATGATCTCCTCGACCCGCATCCGGTTCTGGGTAAGCGTACCGGTCTTATCGGTACAAATCACCGTAACGGCCCCCATCGTTTCGCAGGCGTGCATCTTGCGCACCAGGTTATTCGTCTTCAACATCCGACGCATCGACAACGCCAGCGAGAGCGTGATACTCATCGGCAGCCCCTCAGGAACAGCCATCACGATCAAAGCCACCGAAACCATAAAAATACGCAGCAGCTCCTTGGAAGTCTGGACCCAATCGCCCGTCGAAAGCTCGCCGCCCAGGTATGCCTTGGCGAGCATCGCTACGAAGATCGCAATCGACACTGCAATACCGATCTTACCGATCATCCTCGAAAGACGCGTCAGCTGCTTATACAACGGCGTAGGCTCTTCGCTGGCTATGGACGACTGCTCGGTTACCCGCCCCGCTTCGGTGCGGTCGCCCACAGCCCTCGACGATCATCTCGCCGTAACCGTCCACGACGGTCGTACCGCGCAACAGCGCATCGGAAGGATAGGTCGCCTCGGCATCGAAAAAGCATTCGTCGGTAGTCTTGTCCACCTCAGGCTCGCCCGTCAGCGTCGATTCATTGATCTTGAGCGATACGGCCTTCACCAGCTTACCGTCCGCCGGGACCGTTTCGCCATTCTCGACATACACCAGGTCGCCCACGACCACATCGCGTCGGGGCACCTCGGTCATCTCCCCGTCGCGGACGACCTTGACCGGAATGTCGTCATTCACCAGATTGAGCCGCTTGAACCGCCGCATGGCGTCCAATTCGAGAAAAAGCCGACACAAGTGGCCAAAACGATGGCGCAGATAATTCCGATGGTTTCCAGGAACTCCCCATCGATAAAAGCCATCGCCAGCGACAGCAGCGCCGCTACCAGCAATACCTGAATAATCGGATCGCGGAACTTCTCGGCAAACAGTTTCCAGGCCGAATCCCCCTTGCGGGGCGTGATGAGATTATCCCCATGCAGACGGCGGCTCTCCTCCACCTGGGCGGAAGTCAAACCTCTGTGTTGATGTTCTTTCATAAAGTCAGTCGGATATATAAATAAGGTTGTGAATGTTATCGAAAAGAATATTGCCGGGTCGAGGCATCCAGCCGGACCGCAATGAACAACATGATGGTAAAAGCCATGAGCGACGAACCACCGTAGCTGACCAACGGCAGGGGAATTCCCATCACCGGCATCAGTCCGATGGTCATCCCCACATTAACGAGCAGATGAAAAAGCAGGAATGCCGCAACGCAGTAACAGTAGATCCGTCCGAAAGGCTCCTCCTGCCGTTCGCCCATACGCATCAACCGGAATATCAACAGGCAAAAGAGCGTCAGCAGAAGCATAGCGCCCAGAAATCCCCACTCCTCGCCGATGGTACAGAAAATGAAATCGGTATGTTTCTCCGGCACGAAACCGTATTTGATCTGGGTCCCTTGCAGGAACCCTTTGCCGATCCAGCCGCCCGAACCGATAGCGATCTTGGCCTGATTGACGTTATAATCCGTACCGAGGGGATCACTGACCAGCCCCAGGAAACTTAAAATACGGTTCTGCTGATGCTCTTTGAGGATGGAATTGAAAATATAATCGGTAGTCGGAACGAAAAGCATTGCCGTCAGAAACAGTCCGATCGTAATGAAAATATTGCGCAGATTGGCGCGGAAGGCATAAATCGCCACAAAGATGAGCGACAGCAGCGTCACCACGAGCAGGCAGCGGTAGAGATCCATCGCTCCGGGAGCCGCCAACAGCATCCCGAAATAGAGAAGCAGCGTGCCCAATGCCAGCGCAGCCAGATAAACCATGCGGGACCGCCACTGTCCGTTCATCATCGCCTCGGAAAGCGTACAGACCAGAATCAGCATCACCAACAGGGTCAGCGGCGTAAAGAGGAACGAAAAAATAAAGAGTACGGCGATCAGGATCACCGGAATACAGAGCCACTTGTTCAAACCTTCGCGGTACAACACGAACAGCAGCGATACGAGCACGATACCCGATCCTGTATCGTTCTGCATGACGATAATCAACAGCGGCAGACAGATCACCAATCCCACCTTGAAAAGATCCCCCGCCCGGTTGATCGAAAACGAGCTGGAGCTCATCACGCGGGCCAGCGCCAACGCCGTAGCGATTTTGGCGAACTCCACCGGCTGAATACGGACCGACCCGATCTCGAACCAGGCCTTCGCACCGTTCACTTCACGACCGAACAGCAGAGCGGCTACCAGGGTCAGCAATCCCAGGACATAGAACAGATAAGCCCACTTGTGATAGATGCTCGCATCGACCAGCAACACGACGACCGCTACGGCGAACGATATTCCCATCCAGACGAGCTGTTTCATATAGAAATGCGAGAAGGAAAAAATGCTCTCCGCCCCCTCTTCGTACGAAGCGGAGAGGATAGCCACGAAGCCGACCAGCACGATCAGCACATAGATCAGCACTGTCCAGCGATCGACGCCCTCGAACAATTTACCGATGCCGTTATTTTCCATAGGCCGGGTAATAAATCGTTTTCTGCTTGACCATCTCCACCAGCCAGGGCCGTGTGACGGTGTCGGTCAAATAGTACTCTTCGAGCAGACTGGCGATGGGCAAAGCGGCCGAAGCCCCGAACCCGCCGTTCTCGACATACACCGAAATAGCGATGCGGGGGATTGTCCTTCGGAGCGAACGACAGGAAGGTCGAATGATCCTTGCCTCGAGGATTCTGCGCCGTACCGGTCTTGCCGCACACGTCCAGACCCGGCAGATAAGCCGTCCGGGAGGTTCCGCCCTCCTTGTGCACGCTCTGCCACATACCCTCCACGATCGGTTCGAAATATTTCGGATCGACTTTCGTATAATGTTTCTCGTAAAACCGCCGGTCCATCGAATCCCGCCCCTCTACCGAACGGACGATGTGCGGGATATAATAGTACCCGCGATTAGCGACGATAGCCGCCAGGTTAGCCATTTGCAGCGGCGTACACTCCAGCTCCCCCTGACCGATCGAGAGCGACAGCACCGTCAGCGCGTTCCACGATTTCCGATAACGCCTGTCGTAAAACTTCCGGTCGGGAACATAGCCGTTTCCCTCGCCCAGAAAATCCGAATCCAGCTTGCGGCCGAAGCCGAAACTCTCGACATACTCCCTCCATACGTCGAACCCCTCCTTGACGCTTCCGTACCGGGGATTTTCGAGAATATCGCGGAATACGTAACAGAAATAGGCGTTGCACGAAGTCGCTATGGCAAAACGCAGGTCCGCAGGCGACGTATGGGCGTGACACCTCATCTTGAGCCGTCCGACCTGATAACCCTCGTGACAGGGATAACGCATGGAAGGAGTCAGCACACCCTCCTGCATCCCTATCAGGCCCTGAACCAGTTTGAAGGTCGAACCGGGCGGATAACGGCCGCTTACGGCACGGTTGAACAGCGGCTGCCGTTTGTTATAGAGCAGCTCCATATAGTGATTGCCCCGCTGCCGTCCCACCAGTTCATCGGGATCGTATGTGGGCGAGGAAACCATCATCAGAATCTCGCCCGTCGAAGGTTCGATCGCCACGGCAGCCCCGACTTTGCCGGCCATCAGCTCCTCGGCGAAGAGCTGCAACCGCGCGTCGATCGTGCAGACGATCGACTTGCCGGGTACGGGCAGCGAATCGAAACGACCGTCCATATACGAACCCTTGATCGCTCCGTGCGTATCCACCTCGGAGATCTTCACCCCCTTCTTACCGCGCAGCTCCGGCTCGTAGGCCGACTCCACGCCGCTGATTCCGACGTATTCGCCCGCCTGATACGAAGGATAACGCCGCAACATTTCGGAATTGACCTCCCCCACATATCCCAGCAGGTTTCCCCCTACTTTACGAGGGTATTGCCGGGCAGTCCGGTAAACGGTATAGAAGCCGGCGAAGTTACACTCGTCGAAACGAAGTTTGTCCTCCTTGGACATATAGTTCATCACCATACGGGGCGCACGCGGACGCACACGGGCATTGGCCAGCTCCCTCACAAGCCCTTCGCGCGAAAGCCCCGTAACCTGACAGAAAAGCGTCGTATCGAACCCCTCCCGATCCATCTCGCGATAGATCACCATCAAGTCATAACACTCGCGACTCTGTACCAGATATTCGCCGTTGCGGTCGAACACCTCGCCACGGACGGATACTGAACTTCGTAGCGCAACGCATTGCCCCGGGCCAGCTCCTCATATTTGCTGTCGATGAGCTGAATATAAGCAAGCCGCGCGGCGATTACGCCGAAAACGATCAGCACGACCACCTGCAGCACCCGCATCCGGGCAACCCCTTCCCCACCGTAACTCATAGCCGAACCGTCAGTTTAGTGGTGAACAGCCGCGCAAGCAGCCAGATGAAGCCCACCGTAACAGCACCGCTCACGACCAGTCGGACGAGCGTATGGAACAACTGCGCCCAAGACAGGGACTCCAACATGAAAAACAGGAAGTGGTGTACCACGACCATCGCTGCCAGGTAGCGCAGAAATCCGCCCTGCCCCAACCGGATCGAAGAAGGAATACCACCCTCCCGAATCCCCTCCTTACCGCAGACAGACTGCAGAAGCGGCCGGCGCAGCATAGCGACCGGAAGCGTAGCGATCGTATTGATCCCCGCTGCCCCCATCGCCCAATCCATCGCAACGGACATCGACAAAGCCAGAAAAGCACTGCAACCGGCGGAGCGTCGATCGGCAGCAGGACAATGAAGCCGATATAGACCAAAGGGCAGAGGTAGATACTGATCGACAGGTTGTCGAACAGAAAAATCTGCAACAGGGCCAAAATAAGGAATAAGACGATATAGGGAACAGTCCGGTACATATTTATCTTCTGTTTTGCCGCTCGGCTTCGGCTTCGAGCTCCTGCACATCTTCGATATCCCGGTTGCGCACCAGGATAACATCCGTCAGTTGCGACACATCCACCGCCAGCCGGATCACCACGTCGTAAGCCATCTGGGTATCGGCCAGCGAAAAACTCTCCACATAGCCGATCAGCACGTCAGCCGGAAAATACTGCGAAAAACCGGAGGAAACCACCTCTTCCCCTCCGTAACGCGGGCATATTTGGACAATTCCTTCATGCGGACGTGGTAGCGATCGTCACCCGCCCAGTAGATCGAGCCGAAATAGTCGTCGCCGGCGAGCTTGCCGCTGGCATTGAACGACGTATTGAGAATCGACACCGCCACCGCATGACGGTCGGAACTGGCGGCCACGTAGCCGACCATGGCCCCTTCCGGAGAGAGCACGCCCATCCCCTTCTCGACGCCGTCGCGTTCGCCCCGGTCCAGCACGATGAAGTTACGGTTCTTGTTGATCGAATTGGAAATCACCCGGGCGACGGTCAGCTCGTAGGGCTTCTCTCCCATATCGTGCAGCAGGTCCGTACGCACCGAATCGGCCGCCGACCTCCGGTAAAAAGCCAACTCCTCCTCGAGTACGGCGACACGCTCCAGCAGGCGTTCGTTTTCGCGCCCCAGGGTAAAATAGGAGCGAATGTCTGCGAAGATGCCGTTCACCCCGCCAACCACCTGGTTCGAGCGGGTGAGCAGCTTGGCCTGCGTATAATTCGAAGAGTGCGCATAATACCCGATGGCGATCGCTTCGAATACGACGAACAAGACCGCCACGTAGATTCTGCGCAGGAATTCGATCAGTTTATACACGGCTCACGGGAAAGCTTCCGCAGCTTCGTTATTTCATCAGGAACGAGAAACGGTTGATATTCTTCAGCGCGATACCCGTACCGCGCGCAATAGCACGCAAGGGATCCTCGGCCACGTGGAACGGAATACCCGTCTTGGCATTCAGACGCTTGTCCAGCCCCTTGATAAGCGCACCGCCGCCGGCCAGGTAGATGCCGTTCTTCACGATGTCGGCATACAGCTCCGGCGGCATGGTTTCGAGCACCTTCATCAGCGCCGCATCCAGCTTGACGAGCGACTTCTCCAGTGCATAGGCGATTTCACCGTAGCTGAGCGACACGGTCTGCGGCAGGGCGGTAAGCATATTAGGACCCGTTACCACGTAATCCTCGGGCTCTTCGTCCAGCTCGGTGAGCGCCGCACCGATCGAACACTTGATCGCCTCGGCCGTGCGTTCGCCGATACGGATGTTGTGCTGCTGGCGCACGTAACTCTGAATATCGTTGGTAAAGACATCGCCCGCGACATTGATCGACTCGGAGCAAACGATGCCGCCGAGCGAAATGCAGGCGATCTCGGTAGTACCGCCGCCTATGTCGATCACCATGTTGCCCTCCGGTGCTTCGACATCCAGACCGGCACCCAGCGCCGCAGCCATCGGTTCGTAAATCATATAGACCTCACGCCCCCCGGCATGTTCGGCGGAATCCCGCATGGCACGGATCTCGACATTGGTCGAGCCGGAAGGAATGCAGATCACCATGCGGATCGAGGGAGCGAAGAGATTGCCCGAAGTCTTGACTTTCTTGATCATGCCGCGCAGCATCAACTCCGTAGCGTTGAAATCGGCGATCACGCCGTCCTTCAGCGGACGGATCGTCTTGATGTTCGGATTGGTCTTCTCGTGCATCTGGCGGGCCTGCGTACCGATAGCCACCAGTTTACCGGTGTGTACGTCCAACGCCACGATGGAAGGCTCGTCCACCACGACCTTCCCGTTGTGAATAATCAAAGTATTGGCCGTACCCAAGTCGATAGCCAGCTCCTGTGTCAGTGAAAAAAGTCCCATAGTACTCTGCTTTCCTCTCTCTATATTATAATCTATTAATTTCTGATAATCAAAATATTGACTTTCTTTCCCAGAAGCCTTCGCCTGCCCGTGAAATCCGTGTCAATACATCAGGAACAAAGGTAATGAAAATGAAAGCAGAATAAAACAAATTCGTTTGTTTTTCTGCCGAGTGCGTCTTACCCTCTACAAAGGTAGGGAAAAGAAGGATAATTATGTGTCCTTTCCCGTTTTTTATTTACTTTTGTAGAAAGAAAATTTTATTCCGAAAACTTATGGACCACAAGATAGGCAGCGGCGCCAGATGCGCCATGATCGGATACGGAAGCTGGGCCCACGGCGCTCGCCAAGGTATTGACCGAAAACGAACCCTCGATAGGTTGGTACGTCCGCAATCCGGAGGTGCTCGAAAGCCTGCGCGACAAGGGTCGCAATCCCCGCTATTTGAGCAACGTACGGTTCGACCGCACGCGCATAAACCCCTCGGACGATCTCGACCGGGTGGTTTCCGAGGCCGACATCGTCATCCTGGCCAGCCCCTCGGCCTACCTGAAAAAGACGCTCGAAACGCTGACCGTTCCGCTCAAGGAGAAATTCGTCATCTCGGCCATCAAAGGCATCGTCCCGGACGACTACACCACCGTCGTGGAGTATATGCACGACCATTACGACCTCTCTTTCAAGCAACTGGGCATCATCACCGGTCCCTCCCATGCCGAAGAGGTTTCGCTCGAACGGCTCTCCTACCTTACGGTGGTTTGCACCGATCCGGAAAATTCGCATACGATCGGACACAAATTCGCCACCGAATATATCAAACTCTCCTATTCGACCGACCTGTACGGCATCGAATATGCTACTATCTTAAAAAACATCTACGCCGTAGCCGTCGGCATGGCTGTCGGATTGGGTTACGGGGACAATTTCCTCGCGGTGCTGATCTCCAACAGTGCGATGGAAATGGCCCGGTTCCTGCGGGAAAGCTACCCCGACCAGCGCGAAACCCGCGCCTCGGCCTACCTGGGCGACCTGCTGGTGACCTGCTATTCCGTTTACAGCCGCAACCGCAAACTGGGCCTGCTGATCGGGCACGGCTGCACGGTCCGCGATGCTTTGGACGAAATGACCCAGGTGGCCGAAGGCTATTTCGCCGCCGACTGCATCCGTCACATCAACGCCCGCCACAAGGTGCAGATGCCCATTGCCGATATGGTCTATGAAGTCCTTTACAAAGGGGTTCCTGTTCGGGAAGCCATGCAGGAGCTTACGACAAAACTGATTTAACACCAATACAGTCATGAAAACCCTGTCGTTCGATCCCATTCGCGCCGATGTCGCAATCACCGAGAAGGAAAAATCCGCAGCCCTGCACGCCAACGCGCTGCTGCACAACGGCCAAGGTGCCGGCAACGATTTCCTGGGCTGGGTGGGGCTTCCCTCCGCCCTCGGCGAAGAGGAGTTGCAGGCGATCGAAACCGAAGCCGCCCGTCTGCGCGACCTGGCGGAGGTGATCCTCTGCATCGGCATCGGCGGATCCTACCTGGGTGCACGCGCCGTCTATGAGGCGTTGAGCGACCCGTTCAACCTGCTGCACGAACATCCGGCGAAACCCATTCTGCTTTTCGCCGGACAGAACCTATCGGAAGACTATCTGGCCCGTCTGCTCGCAGCCGTCGAAAACCGGTCGATCGCGGCCATCGTGATCTCCAAGTCGGGCACCACGACCGAGCCGGCCATTGCCTTCCGGCTGATCCGCGACGAAATCGAACACCGCTACGGACGCAAGGAGGCGGCCCGGCGCATCGTCGCCGTTACGGACCGCAGCCGGGGGGCGTTGAAAACCCTCGCGGACCGCGAAGGCTACCGCACTTTCGTCATTCCGGACGATGTGGGCGGACGTTACTCGGTTCTGACCCCGGTGGGTCTGCTGCCGCTCGCGGCGGCGGGAATCGACATTCGCTCCCTACTGGCCGGTGCATGCGAAATGGAACGGGCGACGGCCGACGGAGTCCCGTTCGACGAAAATCCCGCAGCCCGTTATGCCGCCGTACGGAATATCCTCTACCAGCAGGGATTCATGATCGAAATACTCGCCTCCTACGAACCGCAATTACAATATCTGGCCGAATGGTGGAAACAGCTCTTCGGCGAGAGCGAAGGCAAGCAAGGAAGGGGAATCTTCCCGGCCAGCGTCACCTTCACGGCCGACCTGCACTCGATGGGACAATACATTCAGGAGGGAGAGCGGACGCTGTTCGAAACGGTCGTCTCCGTCGCCGCCCCGGAGCACCGGGTGAAGATCGGCAGCGACCCGGACAACCTCGACGGACTCAACTTCCTGACAGGCAAGCGCCTTTCGGAAATCAACCATACGGCCGAACTGGGCGTGAGCCTGGCCCATGCAGACGGGGGCGTCCCCAACCTGCGGATCGAAATTCCCCGCATCGACGCCCGCAGCCTCGGCACCCTGATCTATTTCTTCGAAAAAGCATGCGGCATCAGCGGTTACCTGCTGGGAGTGAACCCCTTCGACCAACCGGGAGTCGAGGCTTATAAAAAGAATATGTTCGCCCTGCTGGGCAAGCCCGGCTACGAAGAGGAGGCCGAAAAACTACGCCGGAAACTGTAATCCCCTCGGCTGCTGCGACCGGCGAACACAAGAGGATCCGACATTCAGACCGAATAAAACAGGAGTAAAAATCTTTGTGATTTTTACTCCTGTTTTTGTAAAACGACAACTATCCAATCAAAAGTCCATTGCCGGAAACCACCTCCTACTCAAGACATTTTTTTAGAATAATTCCAAATGCCGCAATCCAAAGACAAACACCGAAAAATATATACCAGTACGGATGCGGGGCACACAACTCTTGGGCCCAATCTCCCTGTTTTTTATAATATCCATATTGAGAATAGAACATCAAAAAAAACTGATTCCAAAAAGGTACAAGAAAAAATC
>ENA-OPYT01000135-OPYT01000135.1-human-gut-metagenome-genome-assembly--contig:-NODE-135-length-23279-cov-3.854397_pt1 | contig 23279 bp, 18 predicted proteins | sample MGYA00242636_ERZ504480 | MGnify/ENA primary metagenome ERZ504480 (study PRJEB26092, sample SAMD00036228) | human gut metagenome | host: Homo sapiens | study: EMG produced TPA metagenomics assembly of...
GACGCTGAAGAAGCTGGGCATCAAGAAAGATATTTATCACTGCAACGAAGGACATGCTGCTTTGATCAACGTACAGCGCATCTGTGACTACGTGGCCGAAGGTCTGACTTACGACCAGGCTATCGAGTTGGTACGTGCTTCCTCTCTCTATACTGTACATACTCCGGTTCCTGCCGGCCACGACTACTTCGACGAAGGTCTCTTCGGCAAGTACATGGGCGGCTATCCTTCAAGAATGGGTATCAGCTGGGATGACCTGATGGACCTCGGACGTAACAATCCGGGCGACAAGGGCGAGCGTTTCTGTATGTCTGTATTCGCTTGCAACACTTCTCAAGAGGTGAACGGTGTGAGCTGGTTGCACGGGAAGGTTTCCCAGGAGATGTTCGCTTCCATCTGGAAGGGCTACTTCCCCGAAGAAAGTCATGTGGGCTACGTTACCAACGGTGTACACTTCCCCACTTGGAGCGCTACGGAGTGGAAACATCTCTATGCTGCGCATTTTGATGAAAACTTCCTCTACGACCAGTCCAACCCCAAGATTTGGGAGGCTATCTATAACGTGTCCGACGAAGAAATCTGGAAGACGCGCATGGTGATGAAGAACAAACTGATTGACTATGTCCGCAAGCAATACCGTGAAACTTGGTTGAAGAATCAAGGTGATCCCTCACGCATCGTTTCCCTGCTGGACAAAATCAATCCGAATGCCCTGCTGATAGGTTTCGGACGCCGTTTCGCCACCTACAAGCGTGCACACTTACTGTTCACCGACCTCGATCGTCTGTCCAAGATCGTGAATAACCCCTGACTATCCGGTACAGTTCCTTTTCACTGGCAAGGCTCACCCGCACGATGGTGCAGGTCAGGGCTTGATTAAGAGAATCATCGAGATTTCCCGCCGTCCGGAGTTCCTGGGTAAGATTATCTTCCTGGAAAATTATGATATGCAGTTGGCACGTCGCCTCGTTTCAGGTGTGGATATCTGGCTGAACACTCCGACACGTCCGCTCGAAGCATCCGGTACTTCCGGCGAGAAGGCGTTGATGAACGGTGTTGTAAACTTCTCCGTACTCGACGGCTGGTGGCTGGAGGGCTATCGCGAAGGTGCCGGTTGGGCATTGACCGAAAAGCGTACTTACCAGAATCAGGAACATCAGGACCAACTCGATGCCGCTACTATCTACAGCATTCTTGAGCAGGAAATTCTGCCGTTGTTCTATGCACGTAACAAGAAGGGATATTCGGAAGGTTGGGTGAAGACTATCAAGAACTCCATCGCACAGATTGCTCCCCACTATACAATGAAGCGCCAGTTGGATGACTATTACGATAAGTTCTACATCAAGGAAGCCAAACGTTTCAAGATGCTGGCTGCCGACGGTTGTGCCAAGGCTAAGGAAATAGCTGCTTGGAAGGAAGAAGTTGCCGAAAAATGGGACAGCATTGAAGTGGTGTCTTGCGAAAAGACTGAAGACCTGGTGAAAGGCTCCATCGAGAGCGGTAAGGAATACACCATTACTTACGTTATCGACGAGAAGGGCTTGAACGATGCTATCGGTCTGGAACTGGTGACTACTTATACGGCTCAGGATGGCAAACAGCACGTTTACTCCGTAGAACCGTTCAATGTAGTGAAGAAAGAAGGTAACCTTTATACTTTCCAAGCTAAGCACAAGATGGAAAATGCGGGTAGCTTCAAGGTTTCTTACCGTATGTTCCCGAAGAATGCAGACCTGCCTCACCGTCAAGACTTCTGCTACGTTCGCTGGTTCGTATAAGAGCATAAAAAACAGATAATGTGTTTGCGATATGGCAGAACACATTGTCTGTTCAGATGAAAGATATCATCTGCATGATGCAGGCAGACCATCCGTTTACTTTAAACGGATGGTCTGTTTCTTTTCTAGAGCTTGCTTTTTATTTCGGCTGTCCAGGCGTCAATGCGTTCGGCGGTTTTGTCACTCTCGTTCACTTCGTCGAGGGGAAGTCCTACGAATGCATCGTCTACCACGGCGATGGAAGAGGAGAAGGAATACCCGTCCGTGCTGACTTTGTTGCCCAAGAAGGTACACCCGCTATCCTTCAAGTCCTCGTAGAGTACTCCGATGCCGTCGCAGAATGTGTCGCAGTAGGATTCGGAGTCGCCGCAACCGAATAGGGCTACGAGCTTCATGGAAAGGTCGGTGCTCTTCAGTACCTTTACGCCGTCATACCAGTCGTCCTGCAGTTCGCCGTCTCCCCAAGTGGAGGTACCTAGAACCAGCACTTCATACTCCTTGATTTTATCGGCGGTCATCTTGTCAACACTATGTACGTCGGTGGAGGAAACTCCCAACTTTTCGGCTATCTGGTTAGCCAACTCTTCGCAGGTTCCGGTACTGGAACCATAAAAAACACCAGTCTTTTTCATTGTAAATAAAGTGATTAAATTGTTTGCTGCAAAGTAAAGGCTTTGCCGGAGAACGTGAAATACCTACATGTAGGGCTTTGGGTGTTGTGCCACTCCCCATTTCGTGTTAGCTTGTTGCGTGGTCTATAGAGGTTGCGGTTACCTACTAATTGGGATGGTAGACTCTCTTTTTGATGAAAAGTAAGTATTGCCGGATTGTTAAAAATGAAGGACATTTGTACCGGTAATAATAGACAAACGCTTATGGTTAGATTCGTACATTCCACTCATTCGCAATTCCATCCTTCCGTGGCTGGTAAGTGGCTGGTGTGGGGGACTTTGATGATGCTTCTTGCGGGGGTGGCTATCATTGTTTTTTCGGTATTCTCGCATGATGCACTCGATGCGTGCTGTAATTGCATAATCTGTACTTTCAACCGTGTCCCGAAGGAAGGGGAATATTTGTATAACCGCTACCTGCCGGTCATCAGCATGGTGTGGGTGGCGTTTCTGATACTTTTGGTATATGTGGTCCGCTATTGCATGAACAAGAGGAGGTAGCCGGGTGTTCTATAGGTAAAAACTGAAAGGAGACTATATGAAAAAAGATTGTTTTGCTTCGCCACGGCGAGAGTGCATGGAATAAGGAAAACCGCTTCACGGGGTGGACGGATGTTGATTTGACAGAGAAAGGCGTTGCTGAAGCTGTAAGGGCGGGTGAGCTGCTGGCAGAAAAAGGGATTTCGCTTCAAGAAGGCGTATACTTCCTATCTGAAGCGTGCCGTGAAGACACTGGATTGTGTGCTGGACCGCCTCGACCAGGACTGGATTCCGGTGGAGAAATCGTGGAGGTTGAATGAGAAACACTATGGCCAGTTGCAAGGATTGAACAAGGCGGAGACGGCTGCCAAGTACGGTGACAAGCAGGTGCTGGTATGGCGCCGTAGCTTTGATGTGGCTCCGCATGCATTGGCCGAGGATGACCCACGTAATCCGCGTTTTGAGGACCGTTATCAAGAAGTGCCCGATGCCGAACTGCCCCGTACGGAGTCGTTGAAAGATACGATTGAGCGTATCATGCCTTACTGGAAGTGTATCATCTTCCCGAATCTGAAGACGGCCGACGAATTGCTGGTAGTGGCTCATGGCAATAGCCTGCGGGGTATTATCAAACATCTGAAGCATATTTCGGACGATGAAATCGTGCATCTGAACCTGCCTACGGCGGTGCCCTATGTTTTTGAGTTTGATGATGAGCTGAACTTGACGGAAGACTATTTCTTGGGTAACCCTGAGGAGATAAAGAAATTAATGGAGGCTGTGGCCAATCAAGGAAAGAAGAAATGATTTTGGTGCGCGGAAGCGCTCTATTTCTTTATCCTTTCATTCCATGAAGCAGCGTCATGCTGAGCAGTACCCCGACCACTATGCAGATGAGGATAAGGAAACAGTTCATGAGCCGTGCGCCCAGCTTGGTTTCCTTGTGTAAGTTCTGTTCAAAGTAGTTCTTGAAGAACAGATAGATGGCAGGTACGGTGGCGCTTGCCAGCAGGAGGTCTTCGGGAATCTTGTAGATGTAGACTTTGGAAAAGGCGATGAGCGCCCAGTGGCAAAGGAACAGAATGACGAGCAGGTTGACCCTGCGCGAGAAAGCCAGCAGTAGCCCGATGGTGAAAACTGCTACCGAGCAGGGCATCACGGTGGTGGTCATCATGGGAAATTCCATTCCGCGTGCCCACGAAAGGAGCGGGTAGAGGAAAGGCATTGCATAGAGTACCCCCACCAGTACTTTGTATTTCGGGTTGCGCTCGAACGGAGTGTAGTCGGTAAACAAATCCCATAGCCACAATAGTGCAATCACTCCCCAGAAGATGGCGAGTATATAGTGGTGTCCGCGCGCTCCGCAATACATCATGTAGTACACGACGGATATCCACCCGTTCAGAAATACCATGTAGATTTTCATGGAGCGTTTTGCCCATAAGGTCGGTTTCCGGTAGAGCTGCGTGGTGAGCAGGATACCTGCTGCGGTGATGAGGAGCTGTGTCCACCAGGTGGCCTCGTTGTATTGTGCGATAGTATTCCAGAATATTTCCATTTGTGTCCATTAAAAAAACGGCTGCAAAGGTAGAGTTTTCTGCCGAAAGAATGAAATCGTTTTCTACATTTTGCCTATCTTTGTGCCTCCAAAAAAAATAGGTAAAAAGATTCATGGATAAGACTTTGACTGAACAAGAGATTGCCCTGCTGCGCAGGAAACTCGATTTATTGCTTCGTACCGGACAGCTGCTGGTGGAGAGTGCGGCTGATACGAACCGTGTTGTTCGTAACCTGAACCGTGTTGCCGCCTATCTGGGGCTGCCGGAAGAAAAGCTCCACATCGACGTAAGTTATACCATGCTGGTGGTGAATGTGAGCGACGGCCTGCATTCGTTCTCCAAATTCCAGAAGTGCGAGAAGCATGGCATCAACATGACGGCCATTTCCGAAATCAGCAAACTGTCCTGGCGGGCCATTGAGAATGACTACTCCCTCGACCAGTATGAGGAGGAACTAGAAAGAATCAAAAACAAGAAGCGGAATTATGTGCCATACGTTGTTGCCATCGGTGCTGGCTTTGCCTGCGGAGGTTTCTGCAAGCTGTTCGGTGGTGACTGGATGGCGTTTCTGTTTACCTCCATCTGCGCTTTTGCCGGTTTTCGCGTCCGTGTCCGTTGTATGGAGTTCGGCATCAATCACTATATGAGTATTGCCATTGCCGCATTGATTTCGACCTGCTTGGCCTATGTGTCTTCTTTTGCCGGACTCTCGGAAACTCCCTATCATCCGTTGTTGGCGTGTGCACTGTTCATTGTTCCGGGTGTGCCGTTGATAAACTTTGTGGATGATATGATTGATAATTATATCCAGGTGGGCATTGTCCGGGCTGTGAATACGGTGCTGATGGTCTGTGCAATGGCCTTCGGCATTGTGATAGCCATGCGTCTGCTGACGGTGGAGGATGTTGTGATTGACAAGAAGTTTAGCGAATTGAGTATGGTGCCTCATGATAGTTATCTGGTGTATGCCATTGCGGCGGCGATAGCTGCCATGGGATTTTCCATGATATTCAATATACAGCGGCGCTTGTTGTGGGTTGTTGCGGTGGGCGGTATCATCGCCGTTTGTACGCGTAACTTTGTCAATTTCGAATTGGGTTACGGACCGGTGATAGGTTCGTTCATGGGCAGCATGGTTGTCAGCCTGATAGCCGTGAAGGCAGTGCATTGGTTCCATGTTCCCAATCATGTTGCTGACGATTCCTTCTGTCATCCCGATGATTCCGGGAGTGTTGATGTACCGTGCGCTGGTGGCCCTCATTAATATGCACGGAGTGGTGGGCGAGGTCACGGTGGCTGTGTCCAACGGTATCAACGCTTCGTTGATTATCCTTTGCATTGCGCTGGGGGTAGCCGTTCCCAACATCTTTGCCCGCCGTTATATAGCCAAAGACCGTCAGCGCTTCCTGAAAGAGGAGTTGCAGAAGCGCAGGGAGAGGGGAAAGTTCCTTGAGTGGTAAGAGTGGTATGTTTGATATAAAAGGGGCTGTCTCAATCGCTGAGGCAGCCCTTTTCCGTTTGTGTCTTTTCCCTTATGCGGCAGAAACAGGATGCTGCGAAAGAACGGGTGCGTTTACCGCAACCATTCGTTTAGCAGCTTCATCACTTCTTCTTTCTCCTTTTCGGGCAGTGTGGAGATGCGTGCCAGATGGCTGCCGCCCGGCTGAATGAATACGTGAATATTCTTTTTCTCTTTGAGCCAGGTAACTCCGGCAGCCGTCCAGGGATCGTTTTCACCGTAGATGAATATCATTTTCGGGTCGTTCTTTTGCAAGAATCCCTTAATCTTCCTACTGAGTGTCTTGTCAAAAGGCATATCTTTCAGTTCCTCGGGAAGCATCAGGCGATGCAGGTAGCCTTTGCCGGACTTGATGGAGAGATACTTTTTGAAAGGACGGGTGTCGTAGCCGTAATAGCCCAATTCGCGTGCGGCCTGTACGAAGAAAGAGGCGTTGGTACTGTCGGTTGTGAAATAGGACGGGTCGCTGATGGCCAGCAGGTGGGCTATGAGTTCTGCGTCGGTGGCTGTGGGTAGCGGAATGCTGCCGACGGGAGTACCCCATTGCCAGAGCGCGAATGAATATTCCAGTACCGAATAGTCGTATATCTCTTCGATAGGAGCACGGAACTTATACTCTTGTTCGGTGCAGTATTTCTCGAAAAGGGGGAGTAAGGCCGCTTTGCGTTTCAGGATTTCCAGCTGGAAGTCGGTAATTCTTTTACGGTCTTCATCCGTAGACACTTTTTTGAGGAACGGTTCGTGACGGCCGTCCTCTGTTCCGTAGCAGAGGGGAGCCACGTAAGGAACGGATACATCCACATCGTCCGGATAGAATGTGCGGTAGAGCAGGGCGGTCTGTCCGCCTTTGCTGATACCGGTAGCAATCCATTTTCCGGGATATATGTTTTTGAATGCGGTTGTTACCGCGTGCAAATCATCGGCGGAACTTTCGGCTGTAAGGTATCGCCAGTCTTTGGGTTCGGGAGTGGATTCCAGGAAATAGCGGTATTCCACAAATACCATATTGGCATTGAGGAGCCTGGAAAGTTCCTCGCGATATTGGGGCTTGAGCGCGTAGGCGGCTCCATATCCTTCGGTTATAATGACCGTGGGACGATCGAAGCCCGCATGCGCCACGATAACCCGCTGGCGGAAACTTCCTTTCTTGGGATGCCGGTGGTCGAGCGGCTGGGTGAAATAGGTTACATACTTCTCCGAAAACTCGGTAGATTCCAACGGTTGGGCTTCCGTTATGGCGGAAATCTCACTTAGTTTCTGCTGTAAGCCGGTCTGTGCGGATAAGGATACCGATGCCAGCAAGAATGTAAACAGCAGCAATGCTGTATGGCGTGTACGCAGGTCTTTCATAATGTGTTTATTTGTAATTGGGGACAAAGATAATCTGTTTTCCTCTTCAGGCTGCTGTCTGCCGGATAAAAAGGGGAAAGAACTACCATCACGGCACTTCTTTCCCCTGCAAACTTAAAACAACCAACAAAAGAAATAGATAATTTCCGGTTTCAGAGTTTGTATGTCTGAAATAGCTCTTTATCTTATAAACAACAGTTCCCTGTATTTCGGTAATGTCCACATCTGGTTGTCAACGATGAGTTCCAACTTGTCGATGTGATAGCGGATTTCTTCCATCATCGGTACGATGTTGTCGTGATAAGCGATGGCTTTGTCGCGTTCACATTCAATCTTGTTGCAACCTTGCGGGCTTCTATCATGGTATCTACATGTTCCTTGATGAAGGCGGTACGGTCGGCAATCTCTTCGATGAGTTCCAGATTCTTGGCAGACAGTTTTGCAGCTTTCTCTACCGGGAAGAGGTCTTTCATTTTGTAGACATTGTCTATCAAATCCGTCTGATATTGAGTGGCTACGGGAATGATGTGATTCATCGCCAAGTCACCGAGCACGCGGGCTTCAATCTGAATTTTCTTGGTATAGGTCTCCCACTTCACTTCGTTGCGGGCTTCCAGTTCCTTTTGCGTCATTACGCCTACAGACTCGAACATACGGATGCTTTCGGGCTTCAGATAGTTGTCGAAGATGAGGGGTACACTGGTTTCGCAGTCCAGACCGCGTTTTTTGGCCTCGGCTTTCCATTCGTCGCTGTAGCCGTTACCGTCGAAGTGAATGGGCTTGCATATCCTGATGTATTTGCGGATAACGTCGAGGATAGCCGAAATCTTCGGTTCACCCTTCCCGATAAGTTTGTCTACATCCTTCTTGAATTCTACCAGTTGCTCGGCAAGAGCGGAGTTCAGGGCAATCATGGCGCTGGCACAGTTGGCTTCCGAACCTACGGCACGAAACTCGAAGCGGTTGCCCGTAAAGGCAAACGGGCTGGTACGGTTACGGTCGGTGTTGTCTATCATTAGCTCGGGTATCTGCGGAATGTCCAGCTTCATGCCCTGTTTGCCGCTGAGGCTGATGAGGTTATCCTTAGTGCTTTCCTCAATATGTTCCAGAACCTGACTCAACTGCTTGCCGAGGAAGCTGGATATGATTGCAGGAGGCGCTTCATTCGCTCCCAGTCGGTGGGCGTTTGTGGCGCTGGAGATGCTGGCTTTCAGTAATCCGTTATGTTTGTAGACTGCCATTAAGGTATTTACTACGAAGGTGATGAAGCGTAGGTTGTCTTCGGGCAGTTTGCCGGGGGCATGGAGCAGGATGCCCGTGTCCGTACCCAACGACCAGTTGTTGTGCTTGCCGCTGCCGTTGACACCCTTGAATGGCTTTTCGTGCAACAGTACTCGGAAGCCGTGATTACGTGCCACCTTGCGCATCAGAGCCATGATGAGCATATTGTGGTCTACTGCAAGGTTACATTCCTCGAAGATAGGAGCCAACTCGAATTGGTTGGGAGCTACTTCGTTGTGGCGGGTCTTGACAGGGATTCCGAGTTTCAACGCTTCGATTTCCAACTCCTTCATAAAGGCTGCCACACGCGGAGGGATGGCGCCGAAGTAGTGGTCTTCGAGTTGTTGGTTCTTGGCACTATCGTGTCCGGTCAGTGTGCGGCCGGTCATCAACAGGTCGGGGCGGGCGGCGTAAAGGCCTTCGTCAATCAGGAAGTATTCCTGTTCCCAGCCCAAGTACGCCACTACTTTCTTTACGTCCGGGTTGAAGTAGCGGCATACGTCTACCGCTGCCTTGTCCACTGCACGCAGTGCTTTGAGTAACGGCGCTTTGTAGTCAAGAGATTCACCCGTGTAGGCAATGAAGATGGTAGGAATGCAGAGCGTATCATCTACTATGAACGCGGGAGAAGAGGGGTCCCATGCTGAATATCCGCGTGCCTCGAACGTGTTGCGGATACCGCCGTTGGGGAAGCTGGATGCGTCCGGTTCCTGCTGCACAAGCAACTTGCCTGTGAATTCTTCCATCATGCCGCCCTTGCCGTCGTGTTCCACAAAAGCGTCGTGTTTTTCGGCAGTGCCTTCGGTGAGCGGATGAAACCAGTGCGTGTAGTGGGTGGCTCCCATCTCAAGCGCCCATTTCTTCATTCCCGCCGCCACTTCATCAGCAATACTGCGGTCCAGCGGCGCACCGTTGTCAATTACATCAATCAGTTTGGCATATACCTTGCTCGGCAGATACCTGAACATCTTTTCCTTGTTGAATACATACTTGGCGAAGTATTCCGACGGACGTTCCGCCGGGACTGCCACTGCAACGGGTTTCTTCTTGAACGCCGTCTCTACTACTCTGAATCTCAATTTTGACATAATACCTTAGAATTGTAATTGTTGGTTTATAAATATATGATAGAATAAAAAAATCTTGTTTTAGTTGTAAGCGGACTCTCCGTGCTCGTAGATGTCAAGTCCTTCTTCCTCCACGCGAGCCGGAACACGCAAGCCGTGTATCTTGTCGAGTACTTTGAAGATGATGAAGCCCATACCTGCCGCCCAAAGTCCGACAATTACCGCACCGAATATCTGTGCTCCGAGGAAGCCCGCACCCGCACCGTAGAACAGACCTTCACTGGTAGAGAACAGTCCGGTAAGTACCGTTCCCGTGAAACCACATACGCCGTGTACGGAAGATGCGCCTATGGGGTCGTCAATTTTCAGTACTTTGTCAATGAATTCTACGGCATATATCATCAGTACGCCACAGATGGCGCCGATGATGACCGCACCCAGCGGAGCAACGGCGTCGCATCCTGCCGTAATGCCTACCAATCCCGCCAAAATACCGTTCAGCGTGAGTGACAGGGACGGTTTGCCGTATTTCAGCCAACTGACGGCCAGGGCAAAGAAACCACCAGCGCAAGCTGCCAAGTTAGTGTTGAGGAATACGAGCGAGACAGTTACCTGATCCTCGGTAGTGGCTGCCGCCAACTGAGAGCCGGGGTTGAAACCGAACCATCCGAACCATAGGATGAACACGCCCAGTGCCGCAATGGTGAGGTTGTGTCCGGGGATGGCTTTTGACCGGCCGTCTTTGCCGTACTTGCCGATGCGCGGACCGAGGATAGCTGCACCTACCAATGCAATCCAACCGCCTACGGAGTGTACAATGGTAGAACCTGCGAAATCGTGGAAGGTAGTTCCGAATGTTTCCGTCATGAAGGAACCTGCTTCACCGTTCATCAGCCATCCACCACCCCAAGTCCAGTGCCCGGAAACGGGATAAATCAGTACGCTGATGAAGATTGTGTAAACCAGATACATGGAAAACTTTGTACGCTCCGCCATAGCTCCCGAAACAATTGTGGCGGAAGTGGCGCAGAATACGGTTTGGAATACGAGGAAACCTTCGGTAGGCAATGAAGCGGGGTCGGGCAGGCCATTGCTATCGAACAACAGGCTCATGAGGTGAGGAGTTCCGAAGAAGTCGCCTAAACCGAACATGATGCCGAAACCTACCAGCCAGTAAAGAAGTGAGCCGAACATGAAGTCCACAAAGTTTTTCATCAGTATGTTGGCGGTGTTCTTGGTGCGGGTGAAACCGGCTTCCACCAATGCGAAGCCCGGTTGCATAAAGAATACCAACATGGCCGCAAGTAACATCCAGACGGTGTTGACACCAGAAACCAACTGGGCGACGGTATCGGTTGCCACACTATCCGTAGCTACGGCGGTTTGTGCATACATATCTGTTGTGAGGCAGCAAGCTATGAGTATAGCAAGGGCCGTACGCAGTTTTGTGAAACTGCGTTTCATATATTTGTCCATAATCTTTTGGGTTTTTAGTTGTACTTGTATTTTGTTTTTCACTGAGCACGCCGCTCAATGAAAATCCTGTGGGTTGAGTGCTGCCGGTTATCTTTCCTGTTCGGCATTATAGAGGGCAATGTCACCCCGTTCTCCGGTGCGGATGCGGATAGCGTCTTCAATGGGGATGACGAAGATACGGCCGTCGCCGATTTCGCCGGTTTGTGCGGCTTTGATGATAGCTTGTACTGTCTTTTCTGCGTTTTTATCGCGTACAACGATAGAGATGAGGATACGTTCGATGGAACTGGTGTCGTACAGTACACCACGGTAAATACGGGCTTGTCTGGATTTTCCGATACCTCTTACATCGTAATAAGAGAACCATTCGATATCTGCTTCGAGGAGTGAGTCTTTCACTTCCTCGAATTTGGTTTTGCGGATGATAGCTTCAATCTTTTTCATACCTTAAGTGTTTTATTGTTCTTAAAAACTTAATCCTACTACGAAGTATGCTCTTTCCGAACAGGGATTCCAAGTAGCTTTGGCAAAGAGTGGCAGGGAGAATGAATTGGTTATCCTGATATCCTTTGTAGCTCCGAGGCTGACGTCGCATACGGCAAATCCGCTTGCTCCGTAGAAGTCCGTTTCCCATGGAGTGGCGCCTACTTCGGCTGTCCAGTCAAGTCCGCCCAATTTGAACGGAGCGGCTATGGAGATATAGGATGAATAGGCTCTGTCACCATTCTCCTTGACACCGTCGTCTCCGGCAAAGTTGGTGTACCAGTTTACTGCTACCGGTCCGAAGTCGTAACCCACTTGGGCTTCGTACAGGTGGGTTGTATTGTGGGCACCGTAGTGGAAGTAACCTGCTCCGGTATTATACCAATAATCAGTGATTGATACGCTAAAACCACCGGTGGAGTAGCCCAGTGTGAGGTCGAACTCTTTAGCATCGTAACCGTCGGCATCTGTCTTTTCAATACCTACCGATCCCCATGCTTCCAAAGACAAACCTTTATAGGCGATGGATGCGTTGGGTTGAAGGCTTACACCGCCCAAGTCTTGTCCGCGCCAGATGTAGCCGCTTACGATGTCTGCGCCTACGGATGCTTTTACTTTGTCCTGTGCCTTTGCCGTGAAAGGCATTGCAGCTGATAGTAACGTTATTGCTATTACTCCTAATTTTGTGTTTCTTGTTTTCATACCTTCTTACCTTTTTAGTTAGAAAAATTGCGGATGATCAGTCCGGTTCTGTTAGTATAGTATTGCGCTTGAACTATTAAATAGTAGGATATTTATATTCTTCACTTTTATTTCAGCCAGTTGCGGATGCGTTTCATGGCTTCCACACAGTCTTCGTGTTTGCCGAAAGCGGTCAGGCGGATATATCCCTCACCGCTTGGCCCGAAGCCTACACCCGGAGTACCCACTACATTGGCTTCGTACAACATTTGTTCGAAGAACCGCCAAGAGCTTATGCCGTTCGGGGTTTTCAGCCAGATGTATGGAGCGTTCACACCGCCGTACACTTCCAGCCCGGATGTTTCCAGTCCTTCTTTCATGGTGCGGGCGTTGTTCATATAGTAGCCAATCGTTTCTTTTACCTGCCGTCTGCCTTCTGCGGTGTAGATGGCTTCGGCGGCACGCTGGGTAATGTAGCTTGTACCATTAAACTTGGTGCATTGGCGGCGGTTCCACAGTTTGTTGAGGGAGATACGTTCACCTTCCAGCGTAGCGGCGGTCAGTTCTTTCGGTACTACGGTGTAGCCGCAGCGCACGCCTGTAAATCCGGCGGTCTTTGAGAAACTGCGGAACTCGATGGCGCATTTTTTCGCCCCTTTTATTTCGTATATGGAGTGGGGCACATCGTCCTCTTGGATGAAAGCCTCGTAGGCGGCATCAAATAGGATAAGCGTGTCGTTGTCAAGGGCATAGTCCACCCACTTTTTCAGTTCGGGTTTGGTAAGGGTAGTACCCGTAGGATTATTGGGGTAACAGAGGTAGACGATGTCGATGCGTTTGTCCGGTATTTCGGGGATAAAGTTGTTTTCGGCCGTACAGGGCATATAGGTTACATTGCTCCATTTGCCGTCTTTTTCCAATATGCCGGCGCGTCCGCACATTACGTTGCTGTCAATGTAGACGGGGTAGATAGGGTCGGTTACTCCCACACTGTTGTCATGGCGGAGTATGTCGCCTATGTTTCCCGTATCGCTCTTGGCTCCGTCGTTGATGAAGATTTCCTGTGGGCTGAAATGAACGCCGCCGTGTCGCATAATCGTGTTTGATAACGGCATCAATCAGAAAGTCATAACCCTGTTCAGGACCGTATCCGCGGAATGTCTTGGCATCAGCCATCTCATCCACTGCCTTGTGCATCGCTTCGATGCAAACTTGCGGCAGCGGACGGGTAACGTCTCCGATACCCAGACGGATGACTCTTTTTAGGGTGCGTTATCCTGAAAGTATTAATCTTCTTAGCTATGTCCGAAAATAAGTAGCTTCCGGGTAATTTCAAAAAATGTTCATTAACTAATGCCATATCTCTGTTGGTTTAATTATTTAATAATGATGAATTAATAATGAAGAATTGCCATGTGGCACAAAAGCGTATACTCATTCATAATTCTTCATCCGTCTCCATCTCTCCCTCGAACACCTTGGTTGCTTCTCCCGTCATAAAGACGTGCTTGGTGGCTATATCCCATTCAATGGTGAGTGTTCCTCCATCCATGACGATGATTGATTTTCTTCCGGCACGTCCTGTGAGGAAAGCGGCTACGGCTGTGGCACAGGCTCCTGTTCCACAGGCTTGGGTGACGCCCGAACCCCGTTCCCATACGCGCATCCTTATCTTTCCCTCTTCCAATACTTGGGCAAACTCCACATTGATGCGGTCGGGGAAGAGAGGGTGATTCTCCAGTTTGGGGCCGATAGAGGAGAGGTCTGCCTTCGTAATGTCGTTCACGAAGATTACCAGATGCGGGTTTCCCATGGATACGGTAGTACCCGTATAGCGTATGCCGTCTATTTCGATGGGATGTTCTGTCATCGGCTTGCTCCCCTTGCCGTCATAGTTCACGGGTTCGTCAGACGGAATACCCATGTCAACGGTTACAGTGTCTACTTTATCGCCTGTCGCGTGTAGTTTTAGAATCTTGATGCCGGACAGGGTATCGAGTGTGATTTCTGTTTTGGAAGTCAGCTTGTAGTCATAAAGGTATTTGCCGATGCATCGGCTGGCATTGCCGCACATCTTGGCTTCCGAACCGTCCGCATTGAAAATGCGCATGCTGAAATCGGCTTTGTCGGAGCGCCCTATAAGTACCAGACCGTCACTGCCGATTCCCGTATGCGGTGCGCTCCATTTCTTCGAGAGTTTCTCCGGATTCTCGATAGGATAGCGGGTAGTGTCTACATATATGTAGTCGTTTCCTGCGCCATGCATCTTGGTAAACTTTATGCTTCTTGTCATTTTGCACTTACTTGGTTAGTTGATTATATCCTTTTGTTTTATTTCAATGCAAATATACGACGTTTTGGATGATTTTTATCTATATTGATATCTGTTTTCTATTTATTTCTATTCCGGTTTTCATTCAGTGCAAATATATACGATTTCCCTTTCAATTTAAAAGTATATGATGCTATATTCGTAAAGATTGTAATATAATGCTCTCGTATTCTTGCGGAGGAATAATAAAAATGATTGTTTTATTCGCTTATTACTACCTTTTTGAAATATAAAAGCTGCTTCATTGTTTTCAGAATGAAGCAGCTTGTCTATAATAACTTTCTAAATGTATTGTAAGCTGATGCTTTTACTGTAATATTTCTTGCAGTTCTACGGGGACGTTGGTAGTGATGAAATCCACACCGTGGTCAATCAACCACTTCATGTCTTTGGCATCGTTTACGGTCCAAGCATTTACTTTCATGCCCAAGTCGTGGGACTCTTTAATCCATTCGGGATGTCTTTTGAATACGCTGAAGTGATAGTCGGGTCCGGCGCATCCCCATTCTTTCAGTTCTTTGGGAGAGAGGTCGCCTTCCAGATAATATACCGGAGTTCCTTTGGGGGTAAGACGGATAAATTCTTTGGTGGCGTGTCGCGAGAAAGCGATGTATTCCATGCGGTTCTCCAATCCCATGTCTTTCACCATCTTTCACGATACTTTCTACGGCACGTGTTTCCTGTTCGGGTGTCTTGTGGGATTTCAGTTCCAGAATAAGGCGCGTTTTCAGTTGTCCGGCCTTCTCCAAGTATTGCCGCAGGGTGGGGAGTTGCTCTCCGTTGTCCAGTATGACGGCGGTACACTGTTGTGCGGTGGATTTCTGCATATTCACTCCCTTGAAAGTGCTGTCGTGGTTTACTACAAGTTGGTTGTCGGCGGTGAGCCATACATCGAACTCGGAACCGTAACAATTTATGGAGTCGGCTTTCACCAGTGCGGCAATGGAATTCTGTGCCGAACCGTCTGTTTTCCAGAAGCCGCGGTGAGCAATGACTTGGGTGGACTGTGCCTGTGTATAGCCACAAGCGGCAAGTAGCAGGGCGGAAGTGATAATAAGGCTTTTCAGTTTCATGGGCTTTAGAATTAATTATTTTCATCGTTCTTTCGCAAAGGTAGCATAAGCTTACGAATATGAAACAGAAAGTATATTAAAAATCCGTTGCATTTGCCGTGTGGTTACTTTTTTTAAGGTTCAGTCCTTGTAGGCTTCTTCGTGCACACCGGCAACGGCGCGTCCGCTAGGGTCGTTTTTCCCTTGGAATGAGACGTCCCATGCCAATGCTTCGGCGGTGGAACAGGCTACACTCGGTATGCTGGGTACACTGCGGGCGGCACTCTCGCTGGGGAAGTGCTCCTCGAAAATAGTGCGGTAGTAGTATTCCTCTTTGTTCATCGGTGTGTTTACGGGGAAGCGTTCGGAGGCTTTCCGCATCTGTTCATCACTGACGGCAGCGGCAGTGACAGCTTTCAGCGTATCAATCCAGCTGTAGCCCACACCATCGGAAAATTGTTCTTTCTGACGCCATGCGACGCTTTCGGGCAGCATAGCCGCAAAGGCTTCGCGAACCACTTTCTTTTCAATTTCCTTTCCGGGACACATCTTCGTGGCAGGATTCAGTCGCATGGCTACATCCAGAAATTCTTTGTCGAGAAACGGGACACGTCCTTCCACGCCCCAAGCGGCAAGACTCTTGTTGGCGCGCAGGCAATCGTAAAGGTACAGTTTGGAGAGCTTACGTACTGTTTCTTCATGGAAGGCTTGTGGTGTGGGCGCTTTGTGGAAGTAGAGGTAGCCGCCGAATACTTCGTCCGCACCTTCACCACTAAGTACCATCTTGATGCCCATGCTCTTGATGACACGCGCCAGCAAGTACATGGGCGTGGATGCGCGGACAGTGGTTACGTCGTAGGTTTCGATGAAGTAGATGACATCGCGAATGGCGTCCAGCCCTTCTTGAATGGTGTAGTTTATTTCATGGTGGATAGTGCCGATGTATTGCGCCACTTCACGTGCTTTGATGAGGTCGGGAGCGCCTTTCAAGCCTACTGCAAAAGAGTGGAGTTGAGGCCACCACGCATCTGCTTTGTTGTCCGTCTCAATACGTTTTCCGGCGTATTTCTTGGCGATGGCCGAGATTACGGAAGAGTCCAGCCCGCCGGACAACAACACGCCGTAAGGTACGTCCGACATCAGTTGGCGCTGTACGGCGGCTTCGAGGGCATCATGTACGGCAGAGACCTGAGTTTGGTAGGTTGTGGCATTGACGTCAGGGTAACTAGTATGATAGTTGTCTTTTACGTTAGGGTATTGCATCCAGTCGCGAGTGTACCAGCGGTGCATTTTACCCTCACGTCCCCGGTAATAGTGTCCGGGCAGGAAAGGCTCGTACTCGTCGCAGAAGCCTTCGAGAGCTTTCAGTTCGCTGCCGAAGTAGATGCGGCCTTCCTTGTCGCGGCCTATATATAAAGGTATCACTCCGATGGGGTCGCGGGCTATGAGGTAATCGTCCGTCTCTTCATCGTAGAGGGCAAAGGCGAAGATACCGTTCAGTTCTTCGAGGAAATTGATGCCTTTGTCTTTGTAGAGGGCGAGGATGACTTCGCAGTCCGAACCCGTCTGAAAGGTGTACTTTCCGGCGTAATGTGCACGGATATCGCGGTGGTTGTATATCTCACCGTTGACGGCAAGGATTTGCTTGCGGTCGGGCGAGTACAGAGGTTGTCCACCCGATTGAGGGTCGACGATAGAAAGCCGCTCGTGTGCAAGGATTGCGGAGCCGCCTACATAAATACCGCTCCAGTCCGGTCCGCGATGGCGGATTTTCTGTGCCATTTTTAAAGCTTTACTCCTGAGTTCCGGAGTCTGGGATTTTATGTTGAAAATACCTGCTATTCCACACATGGTTGTAGTTGTTTTAGAAGTTGATATCGGGATGATGTTAGTTGTATCGGGTGGGACCGGCAGTTTCGTCCGTTGGAACGGATTGTTTCAAGCGTTGAAACGAGTCGTCTCACACCGGGGGACAGAAAGTTTCATGCGTTGAAACTCTTGGTATCCCTCTTTGAAACTTTTTTCGTTGCCGCAAAACTACCGGTTGAAGTATTGGTCAATCCGCCGGGCTACTTTGCGACCGTCAGCCAGTGCACGTACTACGAGACTTGCACCATTGGCGGCATCTCCCGCCACGAATACATTCTCTGCAAATGTTGGCTGTTCCGGTTTGAGGAAGCCCATAGCCAACAGCACCATATCGGCTTCAATGACTTCTTTCTTACCCGTAGGTTTCATGGTGGGGCGGCCACCGTCTTTTGCCGGAAGCCATTCCACTTCTTCCACTTCCACGCCGCAAACCTTTCCGTTCTTACCGATGAATCTGTTGGATGCCAGTGACCAGCGGCGTGTGCATCCTTCTTCGTGACTGGAAGTGGTTTTCAGGACAACGGGCCATTGCGGCCAGGGCATAGCGTCATTGTGGCCTACGGGTGGTTGTGGCATGATTTCTATTTGTGTCACGCTCGTAGCTCCTTGGCGGATGCTCGTGCCGATGCAGTCCGAGCCTGTGTCGCCACCGCCAATGACAAGCACCCGTTTGCCACGGGCATTGACAAGCTGCTCTTTCGGGAATGTTTCTCCGTCGAGGATACGGTTCTGTTGAGCCAGCATATCGAGGGCAAAGTAGATACCTTTCAGTTCACGGCCGGGGATGGTAAGGTCACGGGCAGTGGGAGTGCCTGTGCAGACGGCGTAAGCATCGAAACCTGCGGGCAGCTTCTGCATATCGATGCAGACACCCATTTCAAACCGGATACCTTCGGCTTTCAGTACATTCATGCGACGGTCTATCACTTCTTTGGGTAGTTTGAAATTGGGAATACCGTAGCGAAGCAGTCCGCCCGGCATCGGTTTGGAATCGAATATCGTGACTTCGTAGCCACAGGCATTCAGCCGTGCGGCAACGCTCAGCCCGGCAGGCCCTGCACCGATGACAGCTATTTTCCAGCCATTGCGTTCGGGGCGGACAGGCACGATATATCCTTCACGAAAAGCGGCTTCGGCAATGGCTGCCTCATTCTCGCGGATGGTTACGGGAGCATCGCAGGAGAGTTTCAGCACACATGACTTCTCACAAAGTGCGGGGCAGATACGTCCCGTAAATTCGGGGAAATCATTCGTTTCGTTCAGTACTTGATAGGCTTCGCGCCATTTTCCTTTGCAGAGTGCGTCTTGAAACTCCGGTTGCTTGTTGCCCAACGGACATGCCCAATGGCAAAAAGGTACACCGCACTCCATACAGCGTGAGGCTTGGAGCTTGCGGTCGTGACTGTTCAGCGTCTGTTCCACCTGGCTGAAATCTGTGATACGTTCGTGTATCGGACGGTAGCCCGCTTCTTGGCGGGGGAATATTTAAGAATGCTTTTGAATCGCCCATGATTGATAAATTGAGAATTAAAAATTGAAAATTAAGAAATATACTCAGAGAATCGAAAATTAAAAATGAACGTGGAATTTGTAAGTACGCACTATTCTGTATTTTTTAATTCTCAATTCTCAATTTTTAATTTAATAGTCTCTTTGCATATCCGCAATCTTCTGTTGCAGCTTCTTCATCTGTTCTTCTTGCAGCACTTTCTTGTACTCGATAGGGACTACTTGGATAAACTCGTCTACGTAGTGCGTCCAGTCATCGAGTAGGATGCGTGCCAGTTTGGAACCGGTGTAGAGATAATGCTGGCGGATGAGTTCGTGCAACTCCTTGCGGTATGAGGTTTCTTCAATGAGGCTTAGTTCCACCATTTCCATGTTACAGAAGTAGTCGAAGTTTCCGTCTTTGTTCCAGACGTAGGCCACACCACCGGACATACCTGCGGCAAAGTTACGTCCCGTCTGTCCGAGCACCACTACACGTCCGCCGGTCATGTATTCGCAGCAATGGTCACCCACACCCTCTACAACGGCTATTGCACCGGAGTTGCGGACGGCAAAGCGTTCGCCTACGCGACCGTTGATATATACTTCGCCGCTGGTTGCACCATACAGAAGGGTGTTTCCGGCAATTGTGTTCTTCTCGGCCTCGAAGTTGCTGCGTACAGGGGGTAGTACGGCGATACGTCCGCCACTCAGCCCTTTGCCCAGATAGTCATTGGCCTCACCTTCCAGCTTGAAGTTGATACCCGGTACGAGGAATGCTCCGAAACTCTGTCCGGCCGAGCCTTTGAACTTGACGTTCAGTGTATGTTCGGGCAGGCCTTTTGCGCCGTACTTGGCGGCGATAGCGCCGGAGAGCATCGCACCGCAGGCGCGGTCGGTGTTGGCGATGGTATATTCGAGAGAAACTTCTTTCTGTTCGTCTACGGCATTGGCGGCGGCATTCAGTATTTCCACGTCTTTTACGCGGTCGATGCCGTGTTGCTGGTTTATGATGTGGCGGATGGCGGCTCCGTTGTCCACACGCGCCAGTACTTTGTCGAAGTTGATGAGTTGATGTTTCTTGATGCTGTCATCCGGTCTGCGGATGATGAGGTCGGTACGCCCGATGATATCATCCAGTTTTTCCACTCCAATCTCTGCCAGATACTCGCGTACTTCGCGGGCAAGGAAGGTAAAGTAGTTCACAAGGTATTCGCTACGGCCGATGAAACGTTTGCGCAGTTCCGGGTTCTGGGTGGCTACACCTACGGGACATGTGTTTTGGTTACACTTGCGCATCATCACGCATCCCAATACGATGAGGGCAGCGGTGGCGAAACCGTATTCTTCCGCACCGAGCATGGCCATGAGTACTACGTCGCGTCCGGTTTTCAGTTGTCCGTCCACTTGCAGCAGCACTTGTCCGCGCAGCCCGTTCAGTACCAGTGTCTGTTGCGTCTCACTCAGTCCGAGTTCGGGCGAGATGCCGGCATATCGGATGGAGCTTGCGGGTGATGCGCCTGTACCGCCTTCGGCGCCGGAGATGACGATGAGGTCGGCTTTGGCTTTCGCCACACCTGCGGCGATAGTTCCCACACCGCTTTCGGCTACCAGCTTCACGCTGATTTTGGCTTTCGGATTGACGTTCTTCAAGTCGAAGATAAGCTGTGCCAGGTCTTCGATGGAATAGATGTCGTGATGGGGCGGGGGAGAAATCAATGAAATACCTGGAATGGAGTGGCGCGTGCGGGCAATCACTTGGTCTACTTTGAATCCCGGCAACTGGCCGCCTTCACCCGGCTTGGCGCCTTGTGCCACTTTTATCTGTATTTCGTCGGCATTCACCAGATATTCCGTAGTGACCCCGAAGCGTCCGGATGCTATCTGTTTGATGGCACTGCGCATTTCCGTTCCGAAGCGTGCGGCATCTTCACCGCCTTCACCCGTATTGCTTCGCCCGTGCAGTTTGTTCATGGCAACCGCCATTGCCTCATGCGCTTCCTGACTGATGGCTCCGAAAGACATGGCGCCCGTAACGAAACGTTTCAGAATGCTTTCCACCGGTTCCACCCTGTCTATGGAAATGGGGTTGTGACGGAAGTCGAGGAAGTCGCGCAGGAAGATAGGCTTTTCTTTCTCATCGACCAAGCGGGTAAACTCTTTGAATTTCTTGTAACTGCCCAGACGGGTGGCTATTTGCAGGGTACTGATAGTTTCCGGATTCCAAGCGTGCTTTTCTCCGTCCTTACGGTATGCGTACAGTCCTTTGTTCGGCAATAGGGGAGCTTCACCACCATCATTCTTCATGCGCATTTCTTCCTTTTTCATCGCTTCTCCTTCGTCGTGAAAAGTGATGGCGTCACGTGCCACCTCATCCAAACGGATGCCGCCGATAGCCGATTTTAATCCGCCGAAGTAAGCGTTGCTCAATTCTTTGCTCAGCCCGACAGCCTCGAATATCTTTGCGCCCCGGTAGGAGCGGATGGTGCTGATACCCATTTTGCTCATAATCTTGAACAGGCCTTTGCAAATGGCTTTGATGTAATTCTTCTCTGCGGTGGCATAGTCCAACTGTACCTCTTTCTTGGCAACGAGTTCGTTCAGTACGGCAAATGCCATATAGGGGTTCAGTGCGCTTGCACCGAACCCAAGGAGCAGTGCGGCGTGCATCACTTCGCGTATCTCGCCGCTTTCCACTACCAATGCGGTCTGTACGCGCTTTCCTACCGAAATGAGGTGGTGGTGCACTGCCGATACGGCAAGCAATGAGGGGATGGCGGCATGGACGGTATCTACGTTGCGGTCGGTCAGTACAATGTAGTTCACACCTTCGGTGACGGACTCTTCGGCTTCCTTGCACAGGCGGTCAAGCGCTTCCTGCAGTCCTGCACGTCCTTTGGATACTTCAAACAGTATCGGCAGCTTTACAGTCTTGAAGCCTTTATAGCGGATGTTGCAGAGAATATCCAATTGCGCATTCGTCAGGATGGGGTGGTTCAGCCGTACCATTTTGCAATGGCTTTCGTTGGGTGTCAGTATGTTCATGCCCACTGCGCCGATGTACTCGGTGAGAGACATTACCAACTCTTCGCGGATAGGGTCGATAGGCGGATTGGTGACTTGCGCAAACTGTTGGCGGAAGTAATTGTATAGTAGCTGCGGCTTGTCGGAAAGTACGGCAAGCGGGGTGTCGTTACCCATTGCGCTGACAGGCTCGGCGCCGTTGGATGCCATGGGTAGGATGATTTTCTCGACATCTTCTTTGGAGAAGCCGAACGTACGTAGCATACTGTTATAGTTGTCCACGTTGTGGGGCACTTTGCGCCCGCTTTTCAGTTCGTTCAGTTCGATGCGGTTGCTGGCGAGCCAAGTGCGGTAGGGCTTGGCTTCGGCAAGTTGCTTTTTCAGTTCGCCGTCGTAGTAAATCTCGCCTTTCTCGGTATCTATCAAAAGTATCTTGCCGGGTTGCAGACGACCTTTCTCTTTGATGTCGCCCGGTTCGAAATCCATTACGCCGACTTCACTTGCCACTACCATGATGTCGTTGTGCGTAATAAGGTAGCGTGCGGGACGCAGACCGTTGCGATCCAACATACCACCCGCATAGCGTCCGTCGCTGAAGAGTAGTGCGGCAGGTCCGTCCCAAGGTTCCATGAGGATAGAGTGGTATTCGTAGAAGGCCTTGAGGTCTTCGCTGATGGGGTTCTTTTCGTTGAAGGATTCCGGTACGAGCATTGCCATGGCATGCGGTAGGCTGAGGCCGGACATGACAAGGAACTCCAGTACGTTGTCCAGCGAGGCGCTGTCGCTCATGTTCGGCTGGATGATGGGACGCAGTTCTTTGATGTCGCCAAGGGCGGGAGAGGACAGGACGCTTTCACGTGCTTCCATCCAGCCACGGTTGCCCCGTATCGTATTGATTTCCCCGTTGTGCGCCAAGAGACGGAACGGCTGTGCCAGTCCCCATGTAGGGAAGGTGTTGGTGCTGAAACGGGAGTGCACCAGAGCCAGTCCGCTGGTGAAGTAGTTGTTTGTCAGGTCGGGGAAGTAGTTACGTAACTGTAGGGAAGAGAGCATACCTTTATAGATGATGTTCTTCGTAGACAGCGACACGATATAGAAATCCTCTCGTGCGGCTATATCCGACCTGCGTACTTTGTTTTCTATTCTTTTCCTTATTATATAGAGAC
>ENA-OPYT01000138-OPYT01000138.1-human-gut-metagenome-genome-assembly--contig:-NODE-138-length-23112-cov-10.594257_pt1 | contig 23112 bp, 18 predicted proteins | sample MGYA00242636_ERZ504480 | MGnify/ENA primary metagenome ERZ504480 (study PRJEB26092, sample SAMD00036228) | human gut metagenome | host: Homo sapiens | study: EMG produced TPA metagenomics assembly of...
ATTGCCGACAGTGGTCGATTCTCCCTCAAGCTGCTTTGAAACGGGATTTTTATTGCGGTTGTCTTGATAAGAAATGTGAACTTGCTATGGCATGCAAGGCTGTTGGTTCACTTGAATGTCTGTGTCTTACGTTTTTTCTGGCTTTTTGCAGCTTAGGTTTTGATGGGGACAGATACGAAGATCCATCGGCCTCGGTGACGAAGCAAACGTGCTGCTTGTCACAGTGATCCAACCATCGTGTTTTTTTTCAGTTATCTAATTTGGAGGGGAACAGATTATCCAGATGCCAGCAAAGAAGCTGCCGACTGACAATGCGGATGGGCCGATATGCGGATATGCGGCGTAAGCCTGTGCTCTTTCCGCTAACAAACGTAAAAATTCCTGAAAGTGGATCGAACGGCGACGGTATTTGGAGGATGACTTTGGAATGAGAGTGTGGTACGAGGCTTTTTTGCGAAACATCATGCCCCCATTATTTTCAGAAGTATCTTTTTTAAGCAATGGGGCAAGTAACCCCATCCAATCGGAACGATTTTGGCACTGCCCAACAATGAATCGCAAAATTTCACCGCATCCGCAAAAGCTTTGCGCAGTCGGTTAAGGGGGAGCTTCCGCGGCATATCCCAGGGCAAGGGCACAGATTGGTTCGCAGCGGCTTTTTAGTGTGTGGCATAATTTCAGGGCAGGCAAAATAAGTATTGCAGATCCAGAGACTGCCAAGCTCCAGACTGTCAGCCGTAAGACACCCATTTTCGACGGCAGCGTCAATGGACGGGGCGTAGCAAATTCCCGATACCCGTTCGTCCCAGCTGAGGGTGTGATCCAGACGGCAGCCTAGATCATTCATGACAAAGATCAGGACGGGGGCCTCTTTCATGATTCCTATTGTAACGATGAAATGCTGGGCTGACGATTCTTGGAAGCCGGGGCCAGCAGACCGGTTTAGAGGATTTGTTCTACAAAGTCCTGGGGAACGGGGCTATGCTTATAGTTTCGGATGCTGCGCCGCAGAGCGATAGAAGCAATCATGCTGAAAATCCTTTCCTCGTTGATTGAAAAAAGGGCTGTGAAGAAACGAGATGATCATTTCCTCACAGCCTCATTGAATTGTATTACCGCATATTGATGAACTGGACGTCGATGCCGAAATCATCACTGCGGATGAGTTGGATGACGGCCTGCAGATCATCTTTTTTGGGCCCGGAGACCCGGATTTGATTATCCATTTGCTGGGTCGTGACTTTGATCTTCGATGCCTTGATGGCAGCAATGATCTTTTTAGCGGTTTCCTTATCAATGCCCTGCTTTAAGGTGACTGTTTGGCGGACCGTTCCTTTCGCAGCCGGTTCAACCTTTACCGGGTTCCAAGGCACGCAGGCTGAGCCCCCGCTTAGCCATGCGCTGGCGCAGGATGTCAAGGATGGCGCCTAGCTTGTATTCGTCTTCTGCGGTCATCTTGAGGCTTTCATCAACAAGTTCAATGGCAGCGGCTGATCCCCTGAAATCGTAGCGTTGGGAAATTTCTTTTCTCGTTTGGTTCAGGGCATTGTCAAGTTCCTGCATATCCAATTGGGAGACGATGTCGAAAGAGCTGTTTTTTGCCATGTATAAGTTCCTCCTTTGGCATTTTCCTGTAGTTATGGATTGACGCGGACGGAAACTTCAAACATGCGGTTCCAAGGAAACTCGATGGTATAATCGGTTCCTTTTACGTCCGGTTCATCACTGATGTAGGTCTTGAAGAGCCGATTTGTCCGGCTAAGGATCTTGTTATAATATTTTCCAAGATCATACTTGAGTTTTACATTGTGACGGTCCATTTCAAGGGACACACGGTAACGCACATTGGCTTGATAGATCCAGTCATCAAGGAGCCGGATCTTGAGCAGGCGGAGCCGGTCTGGTTCAGACATTCGTTTGGCCAAGATTCCTTGGGAAAGGGCAAAGCCGATGCTGTTGTCCGATGTATTCCATCCAGAATAGGCCGTAAGGTCAAGCAGGGCTTTTTTATGGGAGAGCGCTTCCATAAATCCGTTATCGGCGCCATTGGCATAGGCAATGTCGGCCAAGGCAATGGGCTTCATGCGTTCAAGGTCCGCAATCTGGGCAGCAAATTCCTTGTTGGCGCGGTTGCTGTAGGGGGCATTCTCATTGGCTGTGGAATCGCGGCAAATACCATCATCCGGTGTGTTGACTGCAAGGATGAGGTCTGCTTTTTTAGTGCTTGAAGCAATCTTGCCGCCAATGGCGATAATCTGGTTATGTACCGAATTTTCGGCACTTTCATCTGTATACAAGGGAACGGTGCTGCCTCCTGTCCCAGGAGCAAAAAGTGGATAGACTGCGGGCTTATCGCCGCGGATTTCGTTGATGGCCCGCGTGACCAAGGTGAGTCCCAGCTGGTCGACTCCAGGGACAATTTGGAACTGTTTCTTATTCATGCCGTTTCCCAAATTTTCCAGGATGCGTGCTTCCATGTGGGTCTGGGAAAGGGGGGCGTCATCATCCTTGCCGATGGCAAGAAAATGAAAGCCATCCCGCTGGGCCATGCGGATAAGGCGTTTATTGGTCTGGAGATTCACCAGACGCCTCGTACGCCAATCCTTTAGATCATTTGCCGGAATGGAAAGGGTCAGCTGGTTTTTTTCCCGCTCTTCTGTTTCCGTAAGGCCTTCCATGTCCTCCTTGTCCGCCAGTTGGGAAAGACGGAAGATCTTGGGCCCATATGTCTCATAATAGGCGGGTTCAACAGAGGCCACACTTTGACGGGGCGTCCGCATGATTGTACTGAACGCGTAGATCTTAAGGCCAGGATTATTTTTGTGGAGCGTGTCGAGGCGCACAATTTTTCCCCGGAGGTATTTTTCCAGGTGATGATGCTTCCTTGAGGCGACAAGGCCCCCGTAGTTGAGACTGTCCGTTGCAATGACAGCGGCCTCGGCGTGAGGGGCTTCGGTTTCCAACCATTCCCAAAGGCCCTCGTTGTCGCCGACGCTCTTATGGTTGGAAAGATATTTCTCCGGTGGGACAGTCAGGGGATAACCGGCTGCTTTGGCCGTATCGACCGTATATTCAAGGTTTACAGGACGGTTGTCCAAGGGAATGTAGATGATCTTGGGAGAGGCAGCCGCAAGGCCTGAAAATAGTAAGAGCGCTGCCGCGCTTCCTAAGAGATATTTCTTGATCTGCAAGAGCTTCCATCATCCTTTCTGGGAATGGAACCGGCTATGTTCCATCATCGTAATGAAACTATTATATCGTATTTGTCTCATTTTTTCACACCTTTTGTGATTTTAGCCGGCCTACGCTTTCATCACTGTGGAAAGCCGCCGCAGTCAGGGGAAAAAGAGGAAGAACCGTATCCCCTAGTACTCTGATGTGGTATAATGAGCAAAAGGACATTGCCTAAGAAGGGAGATGCCCTTGGTTTTGTATGCCTTCTTTAACGTGAATCAATCTTCTAAGAATATAAGGAAGTTGGGGGACAGTACCTCTTGCTTCATTTTTATGGAAAGGAGCCCTTTCATGGACTTTCAATTGGAAGCCCCCTTTGCACCGTCCGGTGATCAGCCTGAGGCCATTGAGGCCCTCGTCAAAGGGGTGAAAGAAGGAATGGATACGCAGTCCTTTTGGGGGCAACGGGTACTGGCAAGACTTTTACCATTGCCCAGATGATCCAAAAGGTACAGCGGCCTACCTTGGTCATTGCTCACAATAAGACCTTGGCAGCCCAGCTTGCTAGCGAATTCAAGGCCTTTTTCCCACATAACGCAGTGGAATACTTTGTATCCTACTACGATTACTACCAACCCGAAGCCTATATTCCGGCAACAGATACCTATATTGAGAAAGATTCATCCATCAACGATGAAATCGATAAGCTGCGCCATTCTGCAACAAGTGCGCTGTTTGAGCGGCGTGATGTCATTGTTGTCTCTTCTGTTTCCTGCATCTATGGCCTAGGTGCACCAAAGGATTACTATGACAGCGTCCTTTCCCTCCGTGTTGGGCAAGAGGTCGATCGCGATGCCATCTTGGAAAAACTTGTCAAGATTCGTTATGAACGAAATGACCTGGTCCTGCAGCGCGGTTCTTTTCGGGCCCGCGGTGATGTCATTGAAGTCATTCCTTCCAGCTACAACGAAAAGGGCATCCGTATTGAGCTTTTTGGTGATGAAGTGGACAGCATCATGGAAATCGATGTCCTTACAGGAGACGTAATCGATAAAAGGACCCATGTGGCCATCTTCCCAGCGAGTCATTATGTGACCAGTGATGAGAATTTGGAACGGGCCCGCGGAGATATCCGGAAAGAACTGAAGGCGCGGCTTACCGTCCTGCATGAAGAAGGAAAACTCCTTGAGGCCGAACGCCTCGAACAGCGGACCAATTATGACCTTGAAATGATGGAAGAAATGGGCTATTGCAGCGGTATTGAAAACTATTCCCGGCATTTGACAGGACGCAAGGCTGGGGAGCCGCCTTTTACGCTGGTCAATTATTTCCCAGATGATTTTCTTACTGTCATTGATGAAAGTCATGTGACCCTGCCTCAGCTGCGGGCCATGTACGCAGGCGACCGTTCCCGTAAGGAACAGCTTGTAAACTATGGATTCCGCCTGCCGTCAGCCCTTGATAACCGGCCCTTGACCTTTGATGAATTCCAAAAGGAACGGGGACAGATTATCTATGTGTCTGCAACCCCGGCAGCCTATGAACTGGATCATGCCGAGCAGGTTGTAGAACAAATTATCCGTCCGACAGGCCTTCTTGATCCGAAAATCGAGGTTCGTCCCATCAAGGGTCAAATTGATGACCTTCTGGGAGAAATCCATAAAGTGGCGGAGGCCGGGGAACGCATCCTTGTCACGACCCTCACAAAGAAAATGGCTGAAGACCTGACAGAGTACCTTGCCGCGTCAGGAATCCGTGTCCGTTATCTCCATAGTGATATTGCAACCATTGACCGCGCCGAGATCATCCGTGATCTTCGGGCAGGGGAATTTGATGTCCTAGTCGGCATCAACCTCTTGCGCGAAGGGCTTGATATGCCGGAAGTTTCCCTTGTGGCTATCTTGGATGCTGATAAGGAAGGGTTCCTGCGCAGCGATACTGCAATGATCCAGACCATTGGCCGAGCCGCCCGCAATGCCCACGGCCGGGTCATCATGTATGCCGATGTCATGACTGGATCCATGCAGCGTGCCATTGAAGAGACGGAACGGCGGCGGGCCAAGCAGGAAGCCTATAACAAAGCTCACGGGATCGTGCCGAAGACCATTGAAAAGAAGGTCGTGGAGCTCATCAAGCTCACCAAAGTGGAAGAAGACGGCGGCACTGTGAAAGCAGGCGGCGTGGATTCCCTGAAGAAGCTTTCTGAAAAGGCCTTGCAGAAACAAGTGAAACTTATCGAAAAGAATATGAAAGCAGCCGCCAAGCAGCTTGATTTTGAACTGGCGGCTGAATATCGTGACCAAATGATTTTGATCAAAGGAGAAATCAGTAAACGCCATGAGCGAAAATGAAATTGTCATCCAGGGGGCGCGTCAGCACAACCTAAAGAATATATCCCTGACGATTCCCCGCAATAAACTCGTTGTCATTACAGGACTGTCGGGCAGCGGCAAATCGTCCCTTGCTTTTGATACCATCTATGCCGAAGGCCAGCGGCGCTATGTTGAGTCTTTGTCAGCCTATGCCCGCCAGTTTTTGGGACAGATGGATAAGCCTGATGTAGATTATATTGGCGGCCTCAGCCCCGCAATTTCCATTGACCAGAAGACTACAAGCCGCAATCCGCGGTCTACGGTGGGAACGGTAACGGAAATCTATGATTATTTGCGTCTTTTGTTTGCACGCATTGGCGTGCCCCATTGTCCGCATTGCGGAAAGGTCATTCAGCGCCAAAGTCCCCAACAGATTGCCGATAAAGTCCTGGAACTGCCGGAAGGTACGAAATTTATGGTCCTGGCACCCCTTGTATGGGGCCGTAAGGGAGAGCATAAGCAGGTTTTCAATGAAGTCCGCCGTGACGGTTATGTACGGGTCAAGGTGGATGGGAAAATCCGTACCCTTGATGAGGACATCACGCTTGATAAGAAAAAGAAACATTATATTTCTGTCGTTGTCGACCGTCTCATCAGTCGGCCAACCCTTGCCGGGCGCCTGTCCGAATCCTTGGAAACGGCTCTGAAACTTGGCGAAGGAACAGTGGAAATCGAAATAATTGGCGGCAAGACTGAAGTCTACAGCGAAAAGTTTGCCTGTCCGGACTGCAACATTTCCCTTCCGGAGATCGAGCCCCGTCTTTTTTCCTTTAATGCTCCGTATGGGGCCTGTCCGGACTGTATGGGGCTTGGCATGCATATGGAATTTGACGTGGATCTTGTGATCCCGAACAAGGACGTGCCCTTTGAAGACGGAGCCATTGCCGCCATGAGCAGCAACCCGAAGTCCTATTTTCTTTGCCAGTTTGCCGAAGTCTTGAAATCGCGGGGGTTTTCCCTTAAAAATACGTGGAACGACCTTCCTAAAAAGGTGCAGAAAGAGCTGCTGGAAGGAATCCCTGATGAGCACTTTACCTTTCTTTATGAAAACCTTATGGGAGAGGTCCATCCCCATACGACCGCTTTTGAGGGAATCATTCCTATTTTGAAGCATCGGCTAAAGGATGCCATGAGCGAAAGTCAGCGTCTTGATTATGAATCCTTTATGACGGCCATTGAATGCCACACCTGCCACGGGGCCCGACTGCGTCCGGAAGTCCTCGGAATTACGGTGGGTGGACGCAATATCAATGAAGTGTGCCAAATGCCCGTCAGGGAATGCCTGAAGTTTTTTGAAGAGCTTTCCCTCAGCGACCGTGACGCTTTCATTGCAAAGGAAATCCTTAAGGAAATTCGGGCCCGCCTTTCTTTCCTTAACAATGTCGGTCTCGATTACCTCACCCTTAGCCGGGCAGCGGCTACTCTTTCCGGCGGCGAGGCCCAGCGGATCCGCCTTGCAACACAGATTGGTTCCGGGCTTGTCGGTGTACTCTACATCCTTGATGAACCGAGTATCGGCCTTCACCAACGGGATAATGACAAACTTCTTTCCACCCTCAAGCATCTTCGTGATTTGGGAAACACCCTCCTTGTTGTCGAACATGATGAAGATACGATGCTTGCAGCTGACCAGATCATCGATATTGGACCTGGCGCCGGCGAAAACGGGGGACAGGTTGTTGCTCAGGGAACAGCAAAGGAAATCATGAAGGTCAAAGGGTCTGTCACAGGCGATTATCTCAGCGGTCGGAAAAAGATTCCTGTTCCCAAGGTCCGCCGTAAAGGAAATGGCAAGAAAATAATAGTCAAAGGGGCACGGGCCAACAACCTTAAAGACATCGATGTCTCCATTCCTTTGGGGACCCTGACCGTTGTGACCGGTGTCAGCGGCAGCGGCAAGAGTACCCTTGTGAATGACATCCTTTACCGCGGCCTTGCCCAAAAACTCAAGGGGGCTCGGCAGCGCCCCCTTGCCCATGATAGGATCATGGGGGTCCAGTATATCGATAAGATCATCAATATCGATCAGAGTCCTATTGGACGGACGCCTCGTTCCAATCCGGCGACCTATACGGGAACCTTTGATCTCATCCGAGCCCTTTTTGCAACGACGAATGAAGCCAAGGTTCGAGGCTATAAACCAGGCCGCTTCAGCTTTAATGTAAAGGGCGGCCGCTGCGAGGCCTGCCATGGTGACGGCATGCTGAAAATTGAAATGAATTTCCTTCCCGATGTCTATGTCCCCTGTGAAGTCTGTCGGGGCACGCGATATAATCGGGATACGCTTCAAGTCCATTATAAGGGCAAGAATATTTCTGATGTCCTTAACATGACCGTTACGGAAGCCTGTGATTATTTCAGCAACCATCAGCGAATCTTGAAGAAACTCCAAGTCCTTGAAGATGTGGGCCTGGGCTATATCCGCCTGGGACAGTCGGCGACGACCCTGTCCGGCGGGGAGGCGCAGCGCATCAAACTTGCGGCGGAACTCTCCAAGACCAATACGGGACGGACGCTCTATATCTTGGATGAGCCAACGACGGGACTTCATATGGCTGATGTCCATAAGCTGCTCCAGGTCTTGGAACGCCTGGTTGATTCGGGCAGTACGGTTGTCGTTATCGAGCATAATCTCGATGTCATCAAATCGGCCGATTATCTCATCGACCTGGGTCCGGAAGGCGGGGACAGGGGCGGCAGCATCGTTGCTGTGGGAACCCCCGAAGAGCTTGCTGCGGTACCGGAATCCTACACAGGACAGTATATAAAGAGGATCCTTAAATGAATGAACGCATTGCTGAGACCTTGAAGGTCCTTCCCGATGCGCCCGGCGTTTATATCATGCATGATGCAGCGGGCCGGGTTATCTATGTCGGCAAGGCTGTCATCCTAAAGAATCGAGTGCGGAGTTATTTTCGCAAGGCAAGTCAGGTTTCCCCGAAAGTGCGGGCCATCAATGCCCATGTTGATTCCATTGAGACCATTGTCTGCGCCAGCGAAATGGAAGCCCTTATCTTGGAATGCAACCTCATCAAGAAGTACCGGCCCCGTTATAATATCGAGCTCAAGGACGACAAGACCTACCCCTATCTCAAGATTACGGTCGATGAAGCTTATCCCCGTATGTACATTACGCGCCGCGTTCAAAAAGATGGAGCCAAGTACTACGGCCCCTATGCCGATGTAGGGGCCTTAAGGGAAACCATGCGTCTCATCCGTTCCATGTTTCCCCTGCGTCACTGCCGCAGCATGAATGTCAAACGGCCCTGCCTCCAGTACCATCTTCATCGCTGTCTGGCTCCTTGTACGGGAAAGGTCCCCCTTAGTGAGTATAGGAAGCTCGTTGATGAGGTGCTTCTTCTTATGGATGGGAAGGTCACGGAACTGCGGCGCCAGCTGACGAAAAAAATGCAGGACGCGTCGGACAAGATGGAATATGAAAAGGCAGCCCAATACAGGGACTCCCTTCTTAGCCTCAATAAGCTGGAAGAATCCCAGAAAGCAACGACAGAAAGCGGGGACCGTGATGTCATAGGTCTTGCGGTGGATGACACAGGAGTCTGCCTGGAAGTCTTCTTTGTGCGAAATGGTAAGATATTGGGCCGGGACAGTTTCTTTCTTGATGATGAAAAAGGGGAACCCGCAGCAGAAATCCTCTCTGCTTTCATTAGGGAATATTATCAGGAAGAGCATCGGCCCCCCAAGGAAATCATTACGTCAAGCGGCCTTTTTGATAAGGACCGGGCCCTGCTTTCCCAGTGGCTTACGGAGAAAAATGAGAAAAATGTCACCATCCTTGTCCCTCAGCGGGGCATTAAGCATGATCTCATCCTCATGGCGGAGGAAAATGCCAAGAAAAACCTTGATGAACGTCTCCGGAAGGGACGACTTGCTCTAAAGCCGGCAGAAGAGGCTGCTGAGGACTTGGCTCACGCCATCGGCATGACAGGCCCCTTGGAACGGATGGATTGCTTTGATATATCCCATAATCAAGGGGCGGAAACTGTGGCATCCATGGTGGTCTTTCGCAATGGCAGCCCTTCGAAAAAGGATTATCGGCGGTATAAACTGCGTTCTACAGAAGGCAAGCCGGACGATTTCAAATCCATGCAGGAAGTCGTCTATCGCCGGTATAAGGACGCGGAGGATATTCCCAGTCTCATCATCATAGATGGAGGCAAAGGACAGTTAAGCTCGGCTCTTGAAGTCATCCGCGGTGTGGGGCTTGGAGATGTACGCGTTATCGGTCTTGCCAAAAGGGAAGAGGAAATTTTTACGGAAGGGGCCCATGAAAGCATCCTTCTTGATAAATCCTCAGCGGCTCTGCATCTCATCCAGCATATCCGTGATGAGGCCCATCGCTTTGCCATTACCTATCATCGGAAAAGGCTTGCTAAGCGCAATCTTGTTTCTGTCCTTGATCATATCGAGGGGATTGGCCCTAAACGGCGGGCTGCTCTCTGGCAGCGGTTTGCTTCTTTGGAAAAGATGCGGGAAGCAAGTGTTGATGATCTTGAAGCAGTTCCTACCATGACTCGGACAGCTGCGGAAAAACTCTTTGCTTTCCTGCATGCATCTGCTTCTGATAAAAGAACATTTATTAAATAAAAATTACTTTAAAAAATTTTTACGAAAAGGCTTGAAACAGGGGAAAGCCTTTGGTATAATTCGATTGTCAACAAATACAGAAAAGGGGTAAATCCGATATGAAAAAATATGTTTGCCAAGTTTGTGGTTATGTCTACGATGAAGCTGCTGGTGATCCCGATCGCGGAATTGCACCGGGCACCAAATTTGAAGATCTGCCCGATGATTGGACCTGCCCTCTTTGCGGCGTAGGCAAAGATCAGTTTGAAGAAGGCTAACCGATTGACACAAGGCTGTTCTGCTCCTGAGGCAGGACAGCTTTTTCTTTTTTCAGAAAGGAGAAGCGCTGATGTCTAATATCCTCAAGATGATTGCCATGGACCTCGACGGGACCTTGCTTGATGAAGAAAAAAATTTTCTCAGAAAGATCGGGAGGCTGTCAGGGAAGCGATTGACCGAGGCTATCTCGTCACACTGGCAACAGGCCGGATGTATCGATCAGCTTTAAGTTATGCTCAGGAACTGGGAATCAAACTGCCTCTTGTGACTTATAACGGGGCCCTCGTGAAAGACCCTTCCACGGGAAAGACACTGGCCCATTGGCCCCTTGCCCTTGAAACGGCAAAATGCATTGTCGGGGAACTGCTTGATCAGGATATCTATGTTCAGGCTTATGTCAATGATACCCTTTTGGTTCCTGCTGACTGTGCCAAGGCACAGTACTATGCCAAGTTTTCCCGTGTTCCCTTTGAAGTTGCTGGTGCGGGCCTGCGCCAGTTGGCCGAGGCGCCCCATAAATTGCTTGTCATTGATGATGACCCGGAACCGATTCGGCGGCACCTTGTGACCGTCTACGGCAATGCCATCAAAATCGTTTCTTCCTCAAAAGGCTTCCTTGAAATTACGGATCCTGAAACCAATAAATGGCGGGCCCTTCAGTTTTTAATGAAGCGCTTTGAAGTTACCCGAGAAGAGATTCTTACTGTGGGGGACTCGGATAATGACTATGAAATGGTGGCCCATGCCGGCGTAGGTGTTGCCATGGGAAATGCCAAGGAAACAATTCAAAAAGCGGCCCGCATCATTACGGCTTCCAACACCCAGTCCGGGGTCAGCCTTATTCTTCGCAGCGTCATGACCAATCAGGTCGATGTCCCGGAATAAGGGGCGCGCACGCACCGCATTTGTTGCGGCATATAAGTGAAAAAGTTATAATAAGAGAAATGTACTTTTGATTGGGGGCGAATCCATCATGGCAAGAAATTTGATCATTACGGGGATGAGTGGGGCAGGGAAAACCCAGGTCATGCGGACCTTGGAAGACTTAGGATACTTTTGCGTCGATAACCTGCCACCGACCTTTATCCCAAAATTCATCGAACTGTGCATGAAACGCAGTGATGAATCCGATCAGCTTGCCTTGGCAGCTGATATCAGGGGCGGTAAGTTCTTTGATGAACTGACGGAAGTCCTCGACCAGCTGAGCCGGGAGAAGATCCCCTTTGAACTGGTTTTCCTTGACGCTGATGACCAGACTTTGGTGCGCCGTTACAAGGAAACGCGCCGTCGTCATCCTCTTGCTGGAAAGGGCGGCCTAAGTGCTGATATTGCGCGTGAACGACAGATTCTTTCCCATGTCCGTCGGCGGGCCACGACAATCATTGATACGACCCATACGACGACCAAGGAGCTGCGGGCTAAGATCATTTCCCTTTACGGACGGGACGGGAGCCTGCCCGCCATGAGTATTGCAGTCCAATCCTTTGGCTTTAAGCACGGGACGCCCCTTGACTGCGACATGATGTTTGATGTCCGTTTCCTTCCAAATCCTTTTTATGTACCGGAACTGAAGGAAAAAAATGGTAACGATGCCGATGTCGTGGCCTATATTGAACAGTCGCCCGTGACCCAGACTTTTCTGCGGAAACTCTATGATCTCATTGAGTTCCTGCTTCCTGAATATACGAAGGAAGGCAAGAGCCAGCTCATGATCGGCGTGGGCTGCACGGGCGGTCACCATCGTTCGGTCTTTGTTGCCAACGCCTTGGGGCGATTCATTGAATCCTGCGGGTACCAGGCCCAAGTGATTCATCGAGATCTCTTGAAGAAATAATTCCCGTGAGGAGTGTGCCTATGAAATGGATAAAGTGGCTATACCCAGGCCTTAACCTCAAACGGTGGCTCTTTCTTTTCGGTCTGGGGACAGTCCTTTCTTGTGTTGGTGTAACCCTGATCTTCAATTACCAGTTTGTCGGGCTGATTGAAGCGCTTGTCTTTAATTTCATTTCTTATGTAGGCGGTGAATTCTATCAGTCGACCATTACGGCCTTAGGCCTATTTAACGTCGTTGTGGGCATTTTCTTTATGTGTTATGGCGGTGCCCGTGTCGTCAAGACGGTCATCCGTTCCGTCATGCCCGGAGAAAAGGAATCCTTGCGGGAACTGATCTTTACGCAGCAGAAACTGGACAAAGGGCCATCTGTTGTTGTCATCGGCGGAGGTACCGGTCTGTCAGTGCTCCTGCGCGGAATCAAGCTCATTACCAATAACTGTACGGCGGTTGTGACTACGGCCGATGACGGCGGTTCATCTGGACGGCTGCGCAAGGAAATGGGCATCATTCCCCCTGGGGATATGCGCAATTGTCTGGTGGCCCTTGCTGACACGGAGCCTGTCATGGAACGGGCCATGCAGTATCGTTTTCATGACAGTGAATTTCTTTCTGGTCACAGCCTGGGCAACCTTTTTATTGCCGCCATGAGTGATCTTGAAGGCAATATGGAAGACGGTCTTGCTGCCATCAGTGAAATCCTCAAGGTCCATGGACGGGTTTGGCCCAGTACATCGGAAAACATCCAACTCAAGGCCCAAATGGATGACGGCAGCGTTGTCATTGGGGAATCGGCCATTACCGCATCCCCTCATAAAATCGTTCGGCTTATGACAGAACCGGAAAATCCGAAGGCTTCCCAGCGGGCCGTTGATGCCATCCTGCATGCTGATGCCATTATTCTGGGGCCGGGATCCCTTTATACAAGCGTCCTCGCAAGCCTGATTGTACCGGGCATCCGGGATGCGGTCGTAAAGAGCAAGGCCGTCAAGATCTATGTCTGCAATGTCATGACCCAGCCCGGTGAGACCGATGGCTACGGGGCCTATGAACATGTGGAGACCTTGGTGAACCATATGGGAGCCCAGGCCCTGGATTATGTGGTTGTCAATGTTCAAAAAGCCAAACCGGAACAGATTGCCAAGTATAAGGAAGAAGGGGCTGAACCGGTTTCCCCTGATATCGACAAAATTGAAAAACTAGGGATTGAGGCGGTGCCGGCAAAACTCCTGAATGATAGCGATCTGGTTCGCCATAACCCGCAGAAGCTGGCAAAATGCATCATTGCCCTCATCTATCGGCTGCGTTTATTTGGACGCGGCGTACGTTTCTTTGATTATTTCTTTGCTCGCCAGACTATGCAGGAACTGCGCAATCATGGGAAGGCGGCAAAGAACACGGAAAAGGAGTCATGATCCATGTCCTTTGCCAGTGATGTGAAAAATGAAGTTGCACGGCTCGATTCTGAAGCAAAAGAAGGAGAACGCGCTGAATTGTTCGGACTTTTGCGGATCAGTGGATCCGTTTCCCTATCAGGGCAAAAAGTGGGCATTCATTTTACGACGGAAAATGCGGCTTTGGCACGCCGCGTCCTTCGTCTGCTCAAAAATAACTTTGCTGTTCAGACCGAAGTCATTGTGACGCGGTCCACGAGACTTAAGAAAAACAATCGCTATCAAGTCCACGTCGTACCCAGCAGTGAGGCACGGATAGCCTTGGGAGAACTTCACCTGCTTTCTCCCCTTGACCTTGCGGGAGCCGCGCTTCTTAAAAAGAATGCGTGCAAGAAATCCTTTCTTCGAGGTGTATTCCTTGCGGGTGGTTCTGTAAGCCGCCCGCTCAGTGATTATCATCTGGAACTAATCACGGACCGCCTTGACATGGGGGAGTATATCTGTAAAATAATGAAGGGGTTTGATTTGCCAGCCCGTGTGATTGACCGAAAAAATACCTATGTTGTCTACTTGAAGGAAGGCAATGCCATCGCTTCTTTCCTTTCCCTTATCGGCGCACATCATTCCTATCTGGAATTTGAGAACGTTCGGGTTTTAAAGGATATGAGGAATCAGGTCAATCGGGTCGTCAATTGCGAAACGGCAAACCTCAACAAGGTCGTCAAGGCTGCTGTACGCCAATTGGCTGCCATTCGGACCATTGACCGTACCGTAGGATTGGATCAGCTTCCAGAGAACTTGCAGGAGGCGGCGCGTCTGCGTTTAAAACACCAAGACTTAGCTGTGGGGGAACTTGCAGCGCTGACGGAAGGCCATATTGGAAAATCGGGTCTGAATCATCGGCTGAAGAAATTGGAACAGATTGCGGAAAAAATAGGGAAGGAAGCGCGTGAGTAAGATGAATCGAAAAACGGGGATTCTGTTGGGCCTTATTGCTGTCGCGGCAGGCTGCGCATGGGCGGTCCATGATTTCTTGGATTTTAGGGATCGGTCCGTGCCCATATTCGCCTATCACCGAGTGGAAGATAAGTCAGATCTTTATTCCATGCCAACCGATGAATTTCGGACCCAAATGGAATATCTCAAGGAAAATGGGTATAAGACCATCAAGTTAGGGGACTATGCAAGCAGAAGAAAGGCGGGCGATTCCTTTCATAAGGAATGTGTCCTTATCTTCGATGACGGCTACCTTGACAACCTGACCAATGCGGCCCCCATCATGAAGGAATATGGCTATATTGGGAATATGTTCATGGCGGGAATGTATGAAGGGTGGCCGGGCTATCTAACCTGGGACGAGGAAGTAAAGCTTGCCCAATATGGGTGGGAACTTGGTTCTCATACTTATATCCACAAGCCTCTGCCACTGCTCTCCCGCCAGGAACGGAAAGCAGATCTCAAGAAGAGCCATGACCACATGCTGGGGCTATATTATTCGCCGAATGGTGTAACCTTGAGCTACCCCAATGGCGCCTATAATAAAGAGGTTGTCGAAGATGTGAAGGAAGCCGGCTATGCGGCAGGCGTAACAGGGCTCATTGGGACCAATACGGAACAGGATGGACTGCTTACCCTGCGCCGGGTCAATGTCTTTCATCACAAGGCGAAAAATCTGGAGCATTTCAAAAGGGCCCTTTATAAGGCCCAACTGATCAGTTGGGTGAACGAAAAGACGGGATATGACCTCAATCGTTTCCTCTTGTGGTATTATCATAAAAAGTAAATCAAAAGCAGCGTTCCTGGGGAGTTTTGTAAAGACCCTTGCATAATGCCTTAAAAACAGATAAAATAAAGTTCAGTTTAAAGTCAGGAGGGATGTACGATGGCAAAGAGAATCAAAACTGTCAATAAAGAAATGCTGAAAAAGACCCTGCGCAGCGGCGGCTGCGGCGAATGCCCAGCTTCTTGTCAGTCTGCTTGCAAAACGTCCTGCACGGTAGGCAACCAGGTCTGCGAAAAGGCTTAAGGTATTGTAGAACAGCTCCCTGCCTAAGCGGGGAGCCTTTTTCTTTCTACATTTCATATCCTCTTTTTTATGAAAAGGGGAGTACGTTTACTGTTAAGACATCATGAAAGGCGGAAACAGTTTGCTGATCCATAGAATGCATTTAGATGACCACTATGTGGTCCTTGACGTCAATAGCGGCGCCGTCCATATCATCGATAAGATGATTTATGATATCCTGGGGTTCTATGATGGGAACAACCCGGAAGAGACAAAGGCCCATTTCAAGGGAAAGTACGCGGACAGCGATGTGGAAGAAGTCCTGGCGGAACTAAAGGAACTGCAGGAGGCAGGCCTCCTTTTTTCTCCAGACTTTTCCGTACCCGATACATTTGCCGAAGAACCTATCCTCAAATCTCTCTGTCTCCATGTTGCCCATGACTGCAACCTGCGCTGCGGATATTGCTTTGCCGATACGGGGGACTTTGGCGGCCATCGTGCCCTCATGAGCAAGGAAGTAGCCCAAAAGGCCATCGAATTTGCCATCAAGGGAAGCAAAAAGCGCCATAATCTGGAACTTGACCTTTTTGGTGGGGAACCGCTTATGAATATGCCCGTCGTAAAATTCATTGTGGACTATGTCCGCAAACGTGAAAAAGAAACGGGAAAGAATATCAAGCTGACGCTGACCACCAACGGAACGCTTCTTACTGATGAAATCGTAACCTATCTCAATGACAACAGGGTCATGTTGGTCCTTAGTCTAGACGGGAGCAAAAAGACACACGATCATATGAGACCTTATCCGGGGCATCTGGGTTCTTTTGATAAGGCCGTTGAAGGGTTCAAGAAAGTCATTGAAAGCCGGCGGGGACGCAACTATTATCTCCGGGGAACCTATACCCATTACAACCCGCATTTTGCCGATGATGTTCTCGCTATGCTCGAGGTGGGGTCCGAAATTTCCATGGAACCGGTTGTCGGGACAAATGAACCTTATGTCCTTACGGAAGACGATTGGCAAATCCTTGATAAAGAATATGAAAAACTCGCCCGAATCTACCTTGATAAGAGACGCAAGGGAATTCCCTTTGATTTTTTCCACTTCAATGTTGCCCTCGATAATGGGCCCTGTGTTGCCAAGCGTCTTGCAGGTTGCGGAGCTGGTCACGAGTATTATGCCATTACGCCAGAAGGGGATATCTATCCTTGCCATCAGTTCGTTGGACGGGAACAATATAAGATGGGCACCTTAGATATGGGTATTGTGAAAAAAGATATGGTTCAGTACTTCCGCCATATGCACGTTATGAAGAAAGAGGAGTGCCGGACCTGCTGGGCCCGCTTCTTCTGTAGCGGCGGCTGTCACGCAAACGCCGACTTGGTGAATGGCACCATTGAAAAGCCCTATGAATATGGCTGCAAGATTCAGCGCAAGCGCCTGGAAATGGCGATTATCGTCCAGGCCCTCCTTACCGAAGATGTGCGGGAAGGCAAAAAGGACGAACGTCCCGTCATTGATAACTTTAAGTATCAGGTAGATGAATAAGATCAGTACTGGCTGCCGTTTTGCGGCAGCCAGTTTTCTTAGTAGAAGTAAGTGAAAATAGAGAAAATAAAAAAAGAGAAAAAGTGCTTGCAAAAGATTTTTTAATCTGGTATAGTATGTACCTGTCAACACGGCAAGTTCTGATTGGGAAGCAGTCTTGAGCCGAAGCTCCTAAAAGAAATTAAAAAAAGTTGTTGACAGCGCTTTCGAAAAGTGCTATTCTATGAAAGTCGCCGATAGCCAAGAACGAAAGCGACGGTAGAACCTTGAAAACTAAATATTGATTGACAGATGTGCGGGTCAAGTCACTTTAGTGACGCGACCGAGTCACTTCGAGAAAACGAAGTAAAAAAACAAGAGCTAGTATTTTCAAGAGCCAAGAGGTTCTTCAAAATAATTTTATTTTGGAGAGTTTGATCCTGGCTCAGGACGAACGCTGGCGGCGTGCTTAACACATGCAAGTCGAACGGAGAACTTATTTCGGTAAGTTCTTAGTGGCGAACGGGTGAGTAACGCGTGGGCAACCTGCCCTCCAGTTGGGGACAACATTCCGAAAGGGATGCTAATACCGAATGTGCTCCCTCCTCCGCATGGAGGAGGGAGGAAAGATGGCCTCTGCTTGCAAGCTATCGCTGGAAGATGGGCCCGCGTCTGATTAGCTAGTTGGTGGGGTAACGGCTCACCAAGGCGATGATCAGTAGCCGGTCTGAGAGGATGAACGGCCACATTGGGACTGAGACACGGCCCAAACTCCTACGGGAGGCAGCAGTGGGGAATCTTCCGCAATGGACGAAAGTCTGACGGAGCAACGCCGCGTGAGTGATGAAGGTCTTCGGATTGTAAAACTCTGTTGTTAGGGACGAAAGCACCGTGTTCGAACAGGTCATGGTGTTGACGGTACCTAACGAGGAAGCCACGGCTAACTACGTGCCAGCAGCCGCGGTAATACGTAGGTGGCAAGCGTTGTCCGGAATTATTGGGCGTAAAGAGCATGTAGGCGGGCTTTTAAGTCTGACGTGAAAATGCGGGGCTTAACCCCGTATGGCGTTGGATACTGGAAGTCTTGAGTGCAGGAGAGGAAAGGGGAATTCCCAGTGTAGCGGTGAAATGCGTAGATATTGGGAGGAACACCAGTGGCGAAGGCGCCTTTCTGGACTGTGTCTGACGCTGAGATGCGAAAGCCAGGGTAGCAAACGGGATTAGATACCCCGGTAGTCCTGGCCGTAAACGATGGATACTAGGTGTAGGAGGTATCGACCCCTTCTGTGCCGGAGTTAACGCAATAAGTATCCCGCCTGGGGACTACGATCGCAAGATTGAAACTCAAAGGAATTGACGGGGGCCCGCACAAGCGGTGGAGTATGTGGTTTAATTCGACGCAACGCGAAGAACCTTACCAAGGCTTGACATTGAGTGAAAGACCTAGAGATAGGTCCCTCCCTTCGGGGACACGAAAACAGGTGGTGCATGGCTGTCGTCAGCTCGTGTCGTGAGATGTTGGGTTAAGTCCCGCAACGAGCGCAACCCCTATCCTATGTTACCAGCGCGTAAAGGCGGGGACTCATAGGAGACTGCCAGGGATAACTTGGAGGAAGGCGGGGATGACGTCAAGTCATCATGCCCCTTATGTCTTGGGCTACACACGTACTACAATGGTCGGCAACAAAGGGCAGCGAAACCGCGAGGTGGAGCAAATCCCAGAAACCCGACCCCAGTTCGGATCGTAGGCTGCAACCCGCCTACGTGAAGTTGGAATCGCTAGTAATCGCAGGTCAGCATACTGCGGTGAATACGTTCCCGGGCCTTGTACACACCGCCCGTCACACCACGAAAGTTGGTAACACCCGAAGCCGGTGAGATAACCTTTTAGGAGTCAGCTGTCTAAGGTGGGGCCGATGATTGGGGTGAAGTCGTAACAAGGTAGCCGTTCGAGAACGAGCGGCTGGATCACCTCCTTTCTATGGAGAACCGATCGAGACTACGGTCTTTGATCCAAATCTCTCGTCGACGCACATCTGTCAACATCAATATTTGGTTCCCAGGGCTTGTGCCTTGGATCATGAACCCTGAAAACTTCATAGAAGAGACAAAAAAGTCTTGTATGTTGTGATGAACATATAAGCACCTCTGATCTAAATGCGAATTTAGAAATGAGTTTAACGAGAACCAAGGAACGTAAGTTCCTTAGAACTTGAAACGTCACAAGAGCAATCGAGTGATATAAGTCAAGCTACTAAGGGCATACGGTGGATGCCTTGGCACTAAGAGCCGATGAAGGACGCGGTAAGCTGCGAAAAGCCACGGGGAACTGCAAGCAAGTCTTGATCCGTGGATGTCCGAATGGGGAAACCCACCATCCGTCATGGGATGGTATCCTACGGGAGGGGAACCCGGTGAACTGAAACATCTAAGTAGCCGGAGGAAGAGAAATCAAACGAGATGCCCACAGTAGCGGCGAGCGAAGAGGGCAGAGCCTAAACCAGTCATCTTCGGATGGTTGGGGTTACGGACCTGCATCAACCGAGTCCTACCTAGTCGAATTACCTGGAAAGGTAAGCCAGAGAGCGTAAGAGCCGCGTAGGTGAAAGGAAGGACGAGGGGGCAGGGATCCAGAGTACCACGAAGCACGAGGAATTTTGTGGGAAGTCGGGGGGACCACCCTCCAAGGCTAAACACTTCTTAGTGACCGATAGCGCATAGTACCGTGAGGGAAAGGTGAAAAGAACCGCGGGAGCGGAGTGAAAGAGAACCTGAAACCGTATGTCTACAAGCAGTCGGAGCGCAAGCGACGGCGTGCCTATTGAAGAATGAGCCAACGAGTTACGGGCACCAGCGAGGTTAAGCAGGAAATGCGGAGCCGGAGCGAAAGCGAGTCTAAACAGGGCGGATAGTTGGTGTTCGTAGACCCGAAACTGTAGTGATCTACCCATGATCAGGTTGAAGCGCAGGTAAAAATGCGTGGAGGACCGAACCGGTGAGCGTTGAAAAGCTTTCGGATGAATCGTGGGTAGCGGTGAAATTCCAATCGAACGCAGAGATAGCTGGTTCTCCTCGAAATAGCTTTAGGGCTAGCCTCAAGCAGTAAGCATAGGCGGTAGAGCACTGATCGGGATAGGGTCCGTAAAGGATACCGAACCCTGTCAAACTACGAATGGTTATGCTGCAGAGCTTGGGAGTCAGACTACGAGAGATAAGTCCCGTTGTCAAAAGGGAAACAGCCCAGACCGTCAGCTAAGGTCCCCAATGCCATACTAAGTGGAAAAGGATGTGGGGTCTCATAAACAACCAGGATGTTGGCTCAGAAGCAGCCACCATTTAAAGAGTGCGTAATAGCTCACTGGTCGAGAGGCCCTGCGCCGAAGATTCCCGGGGCTAAAGTATGGAACCGAAGCTACGGATGCGGTACTTGTACCGCGTGGTAGAGGAGCGTTCCCATTGGGTTGAAGTCGTCCTGGAAGGGACGGTGGACTGGTGGGAAGTGAGAATGTTGGCATGAGTAGCGAAAAGATAGGTGAGAATCCTATCCACCGAAAGCATAAGGATTCCTGAGCAACGATCGTCGTCTCAGGGTAAGTCGGGACCTAATCCGAGGCATGGAGCGTAGGAGATGGACAACTGGTTGATATTCCAGTACCGGCAGCAATCGTTTGAACGATGGAGTGACGCAGGAAGGCAGGTCCGCGCGAGAATGGTAGATCGCGTACAAGCGTGCAGGCTGGTGCACAGGCAAATCCGTGTACTGAGGCTGAGGCGTGATGTGGAGGGAACTTGTTCCCGAAGGGATTGAGCCTACGCTGCCGAGAAAAGCTTCTAGTGAGAAAGCTGCCGCCCGTACCGTAAACCGACACAGGTATGCGGGGAGAGAATCCTAAGGTGCGCGGGAGAACCCTCGTTAAGGAACTCGGCAAAATGTACCCGTAACTTCGGGATAAGGGTAGCCACAGTGGTGAAGGGACTTGCTCCTGGAGCCTAGTGTGGTCGCAGAGAAGAGGCCCAAGCGACTGTTAACCAGAAACACAGGTGCCTGCGAAAGAGAAATCTGATGTATAGGTGCTGACACCTGCCCAGTGCTGGAAGGTTAAAGAAGGATGTCCGGGTTCGACCCAAAGCATTTGACTGAAGCCCCAGTGAACGGCGGCCGTAACTATAACGGTCCTAAGGTAGCGAAATTCCTTGTCGGGTAAGTTCCGACCCGCACGAAAGGTGTAACGATTTGGGCACTGTCTCAACGAGGGACCCGGTGAAATTGAAATACCTGTGAAGATGCAGGTTACCCGCGACTGGACAGAAAGACCCCATGGAGCTTTACTGTAACCTAATATTGGGTTCTGATATTCGACGCACAGGATAGGTGGGAGGCTTGGAGCATGGTCCTCTGGGATCATGGGAGCCGCCGTTGGGATACCACCCTTCGAATATCGGGATTCTAACCGCAGGAGCAACGATCCTCGGGACAGTGTTAGGCGGGCAGTTTGACTGGGGCGGTCGCCTCCTAAAGAGTAACGGAGGCGCCCAAAGGTTCCCTCAGCGCGGACGGAAACCGCGCGACGAGTGTAAAGGCAGAAGGGAGCTTGACTGCGAGCCAAACACGGCGAGCAGGTACGAAAGTAGGGCTTAGTGATCCGGTGGCATCCAAGTGGAAGGGCCATCGCTCAACGGATAAAAGCTACCCTGGGGATAACAGGCTAATCTCTCCCAAGAGTCCATATCGACGGGGAGGTTTGGCACCTCGATGTCGGCTCATCACATCCTGGGGCTGAAGTCGGTCCCAAGGGTTGGGCTGTTCGCCCATTAAAGTGGTACGTGAGCTGGGTTCAGAACGTCGTGAGACAGTTCGGTCCCTATCCATCGCGGGCGCAAGAGATTTGAAGGGGTCTGCTCCTAGTACGAGAGGACCGGAGTGGACGGACCGCTGGTGTACCAGTTATTCCGCCAGGAGTACAGCTGGGTAGCTACGTCCGGACTGGATAAACGCTGAAAGCATCTAAGCGTGAAGCCATCCTTAAGATGAGATCTCTCACAGAGTAATCTGGTAAGACACCTTAAAGAAGATGAGGTAGATAGGCCGGGAGTGTAAGTGCAGCAATGTATTGAGCTGACCGGTACTAATATGTCGAGGGCTTGACTTCGGAAGTTTCTTCTATATAGCTTTGAGGGTTCACCTCAAGAAAATGATATATCCGGTGGTAATGGCTAAGGGGGTCCACCTGTTCCCATCCCGAACACAGAAGTTAAGCCCTTATACGTCGAAAGTACTTGGCTGGAAGCGGCCCGGGAGGATAGATAGCTGCCGGTTGAGAAAAATAAGGCATACCAGTAGGTATGCCTTATTTTTTATGTATTCCTGTGTTTTTTATTTATTGTCTTTTTATGTTTATGTGTATATAGCGCGTTTCTATTTTATAGGTTATAATTAATTATAATTTAAAGCCAATGGCTAGTATGCTGACCTAAAGGTTATGAAAACTTTGTGATTATTGGAATTCATTTGTTTTTTATAATGAGGTAAATAAAGTGATTAAAATACTTTTTATTTGTCTTGGCAATATTTGCCGTTCGCCGATGGCGGAGTTTTTATTTAAAGATATGGTAGCCAAACGAGGCCTGGCAGATAAATTCTATATTGCTTCTGCGGCTACAAGCAGTTATGAACGTGGGTGCGCACGAGATAACCCTGCTCGTCGAGGACCTTCAGCGAGGCACGCACGGTGACGGGCGAAACCCCCAGGTCGGAGGCGAGCTGGGCGACACTCACCTCACCCTCGCGGGCAAGGCGATCCAGGATGTAGTTCGTGCGTTCTTCTGCACGTCCCATGGCTTCACCTCTCGATGTATTCGCGACAACCTTCTGTCGCTTTCACTTTCGTTAAGAACAGAATAGTCATTTAAACGAAAGCATGCAACATCACATTGACGAGTCA
>ENA-OPYT01000140-OPYT01000140.1-human-gut-metagenome-genome-assembly--contig:-NODE-140-length-22980-cov-11.401348_pt1 | contig 22980 bp, 20 predicted proteins | sample MGYA00242636_ERZ504480 | MGnify/ENA primary metagenome ERZ504480 (study PRJEB26092, sample SAMD00036228) | human gut metagenome | host: Homo sapiens | study: EMG produced TPA metagenomics assembly of...
CATAGAAGACTTTGCAGAAAAAGCCATTCAGATAACCGATATACATGTAGAGCAGTGCGTAAAATCCAAACAGGCTGCCGTAGAACAGATCAATCATCAGGCCGCTGAAAAATCCGACCATCAGTCCCTCTTTTTTTCCGCGCATCAGCCCAAAGGCGGACGTCAGAATCAGAAGAAGGTTCGGCGTTACGGACGCGATCTGAAAATACTGAAATACAGTTGTCTGTAACAGGAAAGCTGCCAGAATCAGAAAGGCAAGCGTGATTTTTCTGCGCATTTACTCTCCTCCCTGCTGTTTTAATTCTTTGATCACGAGAACTTCCTGAATATGTTGAAAATCCACAACAGGAATGATGTATCCCTTTTTCGTCAGGTGATTGGAGTCCTCGGTGATTTCACTGACATAGCCGATCAGAATACCGCGGAGGTATTTATCACTGATGTTCGATGTCACAATCTTTTCGCCCTCAGCTACCGTGTCGGTTGTATTCAGCTGGGAAAAGGCAAGCTTTCCGTCGCTGATCAGGCGCAGATCACCCGATACAATACACGTATCCGAGGTAGATGCTGTCATGGCGCTCACGGAACTGGAGTCATCAATGATAGAGCGGACAGTAGCGGAATTGGAACTTACCTCCTCAACAAGTCCAACAAGGCCGCCGTCTGCAATAACGTTCATATCTTTCTGAATCCCGTCAATTTGATCCTTTGTTGATGACAAAGGTATCATACCAGTTGCCCGGATCCTTTGAGATGATCCTGTGCTGCTACTTTTTCATATTCCGAGTAGGACTGGTCCAGCTGATACAGCTCCTGAAGACGCTGCATCTCCTGCTGCTCCTGTACAAGCTGATTGTTTTCCTCAGTCAGATCCGTGACCTTCTGTTCAAGCTCCTCTTTCTCGGCAGACAGTTTTTTGACGTTCTGGAAACCGGTCAGACAGTCTGTCAAATACGCACCGATCTGGTTAATTCCGTTCTGAAACGGGATGATCACAAAGCCTGCGGCTTCCCGGATCGGCGTGACCGGCATTTTGTCTGCTGCACTGCCTAAAATGCCGGAGAGACACAGGAACGTCATGATGAAAAGTAAATGTTTGCTTTTTAGCTGAAATTTTTTCTTCTTATTCATAGCGGGTCCTTTTTGATAGATTTACTTCTTTTTATTTACCGTGTAAGCCCAGCGATGCAGCGCATCGTGCGTGATCAGTTCCTTGAGCCCACAGATGGTACAGAGGTCATAATACTGGGAAAGCTGCACCGGACAGCCGAGCTGTCTCGAAAGATAGCGGTCAATGTTCGGAATCCTTGTGCTTCCGCCGGTGATGTAAATACCCTCTTTCTGGATATGATCGTGGATCTGCGGCGGTGTACGCTCCAGCGCATGCTTGATTTCCTCGCCGATCTCATTAACACCGGAAAGGAGTGCTTCGTTTACGAGGGAAGAAGTAATGATCCCTTCCATTGGAAGACCGGATGCACCATCTACGCCGCGCACCTTCCGCGCCTCTTTTTTGTCTGTTCCAAGATCCGCCAGCGCAATCTTGACACGTTTGGCTGTTTTGGAGCCAATCTGGAAATTGTTTTTGCGGCGGTTCAGATTGCATATCGATTCGTTGAACTGTTTTCCGCCTACCGGGATGATTCTGGAAAAAATAACCCTCGCGTTGGCGATAACAGAAATCTCTGTGCTCTGCGCTCCGATGTTGACAATCATGGAACCCTTCGTGCGGTTGATCGGAATGCCAAGTGCCAGCGCATCCGCGATTGGTTTATCCACAAGATACATGCGGCAGTTTTTTAAGGCTCCCTTATGTGCAATCGTATAATAAGAACGCCGTTCAATCTCTGTCATATCGCAGGGAACTGAAAAATACAGCTCCGGGCGGTATCCCATGTGGCGCGTACAGCGATGGAGAAGCGTGTGCAAAACGGCTTCTACCATCAATACATTCGCAATGCGTCCGTTGCTCATGGGGGTAATTACCTCGATATTGGAAGGCGTTCTCTCGTGCATTTCATATGCGTAATTTCCAACGGCAATCACCTGTTCGCGGTTGCGTATGGCAATCATATTTTTTTCTTTTGTGATTGTGTCTTTCTTCAGGTCATAGATTTTGACGGTACTGGTGCCAAGGTCTATGCCGTATACATTTCGAATCTGCATCGTGCTCCTTTAACTTGTTCCCTTCCTTTGGGCATTTCTGCCTCGGATTTTCGGGATCAGATTCCCTGTTCCAGCATACTGGTATAACAGTGATCCCCGATAATAATGTGATCCAGCAGGGTAATGCCGAGCATTTCGCCCGCCCGCCGGATCTGCCGTGTCACGGTAATATCGTCACCGCTTGGTTCCGGGATTCCGCTTGGATGGTTGTGAACCAGCAGAATATGAACCGCACGGAACTGCAGTGCCGCAAGAAAAAGCTCCCGCGGCGAAATCATCGTCGCATTGACCGTTCCTCTTGTGATTTCCTTTTCTCCGAGAAGCTGATTTTTTGTGTCCAGCATCATGCAGAGAAGAACCTCCTGATCCTCGTGGCGGAGACGTTCCATGTAATAATCCGCAATGGAAGCCGGATCATGAAAGCAGAGACCTTTTCTTGCTCCGGCCGCGGCCATTCGTTTGGAAAGCTCACCGATGCACTGGAGCTGGATCGCTTTTACTTCCCCGACTCCGCGGATCTGCAGAAGTTCCTGTCTTGTACAGTGATAGAGTCCTAACAGGCCCTCCTCTTTTCCGGGAAGGGAAAGAATTTCTCTTGCGAGCTCCAGGGATGTTTTTCCCCTTGCCCCACATCGTAAAATGACAGCCAGAAGCTCCGCGTCGGAAAGGCTTTCCGGGCCGTTTTCCAGGCATTTTTCATATGGCTGTTCCATCGTCGGCAGGTTTCGTAATCCATTTTTTCTCATGTATTCCTCCCACCACTCTTCCGGGAATTTTCATGGAATACATTGGTTTGAATCACCCATCATTCTAGCACAACTTTCCGCAGATGTATAGGAATTATGAAAAATTCATATATTTTTTTGCAATTTCCTCTGCCGTTTTTAATCCGTCCATGGCTGCGGAAGTGATGCCTCCCGCATAGCCTGCGCCCTCTCCGCACGGGTAAAGACCGGTAAGCGACGGACTTTCGAGCGTTTCATTTCTTACAATGCGGACCGGTGACGAGGTACGCGCTTCCACGCCGGAAAGAACGGCGTCCGGACGGGAAAAGCCGTGGATTTTCCGCTCAGATGCACGAATGCCTTCCACAAGGGAGTCTCCGATAAACGTCGGAAGAACTTCCCGCAGATTGGCGAAAGTCCATTCTCCGCAGATGGAAGGGGTTACCTCTCCAAGTGCTGTAGAAACTCTGTTTTCACAGAAATCACCAAAAAGCTGCACCGGAACTTTGCCTTTTCCGGCTTCCCACGCAGCGTGTTCAAGCGCTCTCTGGAATGCCACACCATCGAGTACGTCCGGCGTTCCCTCTACATGGTACGGGCGGTAGTCTTCCGGTGTTACGGTGACAATCATAGCGCTGTTCGCATTTTTACCTTCCCGGTCAGAATAACTCATACCGTTGACGCAGGTGCGTTCCGCTTCCGAGGATGCGTTGACAACATAGCCGCCGGGACACATGCAGAATGAGTACACACCTCTTCCGTTTTCACACTGATTGGTGAGCTTATACGGTGCTGCCCCAAGGAAATCCGGTGCCTCCGGTCCGTACTGATCCTGCGTGATCATCTTCTGCGGATGCTCAATGCGGACGCCGACAGCGAAGGATTTTGCTTCCATGGAGATCCTATTTTCGCAGAGTTTAAAGAAGGTATCGCGTGCAGAGTGGCCGATCGCAAGGACTGCCGTCTCCGCGGCAATCTTCTCGGTTTCATTGACGGTTACAGAAGTGAGTCTGCCGTTTTCAATCCCAAAGTCCGTCACTTTTGCTCCGAAACGGACTTCTCCGCCCCATGCCTCGATCTTTTTCCGCATTATTGTCACAATTCCGATGAGCTGATCGGTGCCAAGGTGCGGTTTCTGATCGTACAGAATTTCTTCCGGTGCCCCGCATTCCGTGAAGATCCGGAGTACCTCACGGTTTCTGCCGGATGGATCTTTCACCGAAGTGTTTAATTTTCCATCCGAAAACGTACCGGCGCCGCCCTCTCCGAACTGTACGTTCGATTCCGGGTTCAGAACGCCGGTTTTCCAGAACGCATCGACACTTTTCTTTCTCTGTTCTGCAGATTCGCCGCGCTCCAGAACGAGCGGACGGTAGCCATGCTTTGCGAGAACATAGGCACAAAAAAGCCCTGCCGGACCGCTTCCGATAATAACCGGCCGGTGAACAAGAGTCTGTTCTCCGGATTTTGGGAACACATATGGCTTTTTCTCCGCTTTTACGATCTGGTTATTTTTCGCCTTCCGCAGTACGGCGTTCTCATCTTTTACTTTTACATCAAGCTGATAAACGTATTTTAATTCGGATTTCTTTCTGGCATCAATTGAGCGGCGTAAGAGCTCAATTTCCTGCAGATCGTGTTTTCCGATTTTCAGTGTTTTTCTTATTTTCTGTTCCAGTTCCTCCTGTGTGTGGGTGACTGGAAGCTTTAATTGCTGTATCCGAATCATGCATGTTCTCCTGCTGCAGCTCTTCCGGCTGCACTTCCGCTGGACCAGGCCCATTGGAGATTGTAGCCGCCGCAGACGCCGTCGACGTCCAGGGCTTCTCCCGCAAAGAAAATACCAGGGTGCTGTACCGATTCCAGAGAATCCGTAAGCTGGTCGAGCGTGATGCCGCCCGCACACACCTGGGCTTTTCCAAAGTCGGTCTGGCCGGTGATCTGTAAACGATATGATTTGATGGCGCCTGCCATTTCTTCCGGAGTCTTTTTCTTTCCGATCAGAACCGGAATGAGTTTTTCCGGAAGAAGACCGATCAGAAGCTCTTTTGGCGCTTTATACGGGCAGATTTCCTGCCGTCTGACAAGTTCTGCAGTAAGCTCCGATTCCGTCAGTTCCGGAAAGAAGTCTACGAGAAGTTCAGCGCGTTTTTTCTGCATGCAGGCACGCACAGCGAACCGGGAAATCTGGAATACCGGGATGCCGGAGACACCGTAGTCGGTAAGCTGCAGCTCTCCCTGTTCCGTCAGAATCTCCTGATTTTCAACCAGAAGCGTAATCTTCGCGCGCACCCGAACACCCGCCCAGGAGGAAAACTGGTTTCCTTTGCAGCGGAGCGGGCAGAGGGCCGGGGAAAACGGAATCGAAGCGAGCTGAAGCTGATCGGCAAATCGAAGTGTATCTCCGTCGGAACCGGCGATCTGGGAAGCACAGCTTCCGCAGCAGATGATGACGCTGTCAGCCGGGTACTGCCATCCTTCGGTGCGCACCAGATAACCATTTTCGGCTTTTTCCACTGCAACAGCCGTTTCCCGTGTCTTGATTTTTACCTTTCGGAATCTGGCTTCCAAAACCAGCAGATCAAGAACGGACTGTGCCTGCTCGCTGGCCGGATAAAGCCAGCCTTCACGGCTCCGGATGCGGATGCCGAGCTGTTCAAAAAACTGTTCGGTGTCCTGTTCGGTAAACTGTTCGAGAACCCGTGATGCACGCTCCTGATTTCCCGTGCGGTAGCACGATGCATCCTGATAACGATTGGTAAAATTACACCGTCCGTTTCCGGTCGCAAGAAGCTTTCTGCCCGGTTTATCGTTCTTTTCCAGAACGGTGACCGCGGCACCGAGACGTGAGGCCCAAATTGCCGCCATCAGTCCGCTCGCGCCGCCGCCGATAATTACCACATTTTTTGCCATTATAATGTCACCATACCGGCATCGACGAGTTTCTGAAGACTCATCAGAATACCGAATTTTGCGTGCTGCCACGTAAGCCCACCCTGAAAATAGACAGCGTACGGCGGTTTGATCGGTCCATCGGCAGAAAGTTCAATGGAAGAGCCCTGCACGAAAGCGCCAGCTGCCATGATAACTGGGCTGTCGTAACCTGGCATATCCCAAGGTTCCGGGGAAACGAAGCTGTCGACCGGGGCAGCTGCCTGGATACCCTGGCAGAATGCGATGACGCCTTCCGGTTTTCCAAAGGTTACCGCCTGAATGATGTCGTGACGGCTCTCGGTTCCGTTTGGAACAACGGCAAATCCCAGTTTCTCATAAACATTTGCAGCAAAGACAGCACCTTTTAATGCCGCTGCGGTAACGGTCGGTGCCAGGAAGAATCCCTGGTAGAAGGAACCGTTCACACCGAGTGTTGCGCCAACCTCTTTTCCAAGTCCCGGGGAGAGCAGACGGTATGCTGCATTTTCCACGTACTTTTTCTTTCCAACAATGTAACCGCCGGCCGGAGCCAGTCCGCCGCCCGGGTTTTTGATCAGGGATCCGACCATCAGATCTGCACCGACATTGGTCGGTTCGATCGTCTCCACGAACTCGCCGTAGCAGTTATCGACCATACAGATGACATCTGGTTTGATATTTTTAATAAATGCAATCAGTTCACCGATGCGGGTAACAGAAAGCGTCGGTCTGGTCTGATATCCTTTCGACCTCTGAATCGTCACCATCTTTGTCTTTTTGTTGATGGCATTTTTGATTCCTTCGTAATCGAAAGAGCCGTCCTCTTTTAAATCTACCTGGCGGTAAGTTACGCCATATTCCGCAAGAGATCCGACGGACGGGCGGATGCCGATCACTTCCTCAAGGGTGTCGTATGGTTTTCCAACAGGAGAAAGCAGTTCGTCGCCCGGGCGGAGATTTCCGGAAAGCGCCGTTGCAAGCGCATGGGTTCCGCAGGCGATCTGCGGGCGTACCAGTGCATCCTCAGTGCCGAAGCACGTTGCATAGACCTGCTCCAGCGTATCACGTCCCAGGTCATTGTATCCGTATCCTGTGGTTCCATATAAGCATGCCTCGCTGACCTTGCTTGCCTGCATGGCGTGGATGACCTTTAACTGGTTGTATTCTGCGATTTCATCAATTTTTGCAAAACGCTCTTTTAATTCTTCCTCAATTTTCGTTCCAAATGCGAAAACCTCTTTGGAAATGCCAAGTGTGCTGTACATAGCAGCTTTTTCTGTCAACATGATTGTTCTCCTTCTTCCTTTGCATCGGCCGAAACGATTTCGTTCCAGCGATCCAGCATATATGATAATATTTTTTCTTCGTCGTAGTCAAAATCCGGCTTGTTCAGCCAGATCACATCCTTTTCCCGTCGGAACCAGGTCAGCTGCCGTTTGGCAAAATGACGGGTGTCCCGCTTGATGATATAGACGGCCTCCTCCAGCGTGCATTCGCCCGCAAGATACGGGAACAGTTCTTTGTAGCCCAGTCCCTGCATGGAGACAAGATCTCTTGTGTATCCCATTTCTTTCAAACGGAAAACTTCATCAACCAGTCCGTCGCAGATCATCTGATCGACGCGCCTGTCAATGCGGTCATACAGAATCGAACGTTCGTCGTTCAGCACAAAATAAGCAGAACAGTACGGAGATTCCTTCTGCTTCTGCTCCTCGTTGTGCTCCGAAATCTTCTGTCCTGTCTCGTGATAATATTCCAGCGCCCGGATTACACGTTTTACATTATTCGGGTGAATCGTCTCCGCGGAAGCAGGATCAACCTCGGAAAGTTCCCGGTACAGTTCTGCCGCGCCTTCCTCCGTTGCTGCTTTTTCTTCCAGCTGTTTCCGGATCGGCAGTTCACCGTGCGATTCCGTAAAATCAACTTCTTTTAAAAGCGCCTGGATATAAAAGCCGGTGCCGCCCGTCACGATCGGAATCTGTCCGGCGGCGTATATTTTTTCCATCGCTTCATGCGCCAGTTCCACAAACTTCACGACGTGAAACTCTTCGGAAGGATCGAGCACATCGATCAGATAATGCGGAACGCCGCACATCTCCTCCGGGCGGATTTTGGCAGATCCGATATCCATATGGCGGTAGACCTGCATGGAATCCGCGGAGATAATGGCCCCATTCACCGCTTGGGCAAGCGAAATCGACAGCTTCGTCTTACCGACAGCGGTCGGACCGGTCAGGATAATCAAAGGTTTTTTCAAAAAAATCACCTACACAATTCTCTTAAATTTCTTTTCCAGTTCCCGTTTCGAGAGGGAAATGATCGTCGGCCGGCCGTGCGGGCAGTGATACGGATCTTCGAGCGTCAAAAGCTCGGCAATGAGCTGCTCCGCCTCTGCATAGGAAAGATGATTGTTGCCCTTTACGGCGGCCTTGCACGACATCGTCGCCAGACGGTCTTTTAAAATCTCCAGCGGCTTTTCGCGGACCTCCTCAAGATTGTCGAGAATCTCGATAAACAGCTCCTCCGTCGCAATACCGTACAGGTTGTGCGGCACGGCGTTGATCGCATAGTCTTTTCCGCCGAACGGGGAAATTTCGTAGCCGAAGGACTGGAAAACGTCCATGTAACGGGTCACAAGATCTGCTTCCTGCGGCGTTAAGGAGACGATCAGCGGAGGACTCACCATCTGGGAGGTGACGTTCTTTTCCCGGTAATTTTTCATCATCCGCTCGAACAGTACCTTTTCGTGCGCGGCATGCTGATCGATGATGTAGAGATTCTCGCCGTACTGAATCAGCCAGTACGTATCGAAAACCTGGCCGATGATGCGGTGCGATTTCTCTGCCTCCGGGGTAAGAAACTGCTCATCAAAGAGCTGCATCTGGCCTTCTGGCTCAGGCGAAGCAGATGCAGATGAGGATTCTTCCGGCATGGAAGATACCGTTGGAGCTGCATCTGGCTCCTGCTGATGCTGTATTGCGTCCGCGTTTGAGAGGTCTGCCGTCTTTGGCACGTTTCCTGCACCCGGCTCAAACAGTTCTTCCTCTTCCCGCGTCATTCCCGTCATCTGCTGAACCGGCACATACGTTTTCGCTGCGCGGTATCCATTTCGTTCCACCTCCGGGAAAATTGGCATTCTTCTGCTCTGGCTGGAAACCGGCTCCACCGGAAGGGACTGCCGTGCAAAGCCTTCTTTTACCTGCCGTTTCTGCTCGAACGGTTCCGGAACAACAATCTGTTCTTTCCGTGCCGCTTTTTCCTCTGCTTTCCGTTCCCTGTCGGAAGAAAGCGAAACATTCACAATCTGCTCCCTGTGATTCAGCGCACCTGAGATCATATCGCGCATCTGACGGTAAATCTCCTCCTGATGAGAAAAACGAAGTTCCATCTTCGTCGGATGCACATTGACATCCACCGCCTCTCCATCCATCTGGACATAGAACAGCGTAAACGGATATTTATGCTGCATCATCGATGTTTGATATCCGTCCTCAATCGCACGGGCGAGCAGCTTGCTCCGCACATACCGTCCATTCACGTAATAATTTTCAAAATTCCGGTTTCCCCTCGAGATCACCGGTTTTCCGATAAAGCCGTCGATCGTCATCAGCGGGCTTTCCGAGTGAATCTCGATCAGCTCCCGCGCAATGTCGCGGCCGTAAATATTATAGACCAGTTCTTTTAAATTCCGGTTGCCGCTCGTATGGAGCTTCACCTGTGAATTCACCATATATTTAAACGAAATCCCCGGATGCGACAGCGCAAGCTGCTCCACCACAGAAGTCACCGCATTCGCCTCCGTAACCGGCGTTTTTAAGAATTTCTGACGAGCCGGCGTGTTGTAAAAAAGATTCCGGACCAGAAAGGTTGTTCCGGTCGGGGCACCGACCTCCTCATTGGCCTTCTCCGCGCCGCCCTCAATCACATACCGCGTTCCCGTCAGCGCATCCGGCGTTTTCGTAATCATCTCGATCTGCGCAACCGCCGAGATACTCGAGAGCGCCTCGCCGCGGAAGCCAAGAGATGCAATCTGCACGAGTTCTTCCACGGAACGGATCTTGCTCGTCGCGTGGCGCAGAAAAGCGAGCGGCACCTGTTCGGCCGGAATGCCGCTTCCATTGTCCGTGATCCGCACCAGCGAGATACCGCCGTCGCGGATTTCCACGGTGATCGCCGTCGCACCGGCGTCCATTGCATTTTCCACCAGCTCCTTTACCACGGAAGCCGGCCGTTCCACGACCTCACCGGCCGCAATTTTATCGATCGTATTCTGATCCAGTACTGCTATGGTAGCCATGTTGTTCCTTTCTGTTTCGGATTGATTCTAACTTATGTTCTGATCCAGTATTCCCCTATTTCCAGCGGTTTTTCACCTTTCCCTGGAAACGGTACAGGGTATTTAAAGCATCCATCGGTGTCATATTCGAGATATCAAGCTCCGAGAGCTCTTTGATGATATCATCGTCCTGCACCGTATCGAACAGCGACATCTGTGCCATATCGACCTCGTCGTAGTGAACCGGCTTTGCCTTCGGTTTTTTCTGCATGGTCAGATCCTTGACCGCAGCAGTGATATCGGCATCGCTCAGCTGCTCCACCAGCTCCTGCGCCCGGGAGAGCACTGACTCCGGCACTCCCGCAAGACGCGCTACCTGGATACCGTAGCTCTTATCTGCGCCGCCCTGTACAATTTTACGCAGGAATACGATATCGTCGCCCTTTTCCTTAACGGCAATACAGTAGTTGTGCACGCCCGGAAGCTTTCCTTCAAGCTCAGTCAGCTCATGGTAATGCGTAGCGAACAGTGTCTTTGCGCCGAGCAGCTTCGGATTCGCCACATGCTCAATCACCGCCCAGGCGATCGAAAGACCGTCGAACGTACTCGTTCCTCTTCCGATCTCATCGAGAATCAGCAGACTGTTCGAGGTTGCATTCCGAAGAATATTCGCCACCTCCGTCATCTCAACCATAAACGTACTCTGGCCGCTTGCCAGGTCATCGGATGCGCCGACACGGGTAAAGATCCGGTCCACAATACCGATGTTTGCCTTCGAAGCCGGAACAAACGAACCGATCTGTGCCATCAGCACAATGAGGGCCGTCTGGCGCATATACGTCGATTTACCGGCCATGTTCGGTCCGGTGATGACGGAAACGCGGTGGTCACCGTTGTCAAGCAGGGTATCGTTTGCGATAAACATATCGTTTGGAATCATCTTCTCGACCACTGGGTGACGGCCATCCTTGATATCAATCTTTCCTCGGCTGTTCAGCTTCGGACGCACATAGTGGTTGTGCTCGGCAACGTAGGAAAGTGATGCATACACATCGAGCCGTGCCAGAGCCTGCGCCGTGCGCTGAATCCGCTCCGCCTCACCGGCAACCGTATCGCGCACCGTACAGAAAAGATCGTATTCCAGCGCATACAGTTTATCCTCCGCACCGAGAATCGTATCCTCGAGTTCCTTCAGACGCGGGGTAATGTAGCGCTCCGCATTCGTCAATGTCTGTTTTCTCGTATAGTAATCCGGGACAAGATCTTTAAACGAGTTCGTGACCTCCAGATAATAGCCGAATACCTTGTTGTATTTGACCTTCATATTTTTGATGCCGGTTTTCTCGCGCTCACTTGCCTCAAGCTCACTCAGCCACTGTTTGCCCTCGGTCTTGGCGTGACGGTAATTATCGACCATCTCGTTGTAGCCGTCCTTGATCATACCGCCGTCGCGCATCAGATACGGTGGATCATCCACGATTGCCGCATCGACAAGCTGATAGAGGTCTTCCAGCGGGTCGAGATCCTCCTGAATCTGCGCCAAAGCGCCGCCGTCAAACGAGTTTAAGAGCTGCTTGATGTAAGGCAGCATCTGCAGCGACGATTTAAAGGCGATCAGGTCACGCGGATTCGCGGACTGGTAGCTGATTCTTCCGACGAGACGCTCAAGGTCATAAACCGGACGGAGGTATTCACGGATTTCCTCGCGTAGCATCGCCTGCCCCGTTAGAGCCTCTACAGCATCGAGTCTTGCATTGATTTCATCCTCGTCGATCAATGGCTGCTCCACGTAGCTTCGCAGAAGACGCGCGCCCATCGCCGTGCGGGTTTTGTCGAGAACCCAGAGCAGGGAGCCGCGTTTCTGCTTCTCACGCAGCGTTTCCACCAGTTCCAGATTCCGGCGGCTGGAGCTGTCGATCAGCATATATTTGTCTGTCACATACGGTGTAATCGAATTCATGTGAGACAGATCCGATTTCTGTGTCTCATGCAGATATTGGAACAGCGCACCGGCTGCAATTGTTCCGCAGTTGTAATCGGCGATGCCAAGGCCTTCCATCGTAGCAGCATGGAACTGTTCCTGCAGTGTACGGCGGCAGATGTCATCGTCGAAATACCAGTCTTCCAATGCATTCACGCAGATATGAAGGCGGGTCCGGAGATCCTCCACATCAATCCCGCAGAGCAGGAACGACTGATTGCAGATGATTTCCGCCGGCATAAACTTCGTGATCTCATCCACAAGGCGGCGCGGCTTGTCCATTTCCGTGACGAAGCACTGGCCGGTCGAGATATCTGCTGTAGAGATACCGAAGCATCCCTCCATGCAGACGATCGACATGATGTAGTTGTTCTTCGTCTCATCAAGTCCCTGCGGGATCAGCGTCGTACCCGGTGTGACAACGCGGATGACTTCGCGCTTTACCATGCCCTTTGCCTGTTTCGGGTCCTCCATCTGCTCGCAGATCGCAACCTTATGGCCGTTCTCTACAAGACGGTTGATATACCCTTCTGCAGCGTGATACGGGATACCGCACATCGGAGCGCGCTCCTCCATGCCGCAGTCCTTTCCGGTCAGCGTAAGCTCAAGTTCTTTGGATACCAGGGTGGCATCCTCGAAGAACATTTCGTAGAAATCACCTAAGCGGTAAAACAAAATGGTATTAGCCGGGTCAGTCAAGCCCGTCTTCGTCTGGCAATAATGTACCATCATAGGCGAAAGCTTCTCACACTGATCCAGCGCATCCTGTGCTGTCACAGGCCGCGTGGACATCAGTGCCGGCGCTTTTACCGCTGTGTTTTTTGTTTCTGTATCGTTCATTTGTATTTCATACCTTTTCTCAAGAATAAATATAAGAAGTATAACAAACGTCATACCTGCACAATTTTAGCATGAAACCAGAAATTGTGCAAGATTCACAAGCGTATAAAATGCCCCCTTCCTGTCAGTGGTTTTTTCTCAAAACCAGCCGTCCAGGAAGCGAGCATTCCCTTTAATTTTTCTTTTTTTGTCTCCATTTTGAGAAAGACGAACCAATCAACAGGATCAGCACAAAAACAACGGCAACCGTTTCATAAATCTGCACGCCGGTGTTGACAGGATTGTCGTCAATTGAGCGGTAATCGCGCTCCAGACGCCACAGCATCGCCATCCGGTCCATGAAATCAATCTGCCGCGTGCCGTCCGTCTCGGTCTTAAAGACGGCACAGTAAAGATTCGTGTACCACTGGTCAAGAAGACTGACCCCTGATCGCCCGATCTTTCCGCTGCCGATCTCCTCGTCATTTTCATCATACAGAATCCTGCCGCTTCTCGAACTCTGGTAATCGAGCGGCGTTTCATCTACATCAAGGAAAATCAGTCTTGTATCTTTTCCATAGGAGGTATCCACATACTGCTCCTGCGCATAGCCAAGACACGTACCGGATGCGTCGTAATAGCCGTACGTCGTGCCGGAGCCTTCTCTGTCATTGATGGGCTCATCCTCCACATAGTCAATCGAAAACCACTCCTCCTCGTTGATATAGACCGTATTCTTCTGAAGATAGCCCGCCACTTTTCCGTCTGCCACAATCTTCGTCTTTCGTTTACTTCCATACAGGTCAAAGTAGATTTCTATGGTTTCTGCCGATGTAAGCGCCTCTTTTGCCTCATCCGCAGTTGCAAACTCAGATTCCGGCACTTTTTCTTTTCCGCAGCCGCCAAGCACCAGAGCGGCGGCAAGAAAAAGACCAGCGGCTGTATATATTCTCTTTTTCAACTGTCTTTTTCCTCCGCCTTACTTGTTATCTTTGTAATACTCATTTGCCTCATCGTACATCATATCGAGCAAGGCGTATTTATCCTGGAAATCCATCACCTGCGTACCGTTATCCTCCAGGTTCACATAGAGATTGCACTGTGAACCGGACCAGTCCATCTCTTTTTTCGCAGAACCGATCACCGTTCCGCCCTCTGTATAAATGGTATGTCCATCCTCTGATGCGTAATATGGTTTTTCGTTCAGATCTGCATCGAGAAAAATAATGTAATACGCTTCCGGCATCTGATCCGGTGTCGTCACGCGCTCCTGTGCATAGCCAAGCAGGTTGTTGTCCGGATCATAGAATGCATAGGTAGTAGCGGATTTTGTCATCTTATTGATTTCTTCGTCCGTCACAATTTTCATATGGAACCATTCTTCGCCGGAAATAGAGATCGTCCAGGTCTGATCAAAGAGACCGCTGTTTTTCATATACGCGGCAGCCTTTTCATCCGCATAAATGTTTCCCGAAGCGTCAACGTTATCCAGATCACAGCGCATGCGGACGGACGAAGCCGATGCAAGGGCTTCTTTTGCCACATCCGCGTTTTCATACCCTAACTTTTCTTCTGCCGCCGAGCATCCGCACAGAAGCAGAAGTCCTGCTGTAAAACCCAAAAACAATTTTGTCGTTTTTCTCATAGATTCCCCTCTCTTTCTTTTGTCAGGACCGATTGGAAAGACCGCCGTCCTTGTCGCGTGCCAGTTCTCTTGCCGCCATCACAGCGAGTGCGGTCAGCTGCGGCAGATATTTTGCATCGTAGACAATCAGAAACGCATTGTCGAACATGATGTTTCCGACGGTAAGATCCATATTGTCGACGATGGCGCCGATCATAGTTCCGTTCAGTTTTACCGAGTAATTGTGGCCGATGGAGCCGGCGTATTCCCGGAGTTCCAGTTTTCCCTCCGGCAGTTCCATCGAGAACTGATCCCGTACGAGTGCAAACTGCTTTTTCAACACACCATACGGCTCGCCGTACAGATAAAAACGGTACGTCGGCAGCGCGTGGAGCAGTTCCTTCGTCATACGGAAGATTTCGGTGTGCATCGCATCGTAGATATAAAATGTTTTCAGCGGCACGGTGCTGTCGATCTCGTAAACCAGGTTTCCGTCTGTATCCTCCAGATCGAAATGCTGGCCCGTCAGGCGGTAATCCTCCGTGAAAGTGTAAATCTGGGACGCCGAAATCTTCTGAAACGGCTGTACCGTTCCGGTTTTGACGAAATGCTCCAGATTCGCTTTTAATTCGCTCTGGAACATCATCAGATCGGAATGGTAGCTTAGATGGTCTGCGAGGTTCTCTGCAACATCTTCATGAATCGGATACACGGGTGTGGTGAGTTTCTTTTTGATAAAGCCTTCGATGAAGGAATATCCCAAATAACCGACATGACCGTCTTGGGTCAGCCAGAAGTAGAGATATTCTCCCTTGGCGTCCGGTCCGAAAACGAGTGCTTTCTGCCGCATCGTGTAGAATTTTGCAAGCCATGCAGAACCGAACGGTGTATCGACGTTCTTGTAAGCCTCATAAAATTCTTCGATTTTCCGCGGCTTCTCCATGGAGATCATGGCAATCATATCCGTCATGGAATTGTAGCTCTCCGGGGTTGCCATGGACCAGATGGCAATGCCGAAAATCAGGACAACCGTGGCGATGGTGAGTGTGATCGTCTCTCCGTAGCCGACCGCCATCAGATAGATGCCCAGCAGCGTGACAGCGCCGCCTACGATGCGGAATTTCCATTTTCTCTTTTTCAACTGAATACCGCCTCCTCTCTTTTCGTTACTTTTATTGTACTTGCTCCCCTTTTTTGTGTCAATTGAAACTCGCTCCTCCGCTCTATTTTGTTCTGCCTGGCGGGACAAAGAAAGCGTGTCGGCGCATCTTTTTTTGTCAGAATGCATCCGGCACGCTTTGTTTCAAAAATTTAATGAACGAAAAGAAATTATGAAATTAGAATCACGCGTCCCGTTTCTGCCATAGTTCGGTGGGAAATGGAAATTACGGTACGGTTTTTGGAAACCCTTTGCAATGCATTTAATACCATTTTTTCCGTCTCTGCATCAAGGTTTGCGGTAATCTCATCGAGGAGCAGAATTTCAGGCTCCGCTGCGGCTGCACGGGCAATCGAGAGGAGCTGCCACTGACCCTGTGAGAAGAGATCCTGTGTACAGATCGTATCATATTGGTCCGGAAGCGCCTCGATGGTCTTTGCAAGTCCGGTCAGCTCTGCTGCTTTTTTTACATCTGTATCCGAAATCTTTGCATCATACAAAGTAATCTGGTCTTTTACCGATCCCGGCACCATGTGGAACGACTGCTCCACATAGCCGAAAACCTTTCGTTTCTTTGCATCCGGCAGATCGACAGATGGAACGCCCCAAATCAGAATCTTTCCTTTCTGTGGCTCATATAAACCGAGCAGCAGTTTGAAAATGGTACTCTTTCCGGCACCTGTTCGTCCCGAAAGTGTTACTCGCTCGCCTTTTTTGATCTGCAGACTCACATCGTTTAAGATGACCTGGCTTTCGTCATATCCAAACTTCACATTTTTTAACTCAGCCGCCATGCCGTAATCTGTATTTGCAGTCAGCGCAGCCGGCTCTTTCTTCTCTTCCAGGCTGTAAAATTCATTGATTCTTTCCATACCGGCAAACGCAGACTGAATTGTCTGGATTTCCATACCAAGACTTTCGACCGGAGCAAAGATCTGGGAAATATAGTTTATAACAGCAACGGCGGTTCCGGCGGACATGCAGAACAGCTTTAAAACGGTCGGATTGCCGGAGGCCGAAAGCAGCATGACAACAGCAACAACAATGGCATTTAAAATCAGGATGACCGGAGAATAGACGGCATCGTAAAAATTGGTCTTCTCCATTGCGCTGTAGCTGTCATCAATATAGTGCGCATACTGCTGCTCCATATACGTCTCTTTCTGCAGACAGTGAATGGTACGGATGTTGTGCAGCGTCTCTGGAACGTGACCCGAAGCACGGCTGACTGCACGGCGGTTGGCAATCTGGGAGGCCAGCATGTTTTTCTGAACATAACGGGTAAAGAGGAACAGAACAGGGAGTAAAATAATCAGAACAATCGTAAGTCCACGATTAGTCACCCAGATGACGGCAAGAATGCTTAAGATTTTGCACGCATCGGCAAACATACTGATGATCCCGGAGGTAAACAGGTTTTCCACTGTGTCGACGTCACCGACAAATCTTGATACGAGAGCGCCCGGCTCCTGGCGGTTCAGCTCGTTGGCGGAAAGGCGTCCGAACTTTTCCATCAGACTGCTTCGGAGTGCATGTGTAATTTTCTGGCCGAATACCGTCAGAAGACTCTCTCGTGCCGACTCCAGAAGACCCGTCAGGGCAAGAAGTCCGAAATACAGCAGAATTCCTTCCATCCAGAGGGTATGCTTCTTTGTCAAAAGGTCAATCAGCTGTGCCAGCACAAGAGGCGGGAGCAGTGCGAAAATAACCGCACCGCAGACGACTCCCAAAAGTGCGGCTGATAAAACGCCGTGTTTTCGAACGGTTTCTTTGATTACCCGCAATACAGATTCTTTCTTTTGCATCAAAAGCTGCCTCCCTTCGTCTGATTGCTGCAGAGCTCTGCGTAGGACGGAACCGTTGCAAGGAGTTCCTCATGTGTGCCGACCTTCGTATGGCACTCATCCATCCAGATGACCTGATCCATCTGGTCGAACAGATAGAGGCGATGGGAAATGAGGATTATAATAGAGTCTTTTGCCAGCTCCTTTAAATTTAAAAAAATTTGTACTTCCGTCTCTTTGTCGAGTGCCGAAAACGGATCGTCGAGAACCAGAACCGGCCGTTTGTGGTACAGGGTTCGCGCAAGGGCAAGGCGCTGCGCCTGACCACCAGAGAGGCGGACACCGCCCGTTCCGACCAGGGTATGGATTCCGTTTTCCATTGCTTTCACTTCATCTTCCAGGCAGACGACTCGGATCATCTCCTCTGCGCCCTCTTTTCCCCCGAGACGGATATTCTCTTCCACGCTTCCATGGAACAGCTCCGGGTCATGGCCAAGATAACCGACCATGCGGTTCCGGTCTGCTTTTTCCATTTTTCCAAGTTCTTTTCCGCCGAAGGTGATGCTTCCCTCATACGGCGACTCGCAGAGAAAAGTCTTTCCAAGCGTTGACTTTCCGCATGCGACAGGTCCCGTCACACCGATGATCTGGCCAGGAGCCGCTTGAAACGACAGGTCATGGATGATCTCTTTTCCGTTTGGATAGGCAAAATGCAGGTGATCGACGTTAAGCTCTGCAGGCGCTGCGGCTGGAAGCTCCGGTTCTGTTTTGGAATTCTGCAGCAAAGGTTTGATTCGTTTCCAGGAAACCTGCGCTTTATGTACCGCATTAAAAAGCTTCGCAGCGCTCGATGATTTGGTGGCAAGCTTTGTGTAGCAGGACAAAAACGTGGTAAATACGGCGATGTTCCACGGTGTCCATCCCTCCTGCAGGACGTTTCTGCCTCCAAAATACAGGATAAACAGAATGCTCGTCATCGAGATCATACGGTAAATCGGCGGCATAGCTGTGTTCCAGATATTGGCGCGCACAGCGGCAGATTCGTAAGCCGAAAGATTCTCCTCATAAGCGGCCTTTCTGTCCTCCTCACAGCCAAAGACACGATACGTGATGGCATTTGTCGCACGGTCCAGGGTTGCAGCACTTAATGCACCCGACTGTACCTTATAGGCAGCGCCCGTTTTCTGTACCATGACCTTCATCTTTTCGGCAATCACGTAGGAAATGGGTGGGAAAATCATGCAGAGAAGAGCCAGGCGCCAGTCGTACCAGAGCAGCATACACGCATAGGCGAGAAGAGCAACACCGGTATCAAAGATTTCCGTTGTAAATTTCCGCATTCCTTCTACGCAATCGTCTACATCGAGAATGGCCTTCGTCAGTATATTTCCGGTACCTTCCGCTTCCAGCTCCAAACGGCTTTTGCGAACCAGCGTTCCGTAAAGAATCTGCTTCATATGCCGGTTGACGTTGTTGGCAAATCTTCTGACATAGAACCGTTTGAAATAGCGGGAAACCTGCACAATGCCAATACTCACGACATAGGCCGTGACCAGCATCAGCATCTGGTGGAAGGTTCCTGTGCCGCCGAGGAGATCAACCAGCTTTCCTGTCATTTTTCCCTCAAACCAGGGGCCTGCAAGAAGTCCCAGATTATAGATGAGAACCGGAAACCGTAACAAAAAAGGAGAATTTTCCATTCTTCCTGAAAGTAAGAGAGCATCCGGTTCGGGCGAAAGGATTCATCCTTCATCGCCGCTGCCTCCTTCTGCTGTTGCTTTTATTGTTTTATCTGCTTTTTCCCTTAAAATTTTTGAAAGTTCCGCAAAATGATTCTGCCGTTCTCTCTTCGATTTCCAGTACAGCTTGTCCAGTGTTTCGCAGAAGCTCTCTGCCTCTTTTTCCGGAAGCTCTGCAAGCAGCCATTCGTAAAAGAATGTTTCAATTTCCGCTTTGGAATTTTTCAAGGATTCTGCTTTTTCCGTAGCATACAGAAGCTGGCTTCTGCCGTCCCACGGATTCGGTTTCCGGATCAGATATCCCTTTGTCTCAAGGCTTGCAGCGCGCCTTGCAGCGGCTCCTTTATCAATCTTTAACTGTTCGCGCACTTCCGTCTGGGTGATGCCCGGATGATGGCGCACCAGATGGATAAAGTCAAATTCTGCCGTACCGATGCCTTCTTCTTTCATTGCCTGCACCGTAAATTTCCCGGCTTCCCGCGCTATTTTTGTTATTTTCCGTTCTGTTGGATCCATTTTTCTGTTCCTCCTGTCCATTCTCGATCTGTTTCAAATAGATGCATATACAACTAATTAGATGATAGTACAACTAATCGAATTTGTCAATCTATAGATCTTCTGGTTGACGAAGTATCGTCCGAACTTTATAATAGAAGTATTCGGCTGTTAAAAACAGTCAGTCTATCAATAAGGAGATGTATCTTATATGGAAAAGAAACATACGCGCGGCAGCTTTACCGGATCGATCGGCTTCGTGCTTGCTGCTGCAGGAAGCGCGGTTGGACTGGGAAATATCTGGCGTTTCCCTTATCTTGCCGCAAAAGACGGAGGCGGAACCTTTATTTTAGTTTATATCGTACTGGCTCTGACCTTTGGATTTACCCTGCTGACAACTGATATTGCCATCGGAAGAAAAACCGGACAAAGTCCGCTTGTCGCTTACGGTAAGATTCACCCGGGCTGGAACGGTCTTGGCCTTCTCGCCAGTATCGTGCCGGTTGTCATCCTGCCTTACTACTGCTCCATTGGCGGCTGGGTATTAAAATATCTGTCTGTGTTTCTCACCGGACATGGCACTGCTGCTGCCGAGGATGGTTACTTTACCGGCTATATTACCGGTACATGGCAGCCGATTGTGTGGTTGGGAATCTATCTTTTTCTTACCGCATTCGTTGTATATCGTGGTGTCAATAAGGGAATTGAAAACTACAGCAAAATTCTGATGCCGATCCTTCTGATTTTAATCATCGGAATTTCTGTTTTTTCTCTGACCCTGACCCATACCGACGCAGACGGTGTCGTCCGTACGGGACTGCAGGGTATGAAAAATTTATCTTGTTCCAAATTTTAAAGGAATGACGCCGCAGAAATTTTTCACCGTCTTTGTCGATGCACTCGGACAGCTTTTCTTTTCGATCAGCGTTGCGATGGGTATCATGGTTGCCTACGGTTCCTACGTAAAAAAAGAAACAAACCTGATGAAATCGATCAATCAGATTGAGATTTTTGACACCATCGTTGCGCTGCTTGCCGGTTTGATGATCGTTCCTGCTGTATTTACCTTTATGGGAGCAGAGGGTATGTCCGCTGGCCCTGGTCTGATGTTTGTCTCCCTGCCGAAGGTCTTTCAGTCCATGGGAGCAGCAGGCGGCGTAATCGGAACCATTTTCTTTCTTATGGTCTCCTTTGCAGCCATTACATCTTCCGTATCGGTCATGGAGTCCATTGTTTCCTGTATGATCGACAAATTTCACATCAGCAGAAAGAAAAGCACGGTTATTGTAACCGTTTATGCATGTCTCGTCGGTATCATCGTATGCCTCGGCTACAATGCGCTTTATTTTGAACTGAAGCTTAAGAATATGCTGTCTGGCATGTACTTCAGCCACGACAAGGCGTAAGGAGGATTTACTATGGCTATTATCGGATACATCCCGCCCGCCGCCGAGCCGATCCCTGCGGTCAACACGCAGCCTGTGCCGGACAATGCTCCGCCCGCCGAGGCAGCGGTGGAACTGCCGTTCCCCGAAGTGACGGACACGGCGGCAGAAGAAAGGCCCGCCAAGCGCACAAAGAGGACGGCGGCCAAGGAGTAAATGGACATAGTGGACAAATTGGACAAAATCTCAATTTTTTTGCAAGAAATCTATCAAATTCTTTCCGAAGGCTGTCCCAAGTCTTATCTCCCCAAGTTTAGCCGCAACTTCGTCCCAATCTCAATCCGTCAAAGCACCTGTACCGGATGATCCGCTGCATCCGTATGGGATCGGTCTTCATCCAGGCGTCCACTTCAGCTTTCAGCCGCCCCCGCCTCCGCCCGGCCGACGGCCCGCAGTGAGCGCCGCGCCAACAACCTCGCCAAGGGCGATGCGGCCCGCGAGCGCTTGGCCGCCAAGCGCGCCGCCCGCGCCGCCAAGCGCGAAGAGGGGCGATAGTCGCGCCGTCCGCACCACCAAGTGCCGAGGGTGGCAGGGGGGAGGTCGTTTTGCCCGCAGCGGTCGAAGGTGCGGCCCCTCTGGCTCCTTGTGCACGGGATGGTGTATGCTGCCTCTGCGGCAACGGATTTCGATGGATTGCATGGAGGTGAGACGGCGGTGAACGCTTCAAAGGTCTTCTGGCGAGGAGTGGTTTGTGCCCTGGCGGGTGCGACACTGTGGGGATTCTCAGGAGCCTGCATCCAGTTTCTCGCGGAGAGTTACGAGGTAAGCTCAGCCTTCATCTCCGCCGTACGCGCCGGCGTGGCGGCCCTGCTGTTCGCCGTCTTCGTCTTCGTTACGCGTCGCGAGGCTCTGCTCTCGCTACTGGGGAGCCCCGCCGCCCGTCCGACGCTCGTTCTGTTCGGTGTGGGGCTGTACCTCTCGCAGATCACCTACGCGGTGTCGGTCGCCTCACTAACGCCGGCACGGCTACGGTGCTCCAGGCCACCTGCACGGTGTTCGTCATGCTTATCACCTGCGTCAGAGCGCGCCGTCTGCCGCGCGTCGCCGACTTTGTCGGGCTGATGTGCGCGATGGCCGCCGCGACGCTCATCGCCACCCAGGGAGACTGGGGCGTCATCGTGCTGCCAGTGGCGGGCTTGGCTTGGGGCATTGCCAACGCCTTGTCCGAGACGCTCTACATCATGGCGCCCCAACGGCTCTATGGCCGATGGGATCGCCCCACCATCATCGCCTGCGGCATGGTCATCGGCGGTGTTGCCGCCGTCCTCGTATGGCTCATCGGCGAGGCGGTCGTTTCGCTGCTCGCTCCGTCGGTCGGCCTCGGGCCTGCTTTCGCTTCTCCAGGGTCTGATACCGCTCTTTCGACCACCGTCCAGGCCTCTTCTGGCTCCGGCGCAGGAGTGTCGTTTGCCGACAGCGCCCCCGGCGCCCAAGTTCCGTGCTCGCCGACATCTTCGGCATCGGCGGCAGCCTCGTTCCCGTCATGGACGCTGCGGGTTGGCTCGCCCTGGTCGGCGGCGTGGGCGTGCTCGGCACGTTCGCCGCCTTTGGGCTGTTCCTCTACGGCGTGTCGCTCGTGGGCTCGGTGAGGGGGAGCCTTCTGGGCGTGGCCGAGCCGGCCGGCGCCATGATCATCGCCGCGATGTGGCTGCACACCCCGTTTTCCGCCGCCGATTGGGCCGGCCTCGTCCTCATGGCTGCCATGATCGTCCTCGTGTCTCTCTCGGGCCGATCCGTCGACCGCCGCACCGACACCCCCTTAGCCCGCCGCACCGACACCCCCTTAGCCTGCTGCGCTGACACCCCTTAGCCCGCCGCGCTGCTTCGGGTTGCCGCGCCTGCTAATCGCGCCTC
>ENA-OPYT01000145-OPYT01000145.1-human-gut-metagenome-genome-assembly--contig:-NODE-145-length-22677-cov-11.454900_pt1 | contig 22677 bp, 20 predicted proteins | sample MGYA00242636_ERZ504480 | MGnify/ENA primary metagenome ERZ504480 (study PRJEB26092, sample SAMD00036228) | human gut metagenome | host: Homo sapiens | study: EMG produced TPA metagenomics assembly of...
ATCGGCAGAAGAAAAGCTTACCCATTACATCAGCTATATGGCTGCAGAAGTTGGATTTCCAATTGCGGCAGAAAACGGCGTCTATTCCAGTGATTCCACACCATTTGCCGATCATGGGGTTCCGGCTGTTTCGTTTGCGCGTATTGCCAAACGGAAATGTCGCCCCCGATTCACTGCCGCTACGATGTCAAAGATGTGATGTCGATGGAGCAGCTGCAAAAGATATTGATTTCCTGACAGTATTTACCGGAAGATTCGCAAACGCAGCGGTCTGCCCGGTGGCAAGAGAAATACCGGAAACGATTCGGAAACAATTGGATGAATATTTGTTTCGCAAGAGAAAAGAAGCCTGATATACTTCGATCACGGATATGAGCAGCGAGACGAATTGCAAATAGGAAAAAGAACGACAGTGGCAGGAGAGAGAAACCATGAAAAAATAGAACTGGTAGAAATCAGGCAGGTAAACGATGCCCTTGCAGAAATGGTTGCGCTGTTTCGAGTAGAACTGCGTTCCTATAAAGGAATTGCATCAAAACCGAACGTGGAAGACGGACGGGAAGAAATGAAGGAATACCTTTTAGCAGGATTTCCAGTGTTTGCCGCTACGGTGCATGGCGAATACGCAGGTTATGTTGTCTGTCGTATTGAGAGCGAGGTGGTGTGGGTGGAATCCATCTTTGTCAGAGAAGAGTACCGCCGGCAGGGAGTCGCTGCCGCACTGCATGGCAAGGCAGAAGAAATTGCAGCTTCTTATGGAAACGATACGGTTTACAACTATGTCCATCCCAATAACCACAGGATGATTGAATTTTTGAGAAAGCGTGGTTACACCGTTCTGAATCTAATTGAGATCCGTAAACCGTATCAGAATGAAAAACTGACGCAGACGATTACGGTTGGGGAACATGAATTTGATTATTGAGGGAGTCATTTTCATCCCACAATTCCAGAAAAGCCCGAAGTTCAGACGGAAGGCGCCCCTTGCGCCAGGCAAGCAGGATTTCGGTTGTAAGGTCTGCATCTGTGATGGTGCAGGCCTTTAATTTATGGGAAAGATTCAGCATGGAGGCCGGCAGAAGAGCGATGCCAAGGCCTTTTTCTGCCATTGTCATTGCCGTGCGGGCGTCCTCGCAGGTGAGATAGATATCGCAGAACAGACCTGCCTGCTCGAAAGCGGAGAGCATGTATTTCCGGTAGCGGTTCGACAGAATCAGCGGCTGCTCGGCAAGTTCTGTAAGCGAAAGGGTTTCACGCCCGGCAAAAAGCGGGTGAGAAGGGAGTGCCATGGCGGTGATGCTCTCTTTTAAAAGGGTCTTCGTCTCGCAGCCATTTAAAACGATTGGCGTGCGGAGCGTGGTGAGATCCACCATGTGATTTTCGAGCTGGTCTTTTAAAGCAAAGGTAGAACCTTCGTGGACATCGAAATGGATGTGCGGGTATTTCCAGGAAAATCGCAGGAGATAGTCGGCGAGCAGTGAAACGGTGGATGGCGTCATGCCGATGTGGAGTGTCGCAGACTGACTGGATTTTACGACTTCGCGCCTGGTGAGATCCGCAAACATCAGAAGCGTTCCTGCCTGTTCATACAGTGTTTTTCCTGCCTCGGTCAGAGTGATTTTCTTCGTGCCGCGGATGAGAAGAGGAACCTGAAGCTCTTCCTCCAGCATTTTGATCTGATAACTTAACGGCGGCTGTGTCATATGCAGCACCCGTGCCGCCCCGCTGATGGTTCCCGCATCCACGATGGCGCGGAAGTATTCGAGTTGTCGAAGTTCCATAAAAATCCTCCTGAAAAAAATATATAAAAATTATTTAATTTCAATATAAAAACAATAATTTACATATAGAATACGCCATGCTATACTGAAAAGCAAGTGAAAAAGAAGGGAATGAGGGAACAAATGAAACGAATTGATTTCGAACATGGAACCGTAACCGGAAACATCCTCGGGGCAGCGCTCCCGATGCTGGTTGCTCAGATTTTGAGTCTGCTGTACAATATTGTAGACCGCGTCTACATCGCGCGGATCCCGGAGGTAGGAACGGCGGCACTCGGTGCAGTCGGTCTGTGTTTTCCGCTGATCGTTATCATCACAGCATTCAGCAACTTGTTTGGAAGCGGCGGCGCTCCGCTGTTTTCGATTGAGCGTGGAAAGAATGATCAAAAAAAGGCGGAACGTATTATGAATACGTCGTATTCCATGGTATGTGTCTGTGCTGTCATACTGATGGTGATCGGCTTTTTGTTTGCCCGTCCACTGCTGTCGCTGTTCGGTGCATCGGCAGATGCGATGGTATACGCGTATCCTTATATGATGATTTATCTGATCGGAACTTTGCCGTCGATGGTGGCAACCGGCATGAACCCGTTCATCAACGCGCAGGGCTACTCGACCGTTGGCATGCTTTCCGTCACGATCGGAGCGGTCGCAAACCTGCTGCTTGACCCGCTGTTTATCTTTGTATTTGGCTTTGGTGTGCAGGGGGCTGCGATTGCAACTGTGATTTCCCAGACACTTTCCGCCGTGTTCGTTCTGTATTTCCTGACCCGAAAATCGGAACTGAAAGTGCGCTTTGTGCGGAAAGATGAAATTTCTGAGTGTGCAGGCTATGCGAAAAATATTGTCAGCCTCGGTACCGCGGGATTTATCATGCAGCTGACCAACAGCCTTGTCACGATCTGCTGCAACAACGTACTCTCTGTGACCGGCGGTGATATTTACATCTCTGTTATGACGATTGTATCGAGCGTGCGTCAGCTCGTCGAGACACCGATCTATGCAATGAATGAGGGAACTTCTCCGATTTTGAGCTATAATTACGGTGCACGCCGTCCGGCCCGCGTGCGCAAGGCGATGTGTGTCATGAGTGCGATGATCCTCGGCTATACCGCAGTGATGTGGAGCGTGATTGTTCTGGCGCCGCATGCGCTGATCGGTATTTTCAGTTCGGATGCGGTACTGACAGCAGATGCGGTTCCGGCTCTGAAGCAGTACTTTGCAGCATTCATTTTCATGGATCTGCAGTACATTGGACAGACCGTATTCAAATCTCTGAATAAAAAGAAACAGGCGATCTTTTTCTCTCTGCTCCGAAAAGTATTCATTGTTGTACCGCTCACCTATCTGATGCCGTACGTACTCCACATGGGAACGGACGGTGTCTTCCTTGCCGAACCGGTATCAAACGTAATCGGCGGAAGTCTCTGCTTTATCACCATGCTGATTCTGGTTCTGCCGGAATTGAAGCGAATGGAGCAGCAGAAGTAATAGTTTTGAAAAGCTTTTGAAAAAAGTACAGGAAGATATTTACCGAAATCGTTTCGGCAGATATCTTCCTGTTTTTGTTGCGATACATACGATAAAAAGGGTTAGATTCCCCTTTTTCGCTGCGCTGCATTCGAAGAGAGCTGCCGGTGGCAGTTTCTGCAGGTGAAAAAATTATAAAGTATAGCTAAAAACTATTTTGCTGTATCGAAGATAAGTATTTGATCTTTCCGGAAATTCACGCTACACTGGAAACAGCAAAAACAAAAGAACAGGAGAGGGTTTTTATGGAAGAAAACAAAATGGGAACGATCCCGGTCAGCCGTCTGGTGATTTCCATGGCGCTGCCGCTGATGCTGTCACTTCTGATTAATTCGCTTTACAACTTCGTGGATTCCGTGTTCGTTGCGCGGGTTTCTGAGGATGCACTGACGGCAATTTCCCTGGCGGCTCCGATGCAGCTCATTGTATCATCGCTCGGTCTTGGAAATGCGGTCGGCCTGAACGCCGTCATTTCCCGGGCACTTGGAGAAAAGAATCAGAAAAAGGTAAAAGATGCAGCGAGCGCCGCGCTTTTTCTTGCATTCTGCTCGTGGATTTTAAACAGTATTTTATGTATCGCATTTGCCCGGATCTATTTTGAAAGTCAGTCCGGCGGCAATGAAGCCATCGCAGCGTATGGCATCCAATACTTAAGTATCTGTATGATCGCGTCTCTCGGCCAGATGGGACAGTGGGTCTTTGACCGGTTTGTTATGGCAAGCGGAAAAGCGCACCTTTTTATTTTTACACTTTCCGCCGCATCGCTGACAAATCTGATTCTCGATCCGATCTTTATTTTCGGCTGGTTCGGCCTTCCGCGGATGGAGACGGCCGGAGCTGCGCTTGCAACCGTCATCGGTCAGTTTATGGGCTGCCTTGCCGGAATGGTAATCAATAAAAAGTGGAACCCGGAAATTCCGTTTGCTTTTACACTGAAACCGGACTGGGTGAGTGTGCGTGAGATTATAAAAGTCGGTTTTCCGTCCACGCTGGTACAGATCCTGACCTCGGTTGTCAATATGGCGATGAATGCGATTATTATTACCTTTTCTTCGACGGCAGTTGCTGCTTTTGGTGTGTGCACAAAGATTCAGAATATTACAACCGTCGGTGTTCACGGTATCACAAACGGTCTGATTCCGATTGTAGCGTACAATTACGGCGCAAAGCAAAAAGAAAGAATCCGTCAGTCGATCCGGTACGGCATTCTTTACGGCGGCGGACTGTTTCTTATCTTTTTTGCCGTGCTGGAATTCTGTCCTGGCGTTGTACTGAAACTTTTTGATGCCTCGGACAATCTGATGCGCATCGGAGTTCCGGCGCTCCGCATTCTGGCAGTGGCCTATCTGCTTTCGATTCCAGGCCTGATCTATCAGGCGGCGTTGCAGGGACTTTCCCTTGGAAAAGAAAGTATGTACATATCCATGACACGCCAGGCGATTCTGCCGCTGGTGTTTGCATTTCTTCTCAAAGGATTTGGAAACCTGAATCTGATATGGGGCGCCTTTGTCCTGGCTGAGCTCTGCGGCATCCCGCTTGCAGCAGCTCTCTGGAAACGGAAAGGGGAAAAGCAGATTCAGTTTTAAGTATAGAAAAGAAAAACAAAAAGGCTGTTCTTTGCGAAAGGCAGCCTTTTTTGCATACCATAAGATAAGAATACACAGGGGCTTATGGATGAAAGAGCAGGAAAATCTGACAGGAAAAGGAATTACAGCCGCCGTGCTGGATACAGGGATTTTTCCCCATATGGATTTTGACGGCCGGATTGTAGCCTTCCGGGATCTTGTGTACGGGCGGGAGACGCCTTACGATGACAATGGACACGGAACGCATGTCTGTGGTATCCTTGGCGGAAGTGGAAGAGCGTCCGGCGGAAAATACCAGGGTGCGGCACCGGGATGCCGGTTTGTCGTAGTGAAGATTCTGGACCGAAGGGGAAATGGAAGAAAGCAGGATATCCTCGCGGCGATTGACTGGGTGTGCAAAGAGCGAATAAGACTTAATATCCGCATTTTAAATATTTCAGTGGGAACAACAGAGCAGGAAAAAACGGTGGATGATCTGCTAGTACAGGCGGTGGAGCGCGCCTGGGATGACGGGATCACTGTTGTGACAGCGGCCGGAAATCTGGGGCCCGCTCCGGGCAGTATTACGGCGCCGGGGAGCAGCAGAAAAGTGATCACCGTGGGAGCGGGCGATCTGCTGGAGCCAAGAAGAGGAATCTCCGGATGCGGCCCGACACGGGACTGCGTCTGCAAACCGGATCTTGTCGCGCCTGGAAAACGTCTCATTTCCTGCGCGCCTGGAAGAAGCAGGAAGGAATATGTGGTGAAGAGCGGCACCTCGATGGCGGCACCGCGGGTGTCCGGAGCCGTGGCTTTGGCACTTGAACGGGTTCCGGATCTTACAAATGTCCAGGCGAAAATGCTGCTTTGCGAATCGGCGAGAGACCTTGGCCTTCCGCGCAACCGTCAGGGGCATGGGATGCTTCAAACAGACCGTTTTCTGTCTCTTCTGTGAGACACTGTGCGGCAGCATAAAAAAAGAAAAATGAAGGAAAACACCTCTCATCCTGCAAAAATTGTGTGAATTTATGGGAAAATGCCAAAAAATCAGGCGAATTTTGACTTGACAAGCTATAGGATACTTTATACAATAAACGGGAATAGAAAAAGGAGGCCTACTATGGAAAAAATTCAGATGACCACTCCTCTGGTAGAGATGGATGGAGATGAGATGACCAGAATTCTCTGGAAAATGATCAAAGATGAGCTGCTTCTCCCGTTTATTGACCTGAAAACGGAATATTACGATCTGGGACTGGAACACAGAAACGAGACGAACGATCAGGTAACCGTAGATTCCGCAAACGCTACCAAGAAATACGGTGTAGCAGTCAAATGTGCCACCATTACGCCGAATGCAGCGCGTATGACCGAGTACAATCTGAAAGAAATGTGGAAGAGCCCGAACGGAACGATCCGTGCCATGCTCGACGGAACCGTTTTCCGTACCCCGATTGTCGTAAAAGGCATCGAGCCGTGCGTGCGCAACTGGAAAAAACCGATCACGATTGCCCGTCATGCATACGGAGATGTCTATAAAAATGCAGAAATGCGCATTCCGGGACCGGGAAAAGCAGAGCTGGTTTATACGGCTGAGGACGGCACCGAGACAAGAGAGCTGATCCACAACTTCACCGGCGCCGGTGTCATTCAGGGCATGCACAATCTGGATAACTCCATAGAAAGCTTTGCGAGAAGCTGTTTCGAGTACGCACTGTCCACGAAACAGGATCTGTGGTTTGCAAGCAAGGATACGATTTCCAAGAAGTATGATCACCGCTTCAAGGATATCTTCCAGGAGATCTTCGATGCAGAGTACAAAGAGAAATTTGCAGAAGCAGGCATTACCTACTTCTACACTCTGATCGACGACGCCGTTGCCCGCATCATGAAAGCAGAGGGCGGCTTTATCTGGGCCTGCAAGAACTACGACGGCGATGTCATGAGCGACATGGTATCCTCCGCCTTCGGTTCCCTTGCGATGATGACTTCTGTTCTCGTATCCCCGCACGGATATTACGAGTACGAGGCTGCGCACGGAACCGTACAGCGCCACTATTACCGTCACTTAAAAGGTGAGGAGACATCCACCAACTCCGTGGCCACCATTTTTGCATGGACCGGCGCACTCAGAAAACGCGGGGAAATGGATGGAAACGCAGAACTTTCCGCATTTGCAGACCGTCTGGAAAAAGCAACGATCGCAACGATCGAGAGCGGAAAAATGACAAAAGACCTTGCGCTGATCACCACCATGGAAAATCCGACCGTATTAAACAGCCGTGATTTCATCCTGGCCATCCGCGAGGAGCTGGAGAAATAATTAAACGAAGCAAAAAAGAAAGCCGATCCGGCATTCCCGCAAAAAGGGATGCGCCGGACCGGCTTTTTCTGTTTTGAATTTTCCGGGGAAAACCAGGCCTATTCGGCAAGCTCTTCCCATTTTTCATACAGCTCTTCGAGTTCCGCGGCAATCTCTGCTTTCTCTTTGCTTAATTTCACACACTCTGCCACATTCGTTGCGACTTCCGGTTTCGACATTTCCTCATCAATTTCCGAATCGCGTGTCTCAAGCTCTTCAATTCGTTTCTCCGTCTTTTTCAGCTCGTTTTCTTTCTTGCGGAGACGTGCCTGTTCTTCTTTCTGCGCTTTCCAGTCCAGCTTTGTGGAGGAGGCTTCGGAAGGAGCCGCTGCTTCTTCCGGAGCGGCGGCATCGGCAGCAGGAGCATAGATGCGGGTCAGCTCTTCTTTTTTCTCCAGATAGTAATCGTAATTTCCGATATAGTTGACGAGTGTCTGTCCCGTCAGCTCCAGAATCCGGGTTGCGGTCTGGTTAATAAAATAACGATCGTGGGAGACATATAGCACCGTTCCGGTGTAGTCCTTCAGTGCATTTTCCAGAATCTCTTTAGAGACGATATCGAGGTGGTTGGTCGGCTCGTCGAGGATCAGGAAGTTGGCGTTCGAGAGCATCAGCTTGGCAAGGGAAATTCGTCCGCGCTCACCGCCGCTCAAGGTATGAATCGGTTGGAAGACATCGTCGTTTGTAAACAGGAAGGCGGCCAGCACATTTCGGATTTCGGTGTTTGTCAGATATGGATACGCGTCGGAAATCTCCTGGAAAATGGTCTTTTCCATGTGGAGCACCTGATGCTCCTGATCGTAGTAACCGATTTGTACACGGCTTCCAAGTGTAAAAGAGCCGACATCCGGGCGGATGACTTCGTTTAAGATCTTTAAGATCGTCGTTTTTCCCGTTCCGTTGTTTCCGATGATTGCGACGCGCTCCCCGCGCTTGATTTCGAAATTCAGATCCTGGAAAAGCGTCTGTCCCGGGAAGGCTTTGGAGAGGTGCTCGACGGTCAGCACATCGTTTCCGCTTGTGATGCGCGGTTCCAGACGGATCCGCATATCGGAGCGTACTTCGGTCGGCTTTTCCAGCACATCCATTTTGTCCAGCATTTTTTCACGGCTCTCGGCGCGTTTGATGGATTTCTCGCGGTTGAAAGATTTCAGCTTTGCAATGACTTCTTCCTGATGGTGGATTTCCTGCTGCTGGTTGACCCAGGCATGGTAAGCGGCTTCACGGAGCATTGCTTTTTTTTGACTGTAGGCGGTATAGTTTCCCTCAAAAGTTGTTACTTTTTTATTGTCCACTTCAACGACTTTTGTGACAACGCGGTCGAGAAAGTAACGGTCATGGGAGACGATCAGGACGGCTCCGCTGTAATTTAAAAGATACGTTTCGAGCCAGGAGATCGAGTCCATATCGAGGTGGTTGGTCGGCTCGTCGAGCAGAATGATGTCCGGTTTGGTGAGCAGCAGTTTACCAAGTGCCACGCGGGTCTTCTGACCGCCGGAGAGGGAGTCCACCTGTTTTTCAAAATCGCTCTCGGAAAAGCCAAGACCTTTTAAAACACCGACGACTTCACTGCGGTACGCGTATCCGTTTTCCAGTTCAAAGGTATGGGAGAGGCGGGTGTAGGTGGAAAGAAGTTCATCCAGCTCTGCACCGGATTTTGTATTCATATCACTTTCCATCTGACGGAGGCGTTCCTCCATATCAATCAGATTCTGTTTCGCGGTCAGCACTTCCTGGTAAATGGAAAGGTGTCCGGTCAGATCCTGATGCTGGGCGAGATAGCCCATCGTCTTTCCTTTGGAGAGGATGACCTCTCCCTCATCGGCCCTCATTTCGCCGATGATGATTTTTAACAGCGTCGATTTTCCGGCACCGTTGATGCCGACCAGTGCGGCTTTTTCGCGTTCTTCTATATGAAAAGATGCATTTTTGATAATTTCCGTTGTCCCGAATGCTTTCGAGATATTCTGACATGCAAGAATCATGTGGTTCCTCCAGATAACATATTTCTGTATTTTGACATAATACACCATCCTTATTATAGAGAGTAATACACAAAATTTCAAGAAATCTTTGACAATTTTCTATCAACCATATATAATATGAATATATGCAGGTGTAAATAAGGAGGAATTTATCTTGGAAGAAAAAGGAATTTCGCGGGCAGTTATCAAAAGACTTCCTAGATATTATCGTTACCTGGGCGAATTGCTGGAGGACGGAGTAGAACGGATCTCTTCCGGTGAGCTGAGCGAGCGGATGAAAGTGACAGCTTCCCAGATTCGCCAGGATTTAAATAATTTCGGCGGCTTCGGCCAGCAGGGGTATGGTTATAACGTGCGGTATCTGTACAGCGAGATTGGAAAAAATCTTAGGTCTGGACAGAGTCCACAATATGATTTTTGTCGGAGCCGGAAATCTGGGACAGGCACTTGCCAATTATGCGGCCTTTGAAAGAAGCGGATTCAAAACGGTCGGTATTTTTCGACGTCAACCCGGTATTAAAAGGAATCTCCGTGCGCGGAATTGAAATCCGCATGGCGGACGAGCTTCCGGAATTTATCAAGGAACACCATGTAGAGATTGCGGCTTTGACACTGCCAAAAGCAAAAGCGGTAGAGATGGCAGAGATTCTCGTGGACAACGGTGTAAAAGCAATCTGGAATTTTGCACATACCGATCTAAACTTAAAACTTCCGAAAGATGTGATCGTCGAGAACGTCCATCTTTCCGAAAGTCTGATGCGTCTCTCCTACAATCTGACCAGATATGAGGCGGAGCATCCAAAGAACAATTAAGAAACCAAAACAAAAGCAGGAGAGTCTTCGGGAAACCGGAGACTTTTTCTGTTCACTTTCCGGATAAGGCAGGAAAAGGAGGAAAAGCGATGAAACGGATTCTTACAGCAGCACAGATGAAGCAGGCAGACCGCAATACGATCGAAACCATGGGGGTACCGTCCCTGGTACTGATGGAGCGCGCGGCGCTGTCCTGCGTGGAGGAGCTTCAAAATGGAACATGGGATACAGGAAAAGTCCTTGCTGTGTGCGGTCCCGGAAATAATGGAGGGGACGGTGCGGCAATTGCACGGATTTTAAAGACGAAAGGGGTGGATGCGGAACTGTTCTGTCTTGGAAATCCGGAAAAATACAGTGAAGGCATGAGAGCACAGAAGAAAATTGCGGAAAATTATGGGGTCCGTGAGGTTAAGAATCCGGATTTCCGGGAATATACTGTTATCATAGATGCCATCTTTGGAATTGGCGTATCCCGTTCGCTGGCAGGGGAGTACCGGAGGGCAGTGGAAGCAATCTGCGCAAGCGGTGTTCCTGTTCTTGCCGTGGACATCCCTTCGGGGATCCACACGGATACCGGAGAGGTCCTTGATGCGGCGGTGAAAGCCAGAGCCACGGTGACATTTGCCTGTGCAAAGCCAGGGCTTCTTTTTGATCCCGGAAAACGATATGCCGGAGAGGTCCTGGTCCGTGATATCGGAATCGGCTTTGATGCAGGAGAAGAGGAGACGCCCTGGTACGGTTCAGTGGAAAAAGAAGATCTGGACCGGTTTCTTACCCGCACGCCGATGGGAAATAAGGGAACCTTCGGAAAGGTGCTGGTACTTGCCGGTTCCGGTGCCATGTGCGGAGCCGCTGTTTTGTGTGCCAGGGCAGTCCTTGCATCCGGTGCCGGCATGGTAAAGGTTGTGACAGAGGAAAGAAACCGTACGCCGCTTTTCTGTGCCCTGCCGGAAGCAATGGCGGATTTCTGGAAGGAGGATGAGCCGCTTCCGGAAGAAGCCCTGCTGCAGGATCTCGCCTGGGCGGACGCTGTTGTTGCGGGACCGGGGCTTTCCAAAAGCCGGACGGCAAAAGAACTGCTCGTTTTTACGGTGCAGCACACAGAAGTTCCTCTTGTTCTGGATGCAGATGCGCTGAACCTGATTGCAGAAGATGCAGAGATTCTTTCGGGCTGCCGGGCAGAAAAAATTTTAACGCCTCATGTAGGAGAGCTTGCACGGCTGCTGCACACGACCATTGCAGAATGCCAGCGTGAGCCGGCAGGAAGCGCCGGAAGGGCAGCCGAAAAATACCAGGCCTGCTGTGTACGAAAGGATTCCGTAACCGTGACAGCAGAGGAAGGGCGTGAGCAGTATTACATAAACACAAGCGGAAGCAGTGCGCTTGCGACGGCGGGAAGCGGCGATGTGCTCGCGGGAATCACAGGCGCCTTTGCAGCAAAACGTCAGTGTGAAAAAAATGAGAAAAAAATCAGCCTTGCCAAAACAGCGGCACTGGCGGCATATGCGCATGGAAAGGCGGGAGAGGCTGCGGAAGAAAAAAGCAGTGCTTCCTATGTAACAGCATCCGAGATTATCAGAGGATTGCAGTCAATCTGAGCAAAGCAGATCAGAATCACGGGTTCCCAAAAGGACTCCGGGCGGACTTTTTTGAAGTGCCGGATGAAATTTGTGAATACCTCCGGAAAAACAGGCAATATTAAATACATGGAAACGATTTTAAAAGGCGTAAAACGCCGGATCGTTATCGTATGGGAAAGCAAAACGGAAAGAATCGGAGAGTGAGCACAAGTGGTAATCAAGCGTGGCGATGTATATTATGCCGACCTGCGGCCCGTTGTGGGAAGTGAGCAGGGCGGTGTCCGTCCGGTGCTGATCATTCAGAATGACATCGGCAACCGGCACAGTCCGACGGTGATCTGTGCGGCGATTACATCGAGGATGAATAAGGCGAAGCTGCCGACGCACATTGAGATCGAAGCGTCCGCCTATGGGATTGTACGGGATTCTGTTATTTTACTGGAACAGCTTCGGACGATCGATAAGAGAAGGCTGAAAGATAAAATCTGTCATCTGACGCCGGAACAGCTGGCCCTTGTGAACGAAGCACTGAAAATCAGCCTGGATCTGCCTACATAAGGGGTATTTTTGGCGCGGTTCACGGTTGACGAATGAGAAAGATCGTGCTATATTCTATATTATATGGGCTTCTGCCGTTTTTCGGGGAAACCTTTTTACAGAAAAGTAATACTTTAAATAAAGGAGACAAAAGAGGTATGTCAGGACATTCAAAATTTGCCAATATTAAGCATAAGAAAGAAAAAAACGACGCAAAAAAAGGTAAAATCTTTACCATCATCGGCCGTGAGATCGTAATCGCTGTCAAAGAGGGCGGACCGGATCCGGCAAACAACAGCAAGCTGCGTGACGTTATCGCAAAAGCAAAAGCAAACAACATGCCGAACGATACCATCGACCGCGGTATTAAAAAAGCTGCCGGAGATGCAAACGCAGACAACTACGAGCGTATCACCTACGAAGGTTATGGCCCGAATGGTATCGCGATCATCGTAGAGACTCTGACCGACAACAAGAACCGTACCGCAGCAAACGTAAGAAGCGCTTTCACCAAAGGAAACGGAAGCGTTGGAACACCGGGATGCGTATCCTACATGTTCGACAAAAAAGGCCAGATCATCATCGACAAAGAAGAGTGCGAAATGGATGCTGACGATCTGATGATGCTTGCTCTGGATGCAGGCGCAGAAGACTTCGCAGACGAAGAGGACAGCTACGAAATCATTACCGATCCGGATGACTTCTCCGCAGTACGTGAGGCTCTGGAGAAAGACGGTATCGCCATGGCAGAGGCAGACGTTACCATGATCCCACAGACCTACGTAGAGCTGACCGATCCGCAGGCATTAAAAGATCTGAACCGTACCCTGGATCTGCTGGATGACGACGACGACGTACAGTACGTATACACCAATCTGGACGAGTAATTTCGCTGGAAATTACATAGAATCATAAGAATCTGCGCATACTGATGAAGCTATTTTGGAATAGCAGAAAAGAGGAAATCCGTATGGCAGAATCACAGAAAAACCAGACAGAAAAAGAAAATATTGTAGAACTGAAGACCAACATTTATCTGCTGTCCATCATCGGCGAGGTGGAGGGGCATGAATCACTCGGCGAGCGCACGAAAGCGACGCGCTATGAGCACATTCTCCCTGCTCTTGCCCGTGCCGAGGAGGACAAAAGTATTGATGGTCTTCTGATTCTCCTGAATACCGTAGGCGGAGATGTGGAGGCCGGTCTTGCAATTGCAGAGATGATTGCGTCCATGCGAAAGCCTGCGGTATCGCTCGTTTTAGGGGGCGGTCATTCGATCGGTGTCCCGCTCGCAGTTGCAGCAGACTATTCGCTGATCGTGCCGAGTGCCACCATGGTCATTCACCCGGTGCGTACAAACGGCATGTTCATCGGTGTTGCACAGACATACCGTAATATGGAAAAGACGCAGGATCGGATCACAGGTTTTGTATCGGCCCATTCTAAAATCACCAAGGAACGGCTCGAGGAGCTGATGCTCGATACGAAAATGCTGGTCAAGGATGTCGGAACAATGCTGGACGGCCCGCAGGCAGTGGAAGAAGGCCTGATCGACGAGGTCGGCGGCATTGCCCGCGCGCTCGAAAAGCTGAATGAGCTGATGAAAAAGGCAGCAGGGACAGAAAATTGACTTCACGGCGCGGCTTGTGTTTCAGGGGATTTTGTGTTAGAATGAGTTCGCTGTGAAAATTCGAACGGAAGTTTTGTCCGGACTTTCACAAAAGAGAAAAATAAGGGAACAGGATAAAAAAATGACAGTAATAGAAGCTTTATTTCTGGGTCTGATCCAGGGAATTACGGAATTCCTGCCGATCAGCAGCTCCGCACATCTGATTATCTTCCGTCACTTTATGAAGATCGAAGATACGCAGACGGTGTTTTTCAATGTGCTTTTGCACTTTGGCTCCATGATTGCAATTCTGCTCACATTTTCGAAGGAATGGAAACGTCTCTTCCTCGCGTTGTGCGGAATCATAATCGATCTGTTTCATAATTTAAAGGAACACTTTTCCAGTCAGCATCAGGAGGGAAAGCAGTACCGGAAGGTGCTCGGCAGCAACTACCGTATGCTTGCTTTCCTGCTGATTCTGACCACCATCCCGACTGCTGTAATCGGCGGCATGATTCAGAGCCTTGTCACACTGACCTCCTCGAATCTGCTGGCACCTGGCGTTGGTCTGTATCTGACGGCGATTCTGCTTGTGGTGGCAGATATGCTTCCGGAGGGAGAAAAAACGCAGAAAAATTTAAAGCCGAAAGATGCACTGATTGCCGGATTCTTCCAAGGCTTTTCCACGATTCCGGGTCTTTCCCGTCTTGGTTCGACTATTTCTGCGTGTGTGATCGGCGGCATGACCCGTTCGTACGCTGTGAAATACTCTCTGATTGTGAGTGTTCCGGCGATTATCGGGGCAACGATCGTTGAACTTGCGACCATGGGAAAAAATAAAATTGTTTTTCATCCGGTATATCTGGTCGGCGTTTTCATGGCGGCACTTGCCGGTTACTTTACGATCCGCATTCTGATGCGTGTGGTGAAAAAACGGAAACTGAAATATTTTGCTTTGTACTGTCTTCTTGTCGGGACATTCTCCATTGCAGGATATTTTCTGCTGTAATACGAGAAAGGGGAGAAGTTCTGCATGGCAAATACAACAAAGGGAAGCGGGAAGACAAAGAAAAAAACTTCTGCTTCCGGAACAGCAAAAAAGAAACAGACCCAAACAACGGCCAGAAAAACAACGGTGAAAAAGAGCAGTACCGCAAAACGTACCTCCGGCACAAGGAAAAACACAGTCCGTGAGCCGATGGACGAGGGAGTGCGCGCAGAAATTATTCTGCTTTCCGTGCTTGCTGTTTCGATTCTGCTGATGCTCAGTAATTTCGGTATGGGCGGCGTGATCGGACAGGCTGTCTGCGACTTCTTTTTCGGCCTTTTCGGCGTGACAGAGTGGGCAGCACCGGTTCTGATCTTCTTTGGAACAGCATTTTACATAGCAAACAGACAGAACTTTTTAATTGTGCGGAAAACCGGGGGAGCGATCAGCTGTTTCGTCTTTTTCTGCGCTTTTATGCAGCTTCTGGCGTCCGGCTATACGAGAGATACGACATTTCTGGATTACTATTTTGACAGCGCCTACGATCATCTCGGCGGAGGAATCTTAGGAGGGTCTGTCGTGAAAATTCTCGGCATGGGATTCGGCCAGATCGGTGCGTGGGTGATTATTGTGATCGCCATCGTGATTTCCGTGATCGTGATGACGCAGAAGCCGATTCTCGCGCCGATCCATGAAAAGACGAATGACCACCGCCGGATGGCGGAGGAGCGCCGCCAGGAGCGTCTGGCGCGCCAAGCTGCGATGGAGGAAGAGGAAGGAAAAGAGCTGATTCTTGAGCCAGTGGAGGAACCGAAAAAAGCCGGGAAGAAAAAGAAATCCCGCCTTCTTTCTCATGTGGAATCGAAGGCTGATTTAAACGAAAACGACGATACCCATCAGATGGATATGCCGGAGCTTTCGATTCACCGTGGTTCTGTGCCGGCTGAAGAGCCGGAAAAGACGGAACCGGAGATGACACGGCAAGCTGCAGAAGAGGCGAAAAAAGAGAAAACGTCTGCGGATCATACGAGAAATCCGCGGTCTTCCTATGAAGAGATCGAGGCGGATGTAGACGGCATTCGTCAGGAAATCGGGAAAAAAGCAGAGGAAAAGCGGCCGGAGTACAAAACACCGCCGATGAATCTTCTGAAAAAAGGGACGCGCGGTGCCATGGGCGATTCCGATGCGCATCTGCGGGAAGTAGCGCGGAAACTGGAGGAGACGCTGGACAGCTTCGGTGTCAAAGTTACAGTCAATAACGTAAGCTGCGGACCGACCGTCACACGGTATGAGCTGATGCCGGAACAGGGCGTGAAAGTAAGCCGGATTGTCGGATTGACCGACGATATCAAGCTGAGTCTTGCAGCAGCAGATGTCCGCATTGAGGCACCGATCCCGGGAAAATCCGCAGTCGGAATCGAGGTTCCAAATAAGACGAACACGGCCGTGATGCTGCGTGATCTTCTTGAAACACCGGAGTTTAAGAACTTTTCTTCGAATCTGGCCTTTGCTGTCGGAAAAGACATCGCCGGTCAGCCGGTCATCGCAGATATCGCGAAAATGCCTCATCTTCTGATCGCCGGTGCGACCGGTTCCGGTAAATCGGTCTGCATCAACACGCTGATTATGAGTATTATTTATAAGGCAAAACCGGAAGACGTCAAACTGATCATGATCGACCCGAAGGTCGTTGAGCTTTCTGTTTATAACGGCATTCCGCACCTTTTTATCCCTGTTGTCACAGACCCGAAAAAGGCTTCCGGAGCTCTGAACTGGGCGGTTGCGGAGATGACAGACCGTTATAACAAATTTGCGGAATTCAACGTGCGCGATATGAAAGGCTACAATGCGAAAGTTGCCGAGCTGCCGCCGGATGAAAACGGCAAAAAACCGGAAAAACTGCCGCAGATCGTCATTATCGTGGACGAGCTTGCCGACCTGATGATGGTTGCGCCGGGAGAAGTGGAGGATGCGATCTGCCGTCTGGCACAGCTTGCCCGTGCGGCCGGCATCCATCTGATTATTGCAACACAGAGACCTTCCGTCAATGTCATCACTGGTCTTATCAAGGCAAATATGCCGTCCCGTATTGCATTCTCGGTTTCTTCCAGCGTAGATTCCCGTACGATCCTCGACATGGGAGGTGCGGAAAAACTGCTTGGAAAAGGCGATATGCTCTACAAGCCGCAGGATTACCAGAAACCGGCCCGTCTGCAGGGATCCTTTGTTTCGGATAAAGAGGTCAGCGATGTCGTTGCCTACTTAAAAGATCACTACGGCGAGAACGCTTATGATCCGGATATCGAAAAACGGATTCACACCGTAAGCCTGGATGGCGGTTCTGCCGCAGGCGGCGGAGATAACCGCGATAATTACTTCGTGGAAGCCGGAAAATTTATCATCGAAAAAGATAAGGCATCGATCGGCATGCTCCAGAGAGTGCTGAAAATCGGTTTCAACCGCGCGGCCAGAATCATGCATCAGCTCGCGGATGCCGGTGTCGTAGGACCGGAGGAAGGAACCAAGCCGAGAAAAGTTCTGATGTCCATGGAACAGTTCGAAAATTATCTGGAGGAACACGGATGATGGGAAAAGATGTTGTCCGTTGTTTACAAATAACCGGAAACGTGATAAAGTATTAACATAAAATGCGCGAAAATCCAAGTCGTGCTTTTGTTAAAATATTTCTAACAAGATTAGGAGGATATTATGTACAAGATTCAAGAAGCGGAAATGCTCGCGAATAACATCTACCGTATGGTAGTAGAAGCACCGCGAGTAGCACAGCACTGCCTCCCTGGACAGTTTGTTATTGTCAAGGCAGATGAAGAAGGAGAAAGAATTCCTCTGACCATTTGTGATTACGATAGAGAAGCAGGAACTATCACCATCGTATTCATGCCGATCGGAGAATCTACCAAAAAAATGAAAGATCTCAAAGCGGGAGATGCTTTCATGGATTTCGTAGGACCTCTGGGGCAGCCGTCCGAGTTCTGCAGCGAAGATATCGAAGAACTGAAGAAAAAACGGATCGTATTCGTAGCCGGCGGTGTTGGAACTGCACCGGTTTACCCGCAGTTAAAATGGCTGCATGAGCATGGAATCACTGCTGACGCCATTGTCGGAGCAAAGACAAAAGATCTCGTTATTCTCGAGAAAGAAATGTCTGCTGTCAGCAATCTGTACATAACCACAGACGATGGTTCTTACGTAAGAAAAGGTATGGGTACCGATGTACTCCGCGACCTTGTACAGAACCAGGGCAAACAGTATGATGTCTGTGTTGCCATCGGACCGATGATCATGATGAAATTCGTATGTCTTCTGACAAAAGAACTGAACATCCCGACCGTTGTCAGCATGAACCCGATCATGGTAGACGGAACCGGTATGTGCGGTGCCTGTCGTCTAATGGTAGGCAATGAAGTAAAATTTGCCTGCGTAGACGGACCGGAGTTTGACGGTCATCTGGTAGACTTCGACCTGGCTATGAAACGTCAGCAGATGTATAAGACAGAAGAGGGAAGAGCTCTCTTAAGATACCAGGAAGGCGCAACCCATCACGGTGGATGCGGCCAGTGCGGAGGTGACAAATAATGGCAAAGGGATTAAACAGAGTACCGGTACGTGAGCAGGAGCCGAAGGTACGTGCCACAAATTTTGACGAGGTATGTCTTGGATACAACAAAGACGAAGCAGTAGAAGAAGCACAGCGCTGCCTGGGCTGTAAAAATGCAAAATGTATCACAGGATGCCCGGTTAATATCAACATTCCGGCATTCATTGCACAGGTAAAAGAAGGAAACTTCGAGGAAGCATACAAAATTATCGGTGAGTCCAGTGCACTCCCGGCAGTCTGCGGCCGTGTATGTCCGCAGGAGAGCCAGTGCGAGGGCAAATGTGTCCGCGGAATCAAAGGCGACGCTGTTTCCATCGGTAAACTGGAGCGTTTCGTTGCTGACTGGGCAAAAGAAAACGGTATCAAACCGGTTCCGGCAGCAGAGAAAAACGGCCACAAGATCGCGGTTATCGGTTCCGGCCCTGCAGGTCTTACCTGCGCAGGAGACCTTGCAAAACTTGGCTACGATGTAACCATCTTCGAGGCACTTCACAAAGCCGGCGGTGTATTAAGCTACGGTATTCCGGAGTTCCGTCTTCCGAAAGACAAAGTAGTTGCCGCTGAAATCGAGAACGTAAAATCTCTCGGTGTTAAAATTGAGACCAACGTTATCATCGGAAAATCCGTTACCATCGACGAGCTGTTAAAAGACGAAGGATTTGAAGCAGTATTCATCGGTTCCGGTGCTGGCCTTCCGATGTTCATGGGAATCCCGGGTGAGAACGCAAACGGCGTATTCTCCGCAAACGAGTTCCTGACCAGAAACAACCTGATGAAAGCATTCCGCGATGATTACGATACCCCGATCGCACACGGCAAGAAAGTTGCTGTAGTCGGCGGCGGCAACGTAGCTATGGACGCTGCAAGAACCGCACTTCGTCTCGGCGCAGAGGTACACGTTATTTACCGTCGTTCTGAGGCAGAGCTTCCGGCCCGTGCAGAGGAAGTTCATCATGCAAAAGAGGAAGGTATCATCTTCGACCTTCTGACCAACCCGGTAGAAATTCTGACCGACGACAAAGACTGGGTAACCGGTATCCGCTGCATCCGTATGGAGCTTGGCGAGCCGGACGCTTCCGGAAGAAGAAGACCGGTTGAGATTCCAGGATCTGAGTTCGAAATTGAAGTAGACGAAGTTATCATGTCTCTTGGTACTTCCCCGAACCCGCTGATTTCTTCCACCACCTACGGTCTGGATGTCAACAGAAGAAAATGTATCGTAGCTGAGGAAGAAACCGGAAAGACCAGCAAAGAGGGCGTTTACGCCGGCGGTGACGCTGTAACAGGTGCAGCAACCGTTATCCTTGCTATGGGTGCCGGAAAAGCCGGAGCTAAAGGAATTGATGAGTATATCAAAAGCAAAAATGCATAAGGCATTGCTTTTCTAAACTAAAAGCCATATAGACGCGGACAAAAAGTGATCTATATGGCTTTTGGTGTTTTTGACAGATATCCGAAAGGGTTTTAAGATTACAGAATGAAAATTACGATATTAACAGTAGGAAAAATAAAAGAGAAATATCTGCGGGATGCGATCGCCGAGTATTCGAAGCGCCTCAGCCGCTATGCAAAGCTGGAAATTATCGAGGTGGCGGATGAAAAAACGCCGGACAACGCGAGTGAAACCGTAGAGACGAATATCAAAAATAAAGAAGCAGAGCGCCTTCTCAAATATATCCGGGATGACGCTTATCTGATTACATTGGAAATTAAGGGAAAACAGCTCACATCCGAGGAGCTGGCCCAGAAAATAGATACGCTCGGCGTGCAGGGAACGAGCCATATTATTTTTGTGATCGGTGGTTCCTTAGGGCTTGGCGAGGAAGTTCTGAAGCGTTCAAACTATGCGCTCAGTTTTTCGAAAATGACATTTCCGCATCAGTTGATGCGGGTTATTCTGCTGGAACAGATTTACCGGAGCTACCGCATTAACTGCGGGGAGCCATATCATAAATAGCTGCGAATAAGAGAGGTGTGATTGCGATGCGTGAAATGCGTTTAAAAAAGCGGGAGATTACAGATCCTGAAATTTTAAGAGAAATTCTGGAAAGCTGCGAGGTTGTGCGGATCGGGGCGATGGATGAGGAAGGCATGTTTATCGTGCCGATGAATTATGGATATGATGTCCGGGAAGAAGATGGAACTCTTCACGTCTGTCTGTACCTGCATGGGGCAAAAGAAGGGCGGAAGGCGGCTGCATTTGCAGCGGATCCGCGCGTGGCGGTGGAGATGGATTACAACCATGAAGTGATTACAGGTGACTATACGTGTGCGTATTCCTATGCGTACCGCAGTATCATGGGAAACGGAACCATCACGGAGGTGACAGATCCGGAGGTAAAGAAGAAAGGCCTGGAAAAAATCATGGCGCATATCGCACCGGAGGCGAAGATCGCTTTTCTGCCGGAGATGGTGGAGCGCGTTGCCGTATGGCGCATAGACATCGATACATTTACCGGCAAAGAGCGCAGACGAAAATAGAGTGTTCGAAGCTCCGCAGGCGCAGACGGAAAAAGACAGCAGAAAGGACAGCAGAAATGATTAAAATTGATCTGATTACAGGCTTCCTTGGCTCAGGGAAGACGACTTTTTTGAAACAGTACGCAAAGTATCTGATGGCACAGGGAAAGAACATCGGCATCCTGGAGAATGATTTTGGGGCAGTCAATGTGGATATGCTGCTTCTGCAGGAACTGCGCGGCGATCAGTGCGAGCTGGAGATGATTTCCGGCGGATGCGACAAAGAGACACACCGCAGACGGTTCCGCACAAAACTGATCTCGATGGGCATGAGCGGCTACGACCGCATTCTCGTGGAACCGTCGGGGATTTACGATGTGGATGAGTTCTTTGACACGCTGTACGACGAGCCGTTGAACCGCTGGTATGAGGCGGGAAGCGTCATCACGATTCTGGATGCCGGGCTCGATGAGAAGCTGTCGGAGGAAGAAGAGTATCTGCTGGCTTCCGAGGCGGCGAACGCTGGTAAAATCGTGCTGAGCAAAGTACAGAATGTTTCGGAGGAAAAGAAAGAAGAAACGATTGCCCATCTGAACCGCACGCTCGAGCAGGCAGGCTGCAGAAGACAGTTTTCTGATGCAGAAATTTTACAGAAAAACTGGGATGATCTGACAGAGGATGATTTCAAAATGCTCTCCGAATGCAGTTACCGTTCGGAGGATTACCGGAAGCTGGATTTCGGCGAGCAGCAGACATTTGATTCGCTCTGCTTTCTGGAGCCGAAGATTACGGAAGAAGCGCTGAAAAAGGCAGCAGAAGCAATCTTTGCGGATCCATCATGCGGCAATGTATTCCGGATCAAAGGAATTGTAAAGACGGGCGAAACTGTGTGGAGCGAAATCAATGCGACGCGGGAACAGATGACATTCCAGGCAGTGCCGGAGAGCCAGGAAGTGCTGATTGTAATCGGCGCGGGGCTTTCGAAAGAGCGGATTAGTGGAATTCTCGGAATTAAGTAAAAAATGGAGCATGACGGAAAGGGGTATTTTCCATCATGCTCCTGCTGGTTTGGCTAAATAGCAGTTACTGTGAAATGCGCTGCCGTTCTGACAGTGTGGGGAACGGAATGATTTTGGAATCCCGTGCATCATCCGGTGTACAAAGAGCAGTCAACGGCTGCGGCTGATTTTCCATGGTCTGGAAGGAGAGAATGCCATCTTTCCATAAAACGACATCATCCGGTGAATGGACGGCAAAATAGCGGTGCAGCACATCGAAAAGAGAGGATGGAACTGCCGCAAGATCGTGCTCGGGATCGCTGGAATATAGAAAGATCCGGCTTCCCGGAAAACGACGGGAATGGATACCGGCAGAGGGAGTGGTAAAATCCGGGTTTTCGGTAAAATATAAGGATCTTTCTGCAGGTCCGGAAAACGGAATAGACAGCGTTGTGGAAACAACTGGCGCTTCTTCTGCAAGGGCTGGCTGCTTCTGAAATTTGCACAGGAATGGTATATTTTGAAAAAATGTATATTTCTTTCTCATAAGACTCACCTTTCAGCCGGAAAAGATCTGGCATTTGGCAGGTGGATGTTATCGTTTACTTTAATTTTATCTTATCAGAAGTGCAGAAATAACAGGGTTAAACATTTGTAAAAAGCGTGTAAAAACATCTTAAAGAGAAAGAAAAAGAGAGGGGGAAATCATATGGAAACAGGAAGTAATGCAGGCCATTCGGGCAGAACTGGAAAGCAATATAGATGAAAAATACCGGGAAATTTCACAGCTCATCTTGTTCCGGGACAGAACTGTCGGATTCTGGTGTCCGCATTCCGGTTTCGCGACGGA
>ENA-OPYT01000146-OPYT01000146.1-human-gut-metagenome-genome-assembly--contig:-NODE-146-length-22672-cov-3.575604_pt1 | contig 22672 bp, 25 predicted proteins | sample MGYA00242636_ERZ504480 | MGnify/ENA primary metagenome ERZ504480 (study PRJEB26092, sample SAMD00036228) | human gut metagenome | host: Homo sapiens | study: EMG produced TPA metagenomics assembly of...
TGATTACCTTTGGCATCTACGGATTCTGGCTATACAATAAAATGACCGCTTGGCGTGTCAAGCATACCCACATGGTACCGTCAGAAAATGGTATCGACGCCTGATAAGAAGACAGGAGGATGGTCTCGCAACCATCGAAAGGCCATCAAAAAAAGCCGCGAGTCCCTCAGAAAGGCTCACGGCTGGAAACCATCGAATCGCCGTCACAGATGGAGTGACGGCGATTACGAGATACGTAACCAAATCTCGACGATGAATATATATCTCGCTAAAGAAGGCATCTCCGATGGCAAATGCAGGAAAAACGCATAAGGGTATATTTCCTCACATCACAATCAATGAGACGATAAAAAAGAACCGCATGGATAAGCGTATCCATGCGGTTCTTCGTTATGGCGGAGCGGGTGGGATTCGAACCCACGAGACCTTTCGGCCTAACTGATTTCGAGTCAGCCCCGTTATGACCACTTCGATACCGCTCCACAAAAGACTTAATTAGTATATCACGGCACATACTATTCGTCAAGTAATTTTCAGGTAATTCCCCGCTTCGACAGAAAATGCGCTTGCAAGGAGTCTTTACCAGCACGCTTCCTTGGGGTGGAAGAGGTCCGATCCCTATGAAGGAGATTATCTTAGCTCCTTCATGGGGAATCCGTCTGCCATAATTTATGGCAGCGTGACCTTTTTTTAATTTTGCCTTAGAAACTTTCACCCTTCGTCGTTTTTACCCAATAGTTGGCAATGTCAGCAAATTCTTGGAGCGACAGGGTTTCACCGCGGCGCTGGCCGTCGATACTAGCCGCTTCCAGGACCTTGGCGATCTGTTCTTTGGCCATGCCCGTATTTTTCAAAGCGTTGGACAAGGTTTTCCGCCGCTGCTGGAAGGCGGCTTTGACGACGCTGAAGAAGCGTTTTTCGTCGGTCAATTCGACGGGCGGTTCCTTACGGACGTCCATGGCGACGACGGCGGACGTCACTTCCGGCGCCGGCATGAAGCATTTCGGTGAGATTTCAAAGAGCATCTTGGGCTCCGTATAATATTGAACCGACACCGACAAGGCCCCGTAGATTTTATGGCCCGGCACAGCTACCATCCGTTCGGCAACCTCTTTTTGGACCATAACGACGATGCGCTCGATGGGCAGCTTCTGCTCTAAGAGCTTCATGATGATCGGCGTCGTAATGTAATACGGGAGATTAGCGCAGACTTTGAAAGGCTTGTGATTCATGAGGCTTTCAATATCCGTACGCATGATATCGCCGTGGACGACGCGGACGTTGTCGTAGTGCTCCAAGGTCTTGTCGAGGACCGGCAGCAGATGGTCGTCCAATTCGACGGCGGTTACGGCGGCCCCCGTTTCGGCCAAAGCCTGGGTCAGGGTTCCGATACCTGGACCGATTTCAAGGACGGGATCGCCTTCTTCAAGATCAGCCGCATCGGCGATATCGTCGACAACACTGTGGCGAATGAGGAAGTTCTGCCCCAATTTTTTATTCATGCGCAGGCCAAAGCGGTTGACGACGTAGCGGACGACGTCGGGATTCGATAAGTCGACTTCTTTCATTTATTTCACCTCATCAATCTGGCGGATAGCCTGATCCCACTCTTGGCGGGTAACACCGTAATGATTCAATCGTTTCAAAAACTGCTTGGCATTGCCGTAACCGATGCCGAGAATGGCCCCGACTTCAGCCCTGCGGTCGCTGGCATCAGAACTGCCGTTGAGGCCGGCTCCCGTAAGGTCGCTCATGGAAAAAGTCTCCTGCGGCTCATAAGCGGCGCAGCGAACCTTGGACAAGGCCAATCGGATAGCTTCAGGCGATGCCTGTTCGACGCCGAGGTCGTCGTTGGCGATGGCGTCTTTTCGGGGAATAAAGGCATGCTTGGCGTTGGGAAAGCGGTCGGTCAGAAACTTTCGGATCTGTTCCCCGGCCCGATCGGGGTCGGTCAGGATGATGATGCCCCTGCTTTTCATAGGCCGCAGCGAATCTGTTCCAGCGTATGGGGTTTTAAATTGAACCCGTCGGTCGTAATCATATCGACATCGATCTGACTTGGCCCGGATGCGGGCGACGTCAGACCGGCCTTCGACGACCAGGACTTCCTTAATCATGAGCCGCTCCTTCCGGTGTTCGGCAATGTACTGGGCAGCGCTCAAGATAGCCAGTACGTTGTGTTCAAAGACGATGCCCCCTTGGAGGTAAATCATGTAAGGGTCGCGGATGGGGCCGTCGGCCGAAAGCTCAATGGACGAGCCCTGGACGAAGTCACCGGCTGCCATGATGATTTTATCGGCATAGCCCGGCATGTCATCCGGAATGGGCGTTACATGGGCATCGACGGGCGAAAAGCCCTGGATTCCTTGGCAAAAGAGGCACATATTCTGTTCGTTTTCTAAATAGATGGTCTGAATCAAATCGACGCGGGGCGTCGTAACGGCCGGCGACACGCGGAAACCCATTTTTTCAAAGACCGCTGCTGCAAAGACAGCCCCTTTGATGGCCTGAGCCGTAACGTGGGGAGCCATGAAAAAGCCCTGGAAGAAGAGGCGATAACCGGCGGCATAAGAACCGAGTTCATCGCCAAGGCCCGGCGCCGTCAGGTAATCGGCTGCGGCTTCGACCAGTTCGGCCTTGCCGGCGATATAGCCTCCCGTCGGAGCAATGCCGCCGCCGGGGTTCTTGATAAGCGAACCGGCAATGATATCGGCACCGGCTTCAATCGGTTCCCGTTCCGCAGCAAATTCACCGTAGCAATTATCGACGAAGCAGATCGTCTTGGGGCTGACCTTGCGGACGACGGCGATAATCTTTTCAAGGTCTTCAATGGTAAGCGATGCCCGTGTGCTGTAGCCGCGAGAACGCTGGATGAGGACCAGTTTCGGCTGCTTGGCCGCTACCTGCTGTTCGATACCGGAAAGGTCGTAAGAGTTGTCCTTCAAGGGTACTTCTTCATAACCGACGCCGATTTCTTTCAAAGAGTGCGGCGTATGGCGGGCATAGCCGATGACACCCTGCATCGTGTCGTATGGGGCGCCGACGAGGCTCATCATGAGGTCGCCCGTGTGCAGGAGCGACAGTAAGACCGTCGCCAAGGCATGGGTTCCCGATACGAAGTGGGGCCGTACCAAGGCTTTTTCAGCCTTAAAGACCCGGGCAAAGACTTCATCGAGTTTTTCCCGGCCCATGTCGCTGTAGCCGTAGCCCGACGTGCCGGCGAACTGGTAGGAAGAAATCTGCGCTTCCTTATAGGCTTTCAATACCTTTTCCGTATTTTTCAAACAAATGGTGTCAATGCGTTCAAACTGAGGGGCACAGAGTGCCAGTGCTTCTTTTCGTAATGCTTCTAAATCCAGAGACAATGTAATTGATTCCTTTCTATCTATAAGCTAAAGATCGATATCTGCTAAGACGGCAGCTATCAATGCTTGTTCGTTTTCATAGTGATCTTTATCATACCAGTGAATATAAGGCATCCGCTTAAACCAGGTCAGCTGGCGCCTTGGCAAAATGCCGCGTCCGGGCCTTGATCTGAAAGACCGCATCCTCAAGGGTCATGGTGCCGGTCACATACCGGGACAGTTCCTGATAGCCGATGGCTTTCATGGCCTGAGAATCCGGCGAAATGCCAATGCTTAAAAGGTGGCGGACTTCGTCGATCCAGCCCGCTTCTACCATGATGTCGACCCGTTTTTCAATGCGGTCGTACAAGACCTCCCGGGGCAGGCGCAGGCCGATGACATAGGCGTCATAGACGAGGTCATGAGCCTTGCCCTGGCGGACGAAAGACCGTCCCTCCCCTTGCTCGATGGCGCTGACCAGCCGCGTCAAGCGGTGGGTATTGGACAGGAGTTCATGCCAATCAGGCGGCTCCCAATCCGTTTCCTTTCGAATATAGGCTTTGAGATTCTCTCTGTCAAGGGAGTTCAGCTTCTCCTCGGCCTGCCGTTTATCGGCTGCGGTCATCCGCGAGGCCTGAAAATCGTAGCCTTCGAGAAGGGACTGGACGTAGAGTCCTGTCCCTCCGACGAGGATGGGGATGTTCCCTTCCCCATTTATTTTCGTAATGGCCGCGCCTGCCATGCGGCAGAATTTAGCCGCTGAATAAGGTTCGTCCGGACCTGCGATGTCAATCAGGTAATGGCGGTACTGAGCCAGTTCGTCGGCCGTCGGCTTAGCCGTACCGATATCCATATGGCGATAAATCTGATAGGCATCGCCGGAAATGAGGTCGGTCCCGTAGTGGTCGGCCAGGGAAAAGCTAAGGGCCGTCTTCCCTACCGCCGTCGGGCCGATGATGGCAATTACTTTTTCCATGATTCACACTCCAATACGGCATAGCCAATGTGACTGTATTTGCCGCCATACAACTTTACGGTCGGAAAATCCCGGCACAGTTGGCGAAAATCCCGTTCTTTGATGACCACCCGGCGCCGCGCTTTCAAAAGGGCCCGTTCAATGAGGTCCGGCGTGAGGCTGCCGTGATCCATGATGGCCCGCACGGGCTGGAACTGACAGCTCCCTTCGACGGGGCGCTGGAACATGGGGTCAAAGTAGAGGACATCGTAACGAGGCTCGTCATCCCCTTTAAGATATTGGCGATAGTCGCCGCAGCGAAGAGAAATGCGGCGCAGGGCTGCCGTCACGTCGGCTTTGTCGTGGACGAAATGGGAAAATCCCCAGGAGGTCACAGCCGCCAACAGGGGCGACACTTCTAAGGCATGAACCGTCGATCCTTCAGGCAGGCCGAAGGAGGCAACGATGGAGTCGGCACCAAAGCCGCAGGTGCAGTCGAGGACCGATAAGGGCTCTTTCGACGGAACCCCGCCTTGAAGGGCCGTCAACAAGTGATCCGCTTGTCCTTTTCGGATGTGCTGGGTCCGGAGTTCAGCCATATTGAGGCTGAAAAAATGGCTTCCTTCCGGGCGGTCGATCTGCGGTCCCCGTGACGAGTAGACGAGGAAATTCTCTCCATAGTCCGCCATCAAATCGGAGATGGTCCGCTTGCGCCGCGGCACAAAGGAAAAGCCCTGTCCTTCGGCCCAGGCTCTTCCCTCGTTTTGCAGTTTTTCTTTGGCCTTCAAAGAAGGCACGACATAGATATTTCTACTCATGTCCGTTTAAAGAGATGGGCCAATTCTTTCGGCGTAAAGCGGATGATAATCGGCCGGCCATGGGGGCAGACATAAGGTTTTTCCGTGTGGAACAGGTCGTCTAAGAGCTGCTTCATCTGGCGGATATTGAGCTGGTCTCCGGCCTTGACGGCGCCGTGGCACGAAAGGTAGGCCAGTGAGCGGTGGCGAACCATGGCCTTATCGGGCTCTTTCTGATCGTGCAGGAGCTGGCAGATATCCTTCAGGGAATCGGCGATATCGCCATTTTGTAAGTCGCAGGGCACTTCTTCGATGCGAAGGGTCGAGGGACCGGCTTCAGAGTAGGCATAGCCCAAATCGGTAAAGATATCCTGCCGTTCTAAGAGGAGTGTCATGTCGTCGCCGTCGACTTCGATGAATTCCGGCGTCAGCAGCTGCTGGCTCGGCATCCGTTCGACGCGGCGGCAGAAGGTATCGTAGCGAATCCGTTCGTGGGCCGCATGCTGGTCGACGATATATAAGTCCTGTCCTTTTTTAGCGACGATGAAGCAGTCAGCGACGACGCCGAGGGGAATGAAGACGTCGTCATCGCCTTCAAAGACGATTTTGGGTGCTTCTTCATTTGGCATCTCAACGGGTGCATCCACAGCGCCCCACCCTGACCGTGCTGGGCCAGGGCCTCGGAAAGAGGCGGCTGCTGTCGCTCGAACGAACCGGTGGTTCATACGTCCGTTCTTGGCGAAGCGAGGCCGATGCAGGACGGCTGGTAAAAGAAACGGCCGGACTCGGTTCTTCCCGCAGGGAATTCCTTTCGGCTGCGGAAGGGCCCTTGTCGACCGTAAACAGTGTCGCAGCCTCAGGCAAAGGTGCTGCCGACACCGGCGAAGAGGTTCCTGAGGTCGGGGCCGAATGGGGCGCGGCAATGTGAAATTCCTGAACGCCCGGCGCTGCCACCGTCTTTTCTTCTGACGGCGGTTCAATCGTCTTGGCCATGTCTTCCGGCTTTTCCTGCTCGACGAGGGCCGTTACGATGCTGCGGTAGATGGCCCGGTAGACGGCCTGTTCGTCGGAAAATTTGATTTCCGTCTTGGCCGGATGAACGTTGACGTCAATGGCCGCCGGGTCGACGCGGAGATGGAGCATGGCAAAGGGATAGCCTGATTTGGGCAGCATGGCGTGATAGGCATTGTCGATGGCCTTGAACATCAAGGGGTTGTGGACGATGCGCTGGTTGACGATGCAGGTCTGCCAACCGCGGTTGCTCTTTAAGACCGACGGCTTTCCAACATAGCCTTCAAGGGTAATGCCGTCAGTTTCACCGGTAACGGCAAAGACTTCCCGAGCCACTTGGGCGCCGTAGATGTTGGCAATCGTTTCCTGCAAATCACCGGTACCGCCGGTCTTCATCGTCGTCCGGCCGTTATTGGTAAAGGTAAAGGCAATGGACGGATTGGCTAAGGCCAATTTGGTCACCATTTCGGAAATCTTGGAACTTTCCGTCCGTTCGCTTTTAAGAACTTCCGCCGTGCCGGCGTGTTGTAAAAGAGGTCGCTGACTTCCATCGTCGTCCCGACCGGAGCGCCGGCCTGGTCTTCTGACGTAATGACGCCGCCGTCGAGGAGGAGGTGCGTCGCAAAGTCGTCGCCTTCCTGACGGGTCGTGATCTGCATATGCGATACGGCAGCGATGCTGGGCACGGCTTCTCCGCGAAAGCCCAGGGACGTAATGGAAAAGATATCTTCGACAGAACTGATCTTACTCGTCCCGTGACGGATGATGCAATTTTTTTGCGTCTTCGGCGCTCATGCCACAGCCGTCGTCGGTGACCCGCATATAGGACTGGCCGCCGTCGGCAATTTCCACCTCAATGGCACTGGCGCCGGCGTCGATGGCGTTTTCGACGAGTTCTTTGATGCACGACGCCGGCCGTTCGACGACTTCACCGGCAGCGATTTTATTGCGCGTAGCTTCATCTAAGACATGAATGATTGAACTCAATGGACTCCACTTCCTTCTTTGGCATCTTTTTGCAGACTATATAAGAAAGAAATCGCTTCAATAGGCGTCATGCTGCTGACATCGACGCCCAAAAGTTTATCGATGACGGGGCTTGAAAAGAGACTGTCCCCCATGGGTGACGGTTCCTGCACGACCGGTCTTTGGGCCGGCACCGTTCCGCCCCCTTCGGTTTCCAGTTCTTCGAGGATGACGTCAGCCCTCTTTAAAAGGCTTTCCGGAAGGCCGGCCAGGCGTGCGACATGGAGGCCGTAGCTGCGGTCTGCCCCGCCGGGGATGATGCGCCGCAGGAACTTGATGTGTTTCCCCCGTTCCTTGACGGCGACGGTGTAATTTTTTATCTTCGGCGAATCATCGGCCATGGCGATGAGCTCGTGATAATGGGTGGCAAACAAGGTCAGGCCATGGACATTTTTCAGGCAGTATTCGATAACGGCCCGAGCGATGGACATGCCGTCAAAGGTACTCGTCCCGCGGCCGATTTCATCGAGGATGAGCAGGCTGCGGTTCGTGGCGTGTTTTAAGATGTAAGACACTTCTTTCATTTCCACCATAAACGTACTCTGACCGGTCAAAATGTCGTCGCTGGCGCCGATACGGGTAAAGATGCGGTCCACCGGGCAGATAGAGGCTTCCTTAGCCGGAATGAAGGAGCCGGCCTGAGCCATGAGAACCAACACGGCAACTTGGCGCATATACGTCGATTTACCGGCCATGTTAGGACCGGTGATAACCAGGATTTCATGGTCATCGTGATTGAGGTTGACGTCGTTGGGGACGAAGAGTTCATCTTTCAGATACTGTTCGACAATGGGATGGCGGCCGTCCTTGATGCGAATGGCGGCCTTGGTATTGAGGGCCGGCCGGACGTAGCGGTTGTCATAGGCGGCAGAGGCCAAACTGTACAGGCAGTCGACGCGGGCAATGGCCCGGGCCGTTTCCTGCATGGCCGGGATGTGCTCCTGGATCTGACGGCGGATGTCACCGAACAATTTATATTCTAATTCTAACATCCGTTCCTGACTGGTCAGGGCTTTGATTTCAAATTCCTTCAACTCCGGCGTAATGTAGCGTTCGGCATTGACCAAGGTCTGCTTGCGCACGTAGTAGTCGGGAATAGGCTTGGTGTTGGCATGGGAAATTTCAAAGTAATAGCCAAAGACCTTGGTATAGCCGATTTTGAGCTTAATACCGGTCTTTTCTTTTTCCGCTTCTTCGAGCTGCTGCAAAAAGGCATGGCTGTTGGCGGCAATGGAACGGATTTCGTCGAGGTCCGGCGAAAAGCCGTCGCGAATAACGCCGCCGTTGCGGATGACCAGGCCCGGTTCGTCCTTGATGCCCCGGCACAAGAGATCGTAGACGTCGTCATGGGTTTCAAGGCGGTCGTTCAAGCTGTGCAGTAAATCGGCCTCAGCACCCGCTAAGACGTCTTTCAGCTGGGGAATGACGGCTAAGGATTCGCGCAGGGCCACCATATCCTTCGGCGTCGCCGTCCCCGTTTCGATGCGCGTCAAAATGCGTTCGAAATCGTAAATCCGGTCGAGGACGTCAGAGAGGTCCTGGCGCATGATTTCGTGGAGGACCAAATCTTCTACGGCATCTTGGCGCCTTGTAATGTCGGCGATGCGGATGAGCGGCGCTTCGAGCCACTTGCGAAGCAGCCGTCCGCCCATGGCCGTATTGGTCTTGTCGAGGACGTCGAGGAGGGTTCCCCTTCGGCCGCCGTCGCGGACGTTCTGGGTGACTTCCAAATGACGCAGACTGGCAGCGTCGATGACCAATCGCCGTTCATTGTCGATGTGTTCTAACGAATTGATATGTGAAATGTCGGACTGCATGACGTCGCTGACATAAGCCAGGAGCATGCCGATGCAGGCGCCGGCTCGAGACGCAGCGGCAAAGGCCTCGGCCGCAAAATAAGGCTTGGCTTGTTCTCGATAATCGACGCTGTCATCGACGACAAAAGCCGTCACCGTGCACTGGCTAAGGTGCCCCTTCAGGTACTGCTGCACCTTTTCCATATACTCACCCATGTTGGCATAGATCAGTTCGCTCGGTTCATAGACGGCAAGGATATCGAACAGCACGTCGCCCATCTCAGATGCGGCGCAGTCGGCCCACAGGCACTCGCCAGTCGTGACGTCGGTCAAGGCAATGGAAATGATGCCGTCACTTGCGGTCAGGCAGCCGATATAGTTGTTCTGTTTCGAAGCTACGGCATTTTCAAGGGTAATCGTCCCCGGCGTAATGACCTTGATGATCTTCCGCTTGACGATGCCCTTAGCGAGTTTCGGATCTTCTATTTGCTCACAAATGGCAACCTTATACCCTTTATGGACCAAGCGCTCGATATAGGACTCGGCCGAATGGAAGGGGACGCCGCACATCGGAATTTTTTCCCTTGTTGCCGCCGGCCCTGCCGGTCAATGTCAAATCGAGTTCCCGCGACGCCGTCAAGGCATCGTCAAAAAACATTTCATAGAAGTCGCCGAGGCGGAAAAAGAGGATCTTGTCCTGACACTGCTCTTTGACTTCCATGTACTGCTCCATCATGGGCGTTAATTTTTTCCCTGCCAAAGTCTCACCTTCCTTAGTGTACTAAGTGGCCTTTGAGAACCCAGGTCTGTCCTTTATCGACGGCAACGGGGACGGTATCGCCGATGGCAACAGTTCCGTCATTTTCCCAGATAATCATCTTATTGCCCGTCGTCCGGCCAAACCAATGATGGGCGTCATTTTTCGTCGGACCTTCGACGATGACGTCGTAGACCTGGTTCTCCATTTCTTTATTTTTCTGCAAGCTGTATACGTTTTGGACATCCATCAGGCGCTGCAGGCGGCGGCTCTTTTCTTCCTGAGGAATCTGGCCATCCATCGTCGCTGCCGGCGTTCCCGTCCGCGGCGAGTAGATGAAGGTATAAGCCATATCGTACTGGACCCGTTTTAAAAGGTTCAGCGTATCCTGGAACATGGCTTCCGTTTCTCCGGGGAAACCGACGATGATATCCGTCGTCAGGACCAAATCAGGCATGCGCTTTCTGGCGTAGTCGACGAGTTCCAAATAATGCTCCGTCGTATAGCCGCGGTTCATCTTCTTTAAGAGCTCATCGGATCCACACTGGATGGGAAGATGCATGTGATTGACGATCTTTTTGCTGTCGGCAATGGCGTCGATCATGGCAAAGGTCATGTCCTTAGGATGGCTGGTCATGTAGCGGACCCGTTCGATACCGTCAATGTCATCGACGGCCTGAACGAGTTTCGAAAAGTCCGTACCGTCCTTTAAGTCGAGGCCGTAGGAATTGACGTTCTGCCCGAGAAGGGTAATTTCCTTGTAGCCTTCGGCGGCGACCTTCTTGATTTCTTCGACGATGGCTTCGATGGGACGGCTCACTTCACGGCCCCGGACGTAGGGAACGATGCAGTACGTACAGAACTTATTGCAGCCGTTCATAATGGGGATCCAGGCAAAGAAGTTTTGAAAGCGCTTGACGGGCATGTCGTGAAAGGCCGGCAGGCTCATATCGGCTTCCATGTAATGGTCCTTTTTGCTGTTTCGCTTTTCAATGAGCTCGATGAGCTTGTGGATGTTGTGGGTCCCGATGACCAAGTCGATATGGGGCGCCCGCTTAAAGAGCTTATCCTGCCATTCCTGGGCCATGCAACCGGTGATGGCAATGATGAGGTCCGGATTTTTGGTCTTTAAATGCTTGAATTCACCGATTTTCCCCAAGGTCTTATCTTCTGCCGTTTCCCGGACGCAACAGGTGTTGACCAAGATGACGTCGGCCATATCGAGGTCTTCCGTATGGTGGTAGCCTAAGGCTTCGAGCTGTCCTGCATAGTGCTCACTGTCAGACACATTGGCCTGACAGCCGTAGGATATAATATGATAAAATTGATTGCGCTGAAAATCCATGTATGTCTCTCCATTTTTATAAAATCGTAATTTAGGTTTACATTACATGATAGCATATATCAGTATCCTGTGGCAAGAAAAAAGGAAGGGCCCCCTTTCCTACCAGATGTGCCGCCTCCCCGCTCCGTAAAGCGATCTGAGGACCGAAAAAACCCCTATAAGCCGGGCGCGACTTATAGGGGCAAATTCCCTTGGGAGACAGGTTATGTAGGCTTAGTGAATGGTGACTAATTCATATTCCCGCGTACCCAAACCGATCTTTTCAGCATGTTCCAAGGTCGTCTTCCAGTCGACGTTGGGGTTGCTGTCGAGGAAATGGTCGTGATGATGGTGCCAATCGGGCTGTGCCAAATGATCCGACAACTGGCTGTTGGCCATGGGCGTCGCCTTCTGACAGGCATCGACACAGGCCTGATCGAGGGCTACCGGGTCAAAGGAAGCGAACATGCCGATGTTCGGCAGGATAGGCGCGTCGTTTTCGGCATGACAGTCGCAGTTCGGTGAAATATCCATGACCATGTTGATATGGAAGCACGGACGGTCCTGACAGACAGCCTGAGCATATTCGGCCATTTTGCGGTCGAGCTTTTCATTGGCATCCCATTCGACGGTCTGGATAGCATCAAACGCACAGGCACCGATGCAGCGGCCGCAGCCCTTACACAGTTCCTGGACGATGTGAGCTACGTTGTTTTCATAAATGATGGCGTCAGAGCCGCATTCTTTCGCGCAGCGATGACAGTTGCGGCACAGGTTTTCATCGACGACAGGTTTGCCCGACGAATGCTGTTCCATCTTGCCGGCACGGCTGCCGCAGCCCATGCCTATGTTTTTAATGGCTCCGCCAAAACCCGTCGATTCGTGACCCTTGAAGTGAGCCAGGCTGATGAAGACGTCGGCATCCATGATGGCCCGGCCGATTTTAGCCGTTTCGACATATTCGCCGTTTTTGACGGGGATTTCGACTTCATCCGTGCCCCGAAGGCCGTCGCCAATGATGATCTGACAGCCTGTCGTCACCGTGTTGTAGCCATTAAGGTTGGCACAGTCCATGTGTTCCAGGGCATGTTTACGGCTGCCCGGATAAAGGGTGTTGCAGTCCGTCAAGAAGGGGCGGCCGCCCAATTCTTTAACGACGTCGGCAACGGCTTTGACATACTGCGGACGCAGCGAGGCCAGACAGCCCAGTTCCCCGAAATGGAGTTTGATGGCAACGAATTTGCCTTCAAAGTTGATATTTCCGATGCCGGCCTTCTTACAGAGCTTCTGCAGCTTCTGTAAATTGTTCGTCCCCGGATGACACCGAAAATCCGTAAAAAATACTTTTGATTTTTCCATAACCTTACCTCCTACCATAAATGACCTTAAACGGTTCCCTTCTATTATACGACTTGAAGCGCACTCAAAGTCAAGAAAAAAGAAGGCCTGCTGCCAAGGCAGCAAACCTTCTCTTCATCTTTGTATTACTGACCGCGGCGCATAGCCTTTTTTACGGTCGTGTTTGTCGAGGATAGCTTTGCGGATACGGATGCTCTGCGGCGTAACTTCGACGAGTTCGTCGTCATTGATCCATTCCAAAGATTTTTCAAGACCCATATCCTGAGGCGGCGTCAAGCGAAGTGCTTCGTCCGATGCCGAGGAACGAGTGTTGGTCAAGTGTTTCTTCTTGCAGGGGTTGACATCGATGTCGACGTCGCGGTTGCTTTCACCGACGACCTGGCCGAGGTAGATTTCCTGGCCCGGTTTGATGAACATCGTGCCGCGGTCCTGGAGGTTGAAGATACCGTAGCCCGTCGTCGTACCCGATTCAAAGGCTACCAGGCTGCCGCGCGTACGGCCTGGGATATCGCCCTTCCAAGGAGCATAGCCCTGGAAGACGTGGTACATGATGCCGTTGCCCTTGGTAGCCGTCAGGAATTCACTGCGGAAACCGATGAGGCCGCGGGCCGGAATGATGAATTCCAGGCGGGTATAACCGGAAATATCGGTCATGTTGACCATTTCGGCTTTACGGGTACCGAGTTTTTCCATGACAGCGCCCATGAATTCAGGCGGAACGTCGATGGTCAGTGCTTCCAACGGTTCGCAGCGCTGGCCGTTGATTTCTTTGGTAATGACGCTGGGTTTACCGATCTGGAGTTCGTAGCCTTCACGGCGCATTTCTTCGATGAGGACGGCGATGTGGAGTTCACCACGGCCCGATACTTTGAAAGCATCGGCGCTGTCCGTTTCTTCGACGCGGAGCGATACGTTGGTCTGGATTTCGCGGAACAGGCGGTCGCGGAGGTGACGGCTGGTGACGTAGTCCCCTTCCTGACCGGCGAAAGGACTGTCGTTGACGTAGAAAATCATGGACAAGGTCGGTTCGTCGATGTCGATGCGCGGCAAGGCTTCCGGATTCTGCGGGTCGGTAACGGTTTCACCGATCTTGAGGTCGGGAATGCCGACGATGCAGGCGATTTCGCCCATACCGGCTTCTTCCTGTTCGACGCGCTTTAAGCCTTCATAGGTGTAGACGCGGCCAATCTTAGCCTTGCGCTGGCTTTCACCGTCGGTGACGACGACGTTCTGGTTGGCACGCATCTTGCCGCGGACGATACGGCCGATAGCGATTTTACCGACATAGTCGTCATAGTCGAGGGTCGTAACCATGAACTGGAGCGGGCCTTCGAGGTCACCATTCGGAGCCGGGCAGTATTTAATAATCGTCTTGAACAAGGGTTCAAGGTTGTCGCTTTCTTCATCCATGGACGTTTTGGCAATGCCGTCACGGCCATTAGCGTAGACAACGGGGAAATCGAGCTGTTCGTCGCTGGCGTCGAGTTCCATGAACAGTTCCAGGACTTCGTCTTCGACTTCCGATACACGAGCACCGGGTTTGTCGATCTTATTGATGACGACAATCGGCTTAAGCTGCTGTTCCAAGGCCTTGCGCAAAACGTATTTGGTCTGCGGCATAGGACCTTCAAAAGCGTCAACCAAAAGGAGGACGCCGTCAACCATGTTCAGTACGCGTTCAACTTCGCCGCCAAAGTCAGCATGCCCCGGCGTGTCGACGATGTTGATCTTGACGCCTTCATGCATGACCGATGTATTTTTGGATAAGATTGTAATGCCGCGTTCACGTTCGATGTCCCCCGAGTCCATGACACGTTCTTCTACCTTTTCATTCGAACGGAATACATGGCTCTGTTTGAGCATGGCATCGACGAGGGTCGTCTTACCATGGTCAACGTGAGCGATAATGGCAATGTTTCTAATATCTGTGCGTTCCATCTAATATCCTCTCTCTCATATAACAACATAGTTTTGGACTTCTATCACTTAATAGAAGTGAAAGATTCTTAAGAAGTTTGATACACGGACTAACGCCTGATAGATTTATCCCGAGGGAATTCACTATCAGGATACCCTTATTCTTAAGGGGCTGTCCAAAAGCCCGCTACACGGTCGTTAAAAAATTTCCGCTTACTTTTCTTTGTACCCGTCATGATCCACGTTGTGTCACGCTGCGGCCAAGGCAAGTATTGCCCGGGATAGCGCTAAGGCTATGGTTTTGTTATCGTTTTTGGTTACGCAGAAGACTAACTGCGACCATTCATCCATCATCTTAGAGATGGTGGTCTTCTGATAGATACTTCGATAAACTAGGTTAGTATAGCACGAATATAAAAAATTGTCCATGTTTTCAAGGCGCCGGCATTAATTTTACATCTTTACCAAAATTTTAATTAAGAAACGCAAAACAGCACGAAAGGCAGTCTTTATCTTGTCTTTCGTGCTGTTTAGTTATCGAGTTATAGCTTAAACCTGATTCTTGTTAAGCATGATTTGAAGGACTTCGTCGTCGGTCTGCTGCATCCCCTTCGAGGCCAGGAATCCGACGTTTCGCAAGCATTCATCGGCGGAATTGGCGACGAGGCCGTCGGAGCCGGCTACCCGCACGTCACTTAAGGCCAGGAGGACCGCTTCATAGGCACTGGTAACCGAGGCCAGGACCTTCATGCCGCAGCTGTTGGCCGCCCCATCACAGACCATGCCGACGACGGAACCGGACATGGTGGCGATGGCCTTTTCAATGACGCCTAAGGGATTATCCTCGGCCAGGAGCCAGGCCATAGCGGCCGCCGCTCCCATGGCTGCCGTAACGGTGGCACAGAAAGCCGAGAGCTTAGGCAGGAAACTGTGGGCATAGATAGCGACCATGCTGGACAAGGCCAGGGCCCGGACCCTTCTTTCTTCATCGACTTTTAAAAAGTCTGCCACGACAGTAACCGGTTCGGTCGCCGCAATCCCCTGATTGCCCGATCCGGAATTGGTCATAGCCGGAAAGGCGGCCCCGCCCATGCGGGCATCGGAGGCGGCGACGGAGCGAATGCGTATGGACTGCATCAAGTCATCGGCCAAGAGGCCTTTTTCGATCATCTGCTGCAGGTTATAGCCTACTTTGAGGCCGTAATTCCCGGTCAGGCCTTCTTTCGACAAATGATCGTTGAGGCGTTCCGCTTCTATTAAGAACGCGATATCTTCATACGGTACCTGTTCGGCAAATTCGACGATATCGGCTAAGGTAAGGTCATTGAGGAAAGCAATTTTCGGGTCTTCTTCGCTGCCGGCTTCGACGCGTTCATCGAGAATCGGCCGACCGTCTTTTTCGATGTACACGATGTTCGTATGGTCGTCGACGATGACCACCTGGACTCGATGATTTCCGCCGTAGACGACGGCTTCGGCATAGAGGACATGAGGTGTATTGTCTTTCACAGAAACGGTGATCTTACCGTCAGCGACGTATTGTTTCCCGAGTGCCACGACGTCCGGATTCAGATGCTGCAGCACCTGAAGTCCGGCATCAGCATCGCCGCCGAGAGCCCCGACGGCAGCCGCAATGGAAAGGCCGGGCATCCCCGTTCCCGGCACGGTGACGCCCATGCCGTTTTTCATCAAATTGGCCGACACTAAGCCGTCAATAAAGCGCACGGGCTCTCCCAATTCACGAGCTGCCACCGCTGCCGCATAAGCCAGGGCAATGGGCTCAGTACAGCCCGTCGCCGGCGTTACATCCGTTTTTATGATATCGATCATTTGCTTCCACACAGCCATCTTATCCATGGTACTAACCTGCCTTTTTTATAGATTTCCCCGCACCCCGTCTTTATAATATTATAATAACATTTTATTCATGCTCATACAACATAGTACGATAGAAATCGAGGTACCGTCAAAGGCTACGGAAAGCACAAAAAGGCAGCCTCCCGCCAACCGTTATGCCGATGAATCTGGCATGACAACTGAGGGTAAGCTGCCTTTCGATATACTTTTTTCAGGCCTAAAACGGCTGAAAACCACCGCTTCAGTCTTCGCCGATGATGCGGACTTCCGGTTCCAAATGGACGCCGTGAGCCTGTTCGACCCGGGCCTGCACTTCATGGATGACGTTGAGGACATCCCGTGCCGACGCGTGCCCCGTATTGACGACGAAGCCGGCGTGTTTCACCGATACCTGGGCATCGCCGCAGGACAAGCCTTTTAAGCCGGTCTGGTCGATGAGGGTCCCGGCAAAATATCCCGGCGGCCGCTTAAAGGTACTGCCGGCACTGTGCATTTCCAAGGGCTGTTTGCTGCGGCGGCGATTCATAAGATCGTCCATCTTGGCCTGGATCTCGTCGCTCTTACCGCTGCGCAACGTCATTTCGACTTCGACGACAAATTCCTGGGACTTCTGGAATCGGCTCTGACGATAGGAAAAGCCGAAGTCCGGCGCTTCATACGTGCGGACGCTGCCCTTGCGGTCTACGACGCGGACCCTGGACACGACATGACTCATTTCACCGTCATAGGCGCCGGCGTTCATAAAGACGGCCCCGCCGAGGGTTCCCGGGATGCCGCAGGCAAATTCCATCCCTGTCAGGCCGTTTTCCTGGGCGAACTGGCAGACGTCTTTTAGCATATAGCCGGCACTGGCCAAAATCTTGCGATCATGGCAGGCCAAGGTCTTTTTCAAAGACTGCAGCTGAATGACGACGCCGCGGATACCGCCGTCGCGGACGAGGACATTCGATCCGCCGCCGAGGACGGTAACGACCAAATCCAAGCGGCGGGCGGCCCGGATAGCCAAGGACATTTCCTTGACCGATTCGGGCAGCACTAATACATCCGCCGGACCGCCGACGGCAAATGTCGTATGTTCGCTCATCGGTTCGTTCAGCAGAATTCGTCCTGTGGGAATGGATTTACTTAATTCTGAGACAAAAGTCGTCAGTGCATATTTATTAATCAAGGATGCTCATTCCTTCTGCCATTGCATTTTGAATAATCTGAAATACTTCACCGGCCATAGTCTGCCATTTATTGTAATGGGACAAATATTCTACCGCCGTTTCATTCTTTTTAACCAGTTCTGCTTTTTGGTTCAACAGTTCGATTTTCTTGCGAATCGGTTTATCACCCATCGACTGGGCATAGGCTAATTGAGCCTGGAGCATCAGAAAATCGCGGACCAATTTTTTGGTCTTTTCATCGCTGTTGAGCTTCTCACCGGCGGCCAGGAGGGCCTTGTATTCTTCACAATCCTGAATGACGCCGGCCAGTTCATGGGCCTTATCATAAATTTCCACGTTTTACACCTCATTATTCTTAATTTAAAGGGCCTTGGCTACTTGAGATTCTGGATGCCAATGCCGCCCTTGGCCAGACCCGGGAAACCAAGCTGACGCATGGCTTCATAGGATACGATGGCAACCGTATTCGACAGGTTGAGACTCCGCGCATCTTCTATCATGGGGACGCGGAAACAGCGTTCGGGATTGGCTTTTAACAAGTCTTCCGGAAGGCCCTTCGTCTCCTTGCCAAATACGAGAAAATCGTCTTCTTGGAACTGGATATCGGCGTAACACTGTTCCGATTTCGTCGTTAAATTAAAAAAAGCGATGCTCCTTATATGCATCCAGGACTTCCTGAAAATTTTCATGGACCTGGACATCGACGAGGGACCAGTAATCGAGTCCTGCCCGTTTTAAGTGCTTATCATCAATGGAAAAACCCAGGGGTTTTACCAAGTGCAGTGACATGTGATTGGCCGCACACAAGCGGGCAACGTTGCCCGTATTGCCGGGAATTTCCGGCTCTACCATTACGATATGCATGTTATATCACTCTCCAATGGATATTGTACAGGATTTATACAGGAAGTACAAGAGGAACATTGCGTTTATGACTTTTTTATGGTACACTTATGAATAATAGTTATTATTTAATAGAAATGCAGTTTTTCTGTAAATTTCTTAGAAAGAGGTGTCTTTTTATGGACAATTTTGACAACATTGCTCAGTATCCTATGTATTTCGCTCCCGGCTGTCGACTGCTGCAGCTGCAGCCCCAGATGGTTTCCGAAGTCTACGATTACCTGCGTCAGCTCTTCGGCAGCAACATGCATCTCTATACCCGCTGCTGTTTCCTCGACGACGCCAATCAGCACAACGATGAAGCCGTCTTCATCACCTTATGCGATACCTGTTTCAAAATCTATGGCGAAACCTATGCAAACCTGCATATGCGCGACTTCTGGAACGTCTATGACGAATACAAAGACGTCTATCCCCTCGGTGCCAAAGAAGCCGAACTCCGCCAGACCTTAAAGAACACCTTCTGTGGCTCGCTCCCGCAGAAACACGTCAAAGACTGGCTCGAAGAATGGAAGAAATGGAGCTTGACAGTACAGAAAAAAGACTGATTCGTCTTTAGGAGCAGAGGCTATCATGAAATTTAACTACTATGGTCATTCGCATTCACCCTTTCTGATGACGTTACGACGATTCCTTTGATCCGTTCATTCACAGACAACCCCTGGACAGACGTCTGTCCGACGGATATTTGCCTGTCAATACATCATCATCACCCACGTCACGGCGACCACTACGGCGATGCTGAAGCGATTGCCAAAGCCAATGACGCAACGATTATCAGCACGGCAGAAATCGCGGGAAAAGCAGGAAATGCCGGCTGTAAGGCCCACGCCATGCACGTCGGCGGCAGTGCCGCTTTCCCCTTTGGCAGGGTGCGTCTGACTCCGGCCTTCCACGGCTCGGGCATTGCAGGCGGACTGGCCTGTGGTGTCATCGTCGAGTTCGGCGGCAAGCGCGTTTACTTTGCCGGTGATACAGGCCTCTTCTCAGATATGAAAATTCTCGACCGCTTCGGTCAAATCGATTGTGCCATTTGCCCATTGGCGACAACTTCACCATGGGCATGGAAGATGCGGCTCTGGCAGCCTTATGAGTGCAGCCCCATTTCGTACATCCCCATCCATTACAAGACCTGGCCGATCATCGAAGCCGACCCGCAGGAATACAAAAAACTGACGGAAACGAAGTACAATATTCCCGTACAGGTCGTAGAGCCGGGAACGACATATGAATTCTAGCTTTCAAAAAGGAGCTGTTGCGGCAGCTCCTTTTTTTGTTCCCTATGTATCCCAGAAAGGACGCTTCTTTTGATCATACCTGATTTTTATCCCCATTTCCGCTGTAAGGCCGGTGATTGCCAGCACACGTGCTGTAAGGGCTGGGAAATCGACATCGACAAGGACACGGCCGCTTACTACCAAGAACTGCCAGGCCCTTTAGGTGAATCCATCCGAAACCATATCGAAAAAGGGCCTGATGCCTGGCACTTCGTCCTGACCAAAGACGAAGCCTGTCCCTTCCTTCGTCCCGACGGACTCTGCCGGCTCATTTTAGAAGGAGGAGAAGATATCCTCTGCGACATCTGCAGCCTCCATCCCCGCTTCTTTGAAGTCATCACCGATAAAGACGGTCGAGAACAAGAACTTGGCGGCCTGGGCCTTGCCTGTGAAGCCGCCTGCGAACTGCTGCTGGGGGGAAAAAGGTCCCCTTCACTTCTCCGACAGCGAAGATCCGTCGACATCGAAAACCCTAGCCGAACTGCTAATCGACCTCGGCTGTGACCTTCCAAAAGAAGCACTCACCTATGAACCCGATACGTCAGAGGACGCTGCCAAACGTCTCTTAGCCGTGCTGTCTGAAACGGAGCCCATCGACGAGGCTTGGACGGAGGCCCTTACGGCCTTACAGACGAGGCCGCCGAAAAGAGAGGCCGTGCAGGCTTCCATCGCACGCAACCAGGCCTTATACCAGCGGATATACGATTACATCTTCTACCGCCAATTAGAAACCTTTATAGGCGTTCCCATCAAAGCCCTTTCCCTATATGCCAATCGCAATACGGACTTCATCGCCCTCCTGGCGACGGCCACCGGTGACCTTCCCGAAGCCCTCCGCCGCTGGTCGGAACAGATCGAATACGATACGGACAACGTAAGCCTCCTGCAGGACGCGGTCCTTACCGGCAGATTCTAGTTCCATACAGCCAAAAGCCCCTGCTTCAGGTATATCCTGAAACAGGGGTTTCGTTGTCAAAGACGCTTCCCTACTACGGTTCGGGAATATGCTGAGCCAAGTCTTTGGTGATTTCGATATGGCTGAAGTATTGGTGGCTCTTCCACAAGAGCGCGCTGAAGGCGCTGAAGGTCAGGCGGAAGCGGAAATGATTGAAACTGATAGGTCCTTCAAACAAGGGAACCCGATCGAGGTCATAGGGATCATCCCAAGGGAAATCGCGGCCCGTATTGACCGTAAAGGCATAGCGGTAGCCGGCTTCCTTCGTTTCTTCCATGACCATATCATTATACTTCCCTTCCGGAAAAGCAATGAATTCACAAGGCTTCCCGGTAGCTTTTTCAATGGCAGCCTTAGAAGCCTGCAGTTCATACCGCGCCCCATTGCGGTCAAAGCTGGTCAAGGGCTTATGACTCATCGTATGGGACCCGAATTCCATCCCGCCGGCAGCCATTTCATGCACCTGGTCCCAGGTCAGATAGCCTGGTGTCCCCACGAGATTGATAATGAGGAAAATCGTCCCCCGCATGTGATAATTCTGTAAGATGGGATAGGCATCTTCATAATTATCGACATAGCCGTCGTCAAAGGTAATGAGGATTGGCCGGTCGGGCAAATCGCCTTCGCCCCGCATATAGGCATCGAATTGTTCCAACGTGATAGCATGGTAGTCGTTATCATGAAGGTACTTTATCTGTTCTTCAAAATCGGCAGGTTTCATGGTCAATACCGTATTGAACTTATTATTGACCTGATGATAGTTCAAAACCGGCACGCCGGTCAGATGATAGTTAGTCGAACCGAAATACCAAAAGGAAAACACGCCGATGAGGAGGACCAATACGGTGAGGATGACACCAATGATCCAGGAACATAGTTTTTTCACCATAAGACTTCCTTTATTTTTTCATTTTTTCTGCAGTCTTGAAAAAATGGTTTTCTGTCAGCCATTCTTGATTTCCCGTTTCCAAGGCTTCTTTCAATTCCTTGACACAGATATTTTCCATCTGAATCGTCTCGAGAGTCGTCGTCATATATTTTGTTTCTTCGTACAGATAATTGTCCCATTCTTCTTTTACGATGGCATCTTTTAAGGCAAAGAGCATGTCTTCCGATTCCTGCTGTACAGCCAGTAATTCCGTCCAATGGGCGTATTCTTCTTCCGTCAGGACGAACTCGCCGTACATATCCGTTTCCAGTTGTTCCTGAGAACAGACGATGGGCTTGGCATAGTCCATTCCCGTCTCGCGGTCATAGACGTGGAGCTCACGGTTTTCTCCATTGACACTAACGCGCATGGCGTACACCTCCGCTTGAGTTTAATCAAAGTAAATACAATCTCTATTATACAGGATTTTAAGGCCGCGTCAAAGGGCTTTTTTGCAAACAAAAAAAGAACCGACGCAACTCGGCCTGAGCCTCACTGCGGCAGTTCTTTTCTTCACGTATTTACGCTTCTACAGGGTATACGCTGACTTTGCGGTTGTATTTACCAGCGCGTTCGAACGCAACTTTGCCTGCAGCCGTAGCAAATAACGTATCATCTTTGCCGATGCCTACGTTCGTGCCCGGATGGAAGTGCGTACCACGCTGGCGAACGATGATGTTGCCGGCTTTAACGATGACGCCGTCATGGCATTTTACGCCAAGGCGTTTCGATTCGCTGTCACGACCGTTACGCGTGGAGCCTGTCCCTTTTTTATGAGCGAAAAGCTGTAAGTTGAAATTGAACATTCCGTCCACCTCCTGACATCTATAAGTCGAGTACGACGTATTCTCCATACTGTCGCACCATTTCCTGCAATCCTCTTGCCATGGTACCTAAGATGATCTCTGACGCATCAGAGGGCTTAGGAACCGTTACCGATAAGAATCCTTCGTTTACTTCATAGGGTACGTCCTTCGAAGCATACTCCATGAGACCCAACAAAGCTGTCTGTGACAGTGCCGATACGGCGGCACAGACGATATCGCTCCCGGCTTCAGCATAATCGGCATGGCCGCTTATCGTGAAACCCGTATAGCGATGTTCCTTATCACGATGCATCGTTATGGTAATCATTAGCCTTCGATTTTTTCGATAGAAACTTTCGTGAACGGCTGACGATGGCCCTGACGACGACGGTAGTTAGATTTTGCTTTGTATTTGAAAACAAGGATTTTCTTTTCTTTACCCTGAGCCAATACTTTTGCCGTTACTTTAGCGCCTTCGACAACGGGAGCAC
>ENA-OPYT01000157-OPYT01000157.1-human-gut-metagenome-genome-assembly--contig:-NODE-157-length-22002-cov-17.229531_pt1 | contig 22002 bp, 18 predicted proteins | sample MGYA00242636_ERZ504480 | MGnify/ENA primary metagenome ERZ504480 (study PRJEB26092, sample SAMD00036228) | human gut metagenome | host: Homo sapiens | study: EMG produced TPA metagenomics assembly of...
AGAGTGCCCTGCAGTTAAAACAACTGCTCCAGTCTACCTGCAAGGCAGTTCTGGATTCTCTTGCTGATGAAAAAAAATCCGCGGAAGTCAGCTCTTGTATCCCAGGTTCAGGAATATTATCTGTCTGAATTTTTAATCAGCCGGATCTTCGTCTTGAAACCATTGCTTCCCACTTTTTTTGTCAATCCCCAGCATCTCTCTGCTGTATTCAGTCAGGAATCCGGAGTTACACTTACCTCATATATCAAATGTCTGCCGCATGAAAAAAGTCCAGACAGTTTCTTCTGGAAGACAGCCCTTCCATTCAAAATGTAGCTTCTTTATGCGGATTTTCTGATTCCGGATATTTCAGCAAATGTTTCCGGAAATATTACGGAATCTCTCCAAAAAACTTTGTATCCCTGACTGAAAAGAACAGTTATCCAGGTTCTATCGGCATATGATCTTTATATCATTAAAGCGTAACGTTTCACCGCTTCATCTTATTAAAATTACATTTTACTCTAACATATGTTTTATGTAAAATGCAAGTTCATTTTTATTGTGCAATATCCCGGAATGTGTTAAGATAAAACCTGCGACTTTATACAAATAGCAGTTTACCATAACTGCAAGTAATGAGGTGAGTTATGAAAGAAAGAGAAAAACTTGGATCCCGTCTGGGATTCATTCTGATTTCTGCTGGCTGTGCCATCGGAATCGGAAACGTCTGGAAATTCCCTTACATGGCCGGACAGGCGGTGGCGGCACATTCGTACTGTTTTACCTGATCTTCCTGGCCCTTCTTGGACTTCCTGTTATGACTATGGAGTTTTCTGTTGGACGTGACCAGCCAGAAGAGTCCTGTCAAAGCATATTACGCACTGGAAAAACCAGGACAGAAATGGCACATCCATGGATATATCACTCTGATCGGATGTTATCTCCTGATGATGTTTTACACCACTGTTACAGGCTGGATGCTGAATTACTTCTATATGACAGCCACCGGTAAATTCCAGGGACTTGATTCCGACGGTGTTGCAGGACAGTTTACCAACATGCTTGGCCAGCCCGTTACTATGGGATTCTGGATGATCGTTGTTGTTATTGCAGGTGTTTTTGTCTGCTCCCGCGGTCTTCAGAACGGCCTTGAAAAAGTTACCAAGGTTATGATGATCTCTCTTCTGGTGATCATGGTTGTTCTTGCCATCAACAGTTTTACCATGGATGGTGCCAAAGAGGGACTGAAATTCTACCTGATCCCGGATTTCGAGCGTATGAAAGAGATCGGTATTATTTCTACCATTACCGGTGCTATGAACCAGGCATTCTTTACTCTCAGCCTTGGTATCGGTGCTATGGCTATCTTCGGAAGCTACATCGGAAAAGATCATGCACTGCTTGGTGAATCCATGAATATTGCGCTTCTGGATACTTTTGTTGCGATCACCTCCGGACTTATTATTTTCCCGGCATGTTTCACATTCAATGTTGACCAGACTTCCGGACCGAGCCTGATCTTCATCACACTGCCGAATATTTTCAACCACATTCCGCTTGGAAGACTGTGGGGAAGCCTGTTCTTCATCTTTATGTCATTTGCAGCTTTCTCTACCATCCTGGCTGTATTTGAAAATATTATTTCCTGCGGTATGGAGCTTACCGGCTGGAGCCGTAAGAAATCCAGTCTTATCAACGCGATCGTGATCATCCTTCTTTCTCTGCCATGCGTTCTTGGTTACAACGTATGGAGCTGGAGCGGATTCGATGTATTCGGAGGTGCGGTTCTCGACTTCGAGGATTTCCTGGTAAGCAACCTTCTGCTTCCGCTTGGCTCTCTTGTATACCTGCTTTTCTGCGTTTCCAAAACGTGGCTGGGGCTGGGAAAACTTCACAAAAGAAGCCAACACCGGAAAAGGCATGAAAATCCGGAAATGGATGCGCGGATACATCACTTATATCCTGCCGCTGATCATTCTGTTTATCTTCTTCTTTGGTCTGTACGATAAGTTTTTTGCATAAAATAAAACTTTAAATAAAACACCCCTGACGGATATCGTATGTGATTTACACACGCGATTTCCATCGGGGGTGTTTTTGTTGAGTCAGGCGGATATTCACAGCCTGCATTCTTCCCGATACAAGCAAGTCCCCTCACCGCGTATTGCTTTTCGTAATTGAAGCAGGGAACTTACTTGATTCGGTTAAGAATTTTACCTGCCTAGCAGCTCCAGTACTTCCTCTCTGCTGATCAAAGCCTGGCCGATTCCCTCTCCGCTTAAAATTTCATCAGCCAGTTCCCGTTTTCTTTCCTGAAGAGCCCGGATTCGTTCTTCTATGGTGTCTTTCATAAAGAGGCGGTAGACACTGACAACGTTCTGCTGACCGATGCGGTGGGCACGGTCTGTTGCCTGATTCTGCACGGCAAGATTCCACCAGGGATCGTAGTGGATCACAATATCAGCTGCCGTAAGATTCAGGCCTGTTCCTCCTGCTTTCAGAGAAATGCAGAAAACAGAAGTATCGTCCTCATTAAATGCATGTACCATCTGCGCCCGTTTTTCCTTGGAAGTCGATCCGGTCAACATATAAAAAGAAACTTTTGCTTTTTTCAGACGGGTGGCCAGCACATCCAGCATGGTAGTAAACTGGGAAAACAGCAGGATCTTATGTCCGCCATTCACTGCATTTCGCACCAGTTCCATGCACATCTCAAGTTTGGAAGAATTCCCCTCATACCCTTCATACACAAGCCCCGGATAACAGCAGATCTGCCGCAGCCTCGTGATCTCTGCAAGGATCTGCAGTTTAGAAGTGCGAAACTCCGCATCCGACTGCATCCCAAGCATCAGGCGAAGCCGTTCCGTATGGGCCTCATACAGTTCCTTCTGCTCGCTTTCCAACGGGGAAAACATATCTTTTTCCAGCTTATCCGGAAGATCCTTCAGCACATCCCTCTTCAATCTCCGCAGCACAAAAGGACGGATCATTTTCTGCAGACGCTCCATCGCATCGGAATTGCTGTACTGCACAGCTGGAAGCTCTATTTCCTTGCGGAATTTCTCATAAGAATACAAAAATCCCGGCATCAGAAAATCAAAAATACTCCACAGCTCACTGAGCCTATTCTCCACCGGTGTACCGGTCAGCGCAAGCCTGAATTCCGACCGGATCTCCTTCACAGCCTTTGCCACCTGAGTTCCGTGATTCTTGATATACTGCGCCTCATCAATGATCTGCACAGCAAAATCCAGATTCTGATAAGCCTTCAGATCCCGTTTCAGAAGGTCATAGGAAGTGATCAGAACCTCTCGTTCTCCCGCATTTTTGATCAGTGCTTTCCTCTCCTTCACATCACCAGTCACAACGGTAGCCGGAAGTCCCGGCGCAAAACGTTCGATCTCGTTCATCCAGTTAAATACCAGCGATGCTGGCGTTACCACAAGAGCACGCCTGTTTTCTCCCGGCGCAGATTCCTGAAATTCTGACCAGAGAAAAGTGATCACCTGGAGGGTTTTTCCAAGTCCCATATCATCTGCCAGGATCCCTCCAAACTGATTATGCTTCAGAGTTTTGATCCAGTAAAAGCCCTCTTTCTGATAGCCCCGGAGGATTTTTTCCTGCTCCCTGGGAATCTGAAATTTATGTTCTTCCATTGTCTGCATGTTCCGGATCAACGCACGAAAGGCATTGTCCTTCTCTACCTTGATCAGATCGCCGCCCTTCAGCTGACTGTCCAGATACATAGCACGATAGGCCGGAACCTGAGTCTTTCCTTTTTTCAGTTCACGATCACTGATCTGCAGTCCATTTTTCAGAGCAGAAAGCTCCCTGAGCTGACCATCGGAAACATCCAGAAAGCTGCCATCCTTCAGGCGGAAATATTTTTTCCTGCGATCGTACCTGGAAAGAATATCAAAAAGCTGCGCCTGATCCATCCCCTCCACATCCAGATCCAGGTTCAGAAGTCCGGCTGACAGAGAAACGCCAAGACGGATGTTTGGAAGCTTTGTCACCCTCATCTGTTTGATGGACTGGGAAATATAGACAGCTGCAACTTTCTGCATGGCGGGGATCCCTTCAGTAAGAAGCTGGTAGAGCTTTTCTTCGGAAGCTTTCACACTGTCGGGCTTCCCTGAACCTTCCCTGCACAAAGATTCCAGTTCCTCGGCACGACAATCCAATGCCAGCTCCATCCGCTGGTCATCATATCCGTTAAAATATTTTGACAGCAGCGCAAACACACCAAGCTCTCCCGGAATATCCCTGGTGCGGGCAGACACATCTCGGTCAAAAACCGAAAATTTATCCTTCCCGTAAACAGAAAATGCCTTACAGGTGATCCAGTCACGCTCCGGCGCATCCAGATAGATCTCATATGCAGCCTTGTAGCATTCAAGACCTGTTTCTTCCGGGAAATCCCTGAGATCACAGTGAAAAAATTTTTTCAGGGAAGGAAGCAGCTCACGCACAAACGCAGGCACATCCGGTTCATCAATAAAGCCTCGGCCTGCAGGAAGCCGCTCCAGGCAGGTAACAAATTCCTCCACTGCTCCAAGCTCCTGCCTAGAAACCAGATATACCTTTGCATTATCAAAATACATATGATACCGTATGCCTGTCACACTGTATACCGGCGCGATCTCAAGATATAACCCCTGATCCTTCTTCCGGATCATCAGCGTCCTGTCCGGAATTTCTCTGGCAGAATGCCATGTTGTCTCCGGATCATTGTTCATTTTGAACTTGAAACTTTTTTCGCCAAGTATAAGAAGCAGATCCTCAAGTTCTTTTCTGTCAACGGTAAGATCCCTCACCTTTTCCACAGCTATATCCTTCAGCTGTTCATATCTGGACATGTAAGTGCCGTGATGATTCTCGACCCATTCCCGGATAAAGGCCAGCACGCTTCTGGATCCTTCTGAAAAGGCTTCATCTGAATGGATAAATTCCAGATTTTTTCCATAAGAAACCTTCTCATTATGATCCAGGTTCCACACAAAGGCCAACACATCCTTGAGGATATATTTTTTCTCACAGCCAACGCGGAATTCCACGGTAAAACAATTTCTCACAGAATTAAATTTCAGGCAGGTTTCCAGCTCCACCCTGCCAAAATACGGATCCCCGGAAAACGGAAGCATACGGCTGTATAGCTGGCGATTAAGGAGGCTTTTCAGCTCAACGGTGGTTTTCGTTGCAGGCTGCCCTGGTCCGGATAAAGCAGCCGGAAATGCTGTTCCGCTGAATAACTCTGCCTGCTTCTGTTCCTCATCCTGCTGTCTGCGGATTTCCACACGCTCATAGGCCTTACGGTCTCCATATTCCAGAAGCACTGCCACGCAATGCTTGCAGATCCCGGAATAGCTGCGAAAGGCCGGGCAGTCACAGTATGCTTCTTTTATGCGGTCCGCTTCTGTATCATACTGAAAGCCTGTATTGTATACATTACGCCCACTTCCCTTCACTGCTGCAGCTATTTTATCCACAGCTCCTTCCGGCTTAATATCCAGCGACTGGATCCTCTTTCCGGTACGGTAAATATCAAGACCTCTCTGATATGCCGTTGTATTACAAAGTGCCCGTATGGCTGTTCGTTTAAGCATGCATCTTTCCCTTCTTTTCTTATCGCGTTTCTTCCATTATAAAAGGAGACCTGCACTGTGACAAGTCTCCTTATAGTACTCATTGATATCTCATTCCTGATCTGCCTATAGCATTTCCATAAAATCCCGCGTCAGGTTCAGCTGCTCTGAAATGAATTGCTGCATCAGACGTTCCCGTCATACGTTGGTACAGATAACTTTCTCAGCAGGCTTTCCTTCTTGCTTCATCCTCTTTCCGCTCTTCTCCGACTTCTGTCATCAGATACGGATCAAGAACCTCTTCCAGCTCTTTCTCAGTCATGATCCCTTGTTCCAGAACAAGTTCCCGGACAGACTTGCCAGTTTTTACTGCAGTTTTTGCGATGGCTGCAGACGCCTTGTAGCCAATATGCGGGCAGAGAGCCGTTTGCGATTCCTGCACTGCTTTCCATCAGGTCTTTGCAGTGTTTGCGGTTTGCGGTGATTCCTGTGATGCAGTTTACGATCAATGTATCCACTGCATTTTTCCAGAGTCGTAATGGATTCAAAAGATTACAAAATACAACCGGCTCAAAAGCATTCAACTCCAGCTGTCCGGCTTCTGCCGCCATGGTAATGGTGGTATCATGTCCTACGATGTGGAAAGCAACTTGGCTTACTACCTCCGGAATGACCGGATTTACCTTACCTGGCATGATGGAAGACCCATTCTGCTTTGCCGGAAGATTGATCTCACCAAATCCGGTTTTCGGGCCGGAAGACATCAGTCGAAAGATCGTTGCACATCTTGGAAAGATCCACCGCACAGGTTTTACTACACCGGATACGGCAACAAAGCCGTCCAGAATTTTCTGTTGCGTCAAAAAAGGTCCTCGGCCTGTTTCAGCGGATAACCTGTAAGCTTTTCCAGATTTGGCACGATCTTATAAAAATAAGAATCGGAAACGTTGATAGCAGTTCCCACTGCAGTTCCTCCAAGGTTTACGGTGTACATTTCCCTGTGAGCCTTTTCGATACGTTTCCTGTCTCTGGAAACCATGGACGCATAACCGTGGAACACCTGACCAAGACGGATCGGAACTGCATCCTGAAGCTGTGTACGTCCCATAGTGATCACATCATCGAACTCCTCTGCCTTTTTTGCAAGCTCCTTCTCAAGTCTTACCAGTGCTTTTTCCAGAGGTGCAAGAAGATCCAGAACGGTAAGCTTACCGGCCGTCGGGATCACATCATTGGTGGACTGCGCCATGTTTACGTGATCATTTGGATGGACCATTTTATAGCTACCCTTCGGACATCCGAGGATCTCACCGGCTCTGTTTGCGATCACCTCATTCATATTCATATTTGCGCTGGTTCCGGCACCACCCTGAATGGCATCTACGATAAATTCCTCAGCCAATTTTCCTGCGATCACTTCATCACAGGCTCTGACAATGGCGTCTGCCTTATCCTCCGGAAGAAGCCCTGCATTATTATTAGTGATAGCTGCTGCTTTTTAATCTGTGCCAGGTTCCTGATAAATACCGGATGAAGCTTTGTACCTGTAATAGGAAAATTCTGTTTTGCCCTTAAAGCCTGAACTCCGTAATAAGCCTCTGCAGGCACTTCCATAGTTCCGATCGAATCTGCTTCCAGTCTTGTTTCTGTTGTCATTTTATCATCCCTCTTCTTTCTTCTGATCCTGTGCACATCTGATTTGCTCCGCTGTCTGATCTCATCTTTTTCATTCGACGGATATTCGCTGTTTTCAAATCATTTTGTTATTTTCATTTTTATCAGCAGCTGTTTTCTGATGCCTAAGAAACTAACACTTTCTTTGTGGCTTGTAAATACTTTTAAGGGAAAACCATGATTATCCGTGTTTTTCAATAGTTTATATTAATCTTTTTAAGAGTTTCTTTTATTTTTCTTATTTTTATTAAGTCGTTTCTTGTGTTGTGATAACACACGCAGTATAATCAATACAGAAATACCTATTTTCAATCCACTTCCCTACGCAGCTCTGTACCAGTTACAAATAACATTTTTCATCGAAAGGAGACATTCTACATGGAACACAAACTCGACAACATCGACCGAAAGATCATCGAAATGCTTCAGAAAAACGCCCGCACCCCGGTAAAGGAAATCGCAAAGGAAGTCTTCCTCTCATCCCCCGCTGTTTCCGCCAGGATCGAACACCTCGAAAAAAACGGGCTGATCACAGGCTACCATGCCCAGATCAACCCGGTATTTCTCGGTTATCATATAAAAGCATTCATCAACCTGGAAGTAGAACCCAACCAAAAAAAAGACTTTTATCCCTTCATCCAGTCCATCCCAAATGTCATCGAATGCAACTGCGTCACCGGCGATTACTCCATGCTCATCGAAGTAGCCTTCCGCTCCACCATGGAACTGGACCACTTCATCAACGAACTCCAGCAGTTCGGCCGCACCAAAACACAGATCGTATTCTCCACCAGCGTAGAACACAGAGATCTACCGGTGGAGTAACCATCCACCGGCATTTTTTATAAACCATATCACATCGCTCTACCAGCCGACAGCGAAGCGCCTCAGACAACCGGAAACTCAGCCTTTCCTCCCAGGCATCCAGCGCAGCGCTGATGCCTCATCGCATTCCCGGCAGACCACTCAACCCAACATTTACACCCAAACTCCCGAGCAGCCACCCTGCCCTGCCGCCTTGAAAAACCAGCCCGTGAGGCGTGTGCCGCCTGTCACCGGACTCTGCAGGAGGGGAGCTGATTCTTGGCTGGCGGAAATCTGCGTTGTTTTTCAAAAGTCCGCTGTCTGAGCGGCTGCAAGACGCGAGTTCGGACTTTTGGAAAACGGTTTTAGCAGAATTCCGGCAGCCTAGAAGCCAGCCCCCGACGAAGCCCCGACGACAGGCAGCACACGCCTCACGGGCGTCCGTATTTCAACAAAAAAAGAACAGCAATGAACCTCAAATCCACCACTGCTCTCCATTCATTTCCTAAATCACTTTCCCATCAAAGCAACAATCTTCTCCTTCAGCTCCCGCGCATTCTTCTTCGGATCCTCCGCCTTCATGATCGCAGAAACAACCGCCATACCACTCATACCGGCGCCCTCAAGCACATCCATATTCCCGGCATTCAATCCCCCGATCGCAACCGCAGGAATCGGAACCGCCTCACAGATATCCTTCAACGTAGAAACCTTGGTAAGGATCGTCACAACCTTAGTAGTAGTAGGATAAATCGCCCCCACACCAAGATAATCCGCACCATCCTCATAAGCCTTCACAGCAGCCTCCACCGTCTTGGCAGTAGCCCCCACGATCTTATCCGGTCCCATCAGCTTCCTTGCCACAGCAACCGGAATATCAGAAGCTCCAACATGCACACCAGCCGCATCACAGGCCAGCGCCACATCCACACGATCATCAATGATCAGCGGCACATTGTAACGATCTGTGATCTCCTTCACCTTAAAAGCCTTATCCAGATACTCCCGTCCACCCTTATTCTTTTCGCGAAGCTGGACCAGAGTCACACCACCCTTACAAGCCTCCTCAACCGTACGGAGCAAAGACTCCTCCGTATGATAAGAACTATCCGTCACCAGATACAACGTTACATCCAAATCTTTTCTATCCATCCTAATCCCCTCTTTTTCAGTACATTTCAATCTTCAACAGATCCAGCAGCTGTCGATCTGAAAGCCCATAGATCTCATCCAGCAGATTTACCTGAAAGCTTCCCGGACCGCGGGAAATCTTCTCCGCTTCCTCGCCGGCGATACCCATAAGTGCAGTACCAAGCACTGCCGCAGCCAGATAATTCCCGGATTTCCCATTTAATTCCATCTCAACGCCAGACCGGACACCTGCCTCTATACTATCCGTCATCTCTTTCGCAATATTATCTTCGCACCCTGGCAAAAACGCCGCAGTCAGTGCACCGACCATACAGCCGGTTCCTGTGATCCCGGACAGCGCCGCACTGCCATTTTGTACCAGAACAACCCGTTCACCATCCGTAACAAAATCCTGTTTCCCGGTAGCCAGCACAATTGCCTGATTACTCCTTGAAAAAGCCCTCAGCACCTCACTGACAGTCTCCATATTTTCCGCAGTCAGGGCATCCTGCGCCCCCGCATCGATCCCGATCGCATGAGACGGCAGCCCGGAAACAGCCAGAAGCTCTGACATATTTCCCTTCAGCACTGCCGGATGACCGATCCTTAAAAGCTCCCGTGCCAGATCCAGCCTGAGATCACTGCAGGCAACCCCTACCAGGTCCAGAAGAACCGGGATCTTATTTTCCATCGCTGTTCTCATAGAACGCTTCATTGACTCGATCCTGGCATCGGTAATATTCCCGAGATTCAGCATCAGCGCACCGGCCGATGCCGTAATATCTGTCACCTCTGCCGGATGCTCCGCCATGATCGGCCTTGCACCTACTGCAAGGACCACATTGGCACAGTCATGGATTGAGATCGGATTGGTGATGCAATGGATCAGCGGCTTTTCTTCTTTAATTCGCTTTCGCAGTTGTAAAATTCTTTGTCTCATATGTTTTTGAACCCAAAGCTGCCTGGAATTTCACCAGAAGACCTGCTTTACTCAGAGCCTTCAGGAAAATATAGGCAACACATCCTCCCATTGTGGTTGCTGCAAGGAACATCGGCGTATAATAAAATGCTGTCAGTCCGCCTCTTCCCATCAGGAATGCCATCACCGGATAAGAAACCATAGACCCGATGATACCCGTTCCAAAGATCTCACCGATCACCGCGCAGATGATCTTGCCTTTGGAAAGTCTGTAGAACACACCTGAAAGAAATGCGCCAAATACTGCACCGGTCAGTGCAAGTGGCGGGATTCCCATGAACATCATACGGATCACGCCGATCATGGTCGCACAGAGAAGGGAATACCACGGTCCCATCAGAACCGAGCATACGATATTGACAAGATGCGCTGTGGGGCACATTCCCTCAATCCTCAGGATCGGTGAAATAACGACACCGATCGCAACCATCATTGCCAGCATTACCATACGAAGCGTGTGCATCCTTTGTTTTTCCATAGTGTTTTTCCTCCCTGAAATATCAGGCAGAGTCCTGTCAGATCCGGGCAAAAGCTTCCCGTCTGCTGCAGTCTGCCCTTAGATTTTGGCGGTCGAAGTTCCCTTACTTCCTCTCACTCCGAAAACACGGATTCCCATCGCTTACATGATCCTTCCGGAAAAATCCTCCGGAATATCACTCTCCTGCCAGACATTAAGGCGCTCCCCTTCCTGCCCGCTCTTTCGCAGAAGCTCCACATGCAGTCTCTGTCACTTTCACATCCCCACATTGTCAGACCATTCCAGCTCCATTCCTGCATCCGAAAAGAGCGCATCCCATGGAAAACTCCACGGAGACACGCTCTCAGATCACAATCCCTCCGTTGGCATTACCCAAATCAGGTACGGTCGAAGATCTATCTTCCTCTCAGCCTGTCACACAAGCTCCCGCTGGCTCTTTTCTTTTCTGTTTTTCAATATAGCACACACCTATCCCGTTGTCAAACCTCCACTGCTTATTGCTCTTTGCACTCCCACCGGAGACGTTACTGTTCACTCCGTTCTCAGCAACACGCTTCGCGATGCACAGAATTTATGCTAATCGCATAAATTCGCGCGGTATGTCTCGGGTTTTCTGTGACCTTCGCTCACAAAAAACGCCTCGCGGAATATTACCAGTGAACAGTAACCCGGAAACTTTTCTAATTCAGTTAAACAATTATTTCGACATAAAAAACTCCCTGCTTCACTACTTTTCATAGTAAAACAGGAAGTATATAAATCTTATTTTGAGATCTCGTCGATCAGACGTAGCTCCTCAGCTGTAAACGGTGCACAGTGGATCGCTTTCACATTATCAAGGATCTGCTGCGGCTTGGAAGCTCCGATCAGAACACTGGTAACTTCCTTATGCTGAAGCAGCCAGCCAAGCGCCATATCAGCCAGCTTCTCTCCACGCTGGGCTGCCAGATCGTTCAGTCTCCGGATCTGATCCAGACGCTCCGGCGTCAGCACACTTTCCTTAAGGAATCTTCCATCTTTGCGGATACGGCTGTCCTCCGGGATCCCGTTCAGGTAACGGTCTGTCAGCTGTCCCTGAGCAAGAGGGCTAAAGGTGATCAGACCTTTTTTCAAAATGCCGGTGGTTCTCTTGAGACCGTTTTCTTCCACAGTTCTGTCAAAAATGGAATACCGGTTCTGGTTGATCACAAAGGGACATTTCAGATCCTTCAGGATCGCTGCCGCCTGGCTTAAGGTTTTTCCATCATAATTGGAAAGTCCCACATAAAGGGCCTTGCCCTGCTGAACCGCTGTTGCCAGCGCCCCCATAGTCTCCTCAAGCGGAGTCTCCGGGTCCATTCTGTGATGGTAAAAAATATCCACATATTCCAGACCCATGCGCTTCAGGCTCTGGTCAAGGCTCGCCAGAAGATACTTGCGGCTGCCCCAGTTTCCATAAGGGCCTTCCCACATATCATAGCCTGCCTTTGTTGTGATGATCAGCTCATCACGGTATGGCATCAGTTCTTCTTTCAGGATCTTGCCGAAATTCCGTTCCGCACTTCCATAGGCAGGTCCGTAATTATTGGCAAGGTCAAACTGTGTGATACCATTGTCAAAAGCTGTAAAGCACAGCTGCTTCATGTTTTCATAATCAGAAGTATCTCCGAAATTATGCCATAATCCAAGAGACACCTTCGGAAGCATCAGACCGCTTTCACCGCAGCGGTTATACTCCATGGTTTCATATCGTTCCTTTGCAGGTGTGTACATAAAAAAGCCCTCCCATAATGTAGCATGATTTACATTTTCTGTAACTGCTTTTACTATACTTCACCCACGTTTATCTTGCAAGACGGATCATATTCCAGCTGTGTTTTGCAAAAACTGCTTCCAGTTTTCCGCCGTCCAGCTTTGAGCACTCTGCACTGGCTTTTACAGGAACTACATTCTCGGGCTGCGTCTCTGTATTGACTGCCTGAAGATTATCGTTATTCAGCACGATATGCTCTACGATCTTATATCCCTCAAACTGTCTCAAGTCACAGGAAACTTCCATATCCTCATCCAGACTCTTATTCACTGCAAAGATCGTCAGCGTATCCTTTTCCTCATCCCAGACACACACAGAATCCAGATATGGCGCTTCGCCATAAGTTTTGCTCTCGTATACCGGTGTGAGAACCTGTGTATTAAGGACGGTTCCTCTTCCAAACACACTTGTCAGCATATACGGATAAAAGATCGTCTGACGCCATGCGCCTGTATCGGATGTCATGATCGGCGCAATAACATTTACCAGCTGTGCCATGCAGGCGATCTTTACACGATCTGCATGACGGAGAAGTGTGATCAGCATACTTCCCACAAGAAGTGCATCCTCAAAGTTATAAACATCCTCCAGCTGATGGGGCGCCTGTACCCATTTTTCCAGCTTTTTATCCTGTTCATTGCTGTGGTACCATACGTTCCATTCGTCGAAGGAAAGATTGATCTGTTTTTTTCCATGCTTCTTTGCTTTTACAGCATCGCAGATGGAAACCACTCCTGAGATAAAATCATCCATGCCCTTGGAGCTTGCCAGAAAATCGGCAGTGTCTCCCGATGCATTTCCATAGTACTGATGCAGGGAAAGATAATCCACCTGATCGTAAGCCTCGTCAAGAACCGTATACTCCCAGGAGCCAAAGGTAGGCATTTCCAGACTGGAGCTTCCGCATGCAACAGTCTCAACCTCCGGATCCATAAATTTCATCAGGCGGGCAGTCTCTGCTGCAACTCTTCCGTACTCTGCCGCAGTTTTATGTCCCATCTGCCACGGACCGTCCATCTCGTTTCCGAGACACCATAATTTGATATCATGCGGGTGTTCATAGCCGTGAGCCTTACGGAGATCACTGTAATAGGTACCTCCCTTAAAGTTACAGTATTCCAGAAGATTTTTCGCATCCTCCGGTCCTCTTGTTCCTAGGTTCACCGCCATCATCACATCACTGCCGGCTTTTCTGGACCAGTCCACAAACTCATTGAGTCCAAACTGGTTTGTCTCGATGACACCCCAGGCCAGCTCCGGTCTGGACGGACGCTGAGCTTTCGGTCCGACGCTGTCCTCCCAACGGAATCCGGATACAAAATTTCCGCCCGGATAACGAACGATCGGTACCTGAAGTTCCCTTACCAGCTCCAGAGTATCCTTCCGGAATCCCTGCTCATCAGAAAGAGGGCTGCCTTCCTGATAAATGCCCTCATAAACCGCACGTCCGAGATGTTCTATAAAGGAACCATAGATCCTTTTGTCTGTTTTTCCGGTGAGGAAATATTTGTCCACGATGATCTGCGCTTTTTTCATTGTAAAAATCCTCCTGTAAATTATTATTTTCTGCTGCTACCGCATTTAGCTCTGTTTCCGATTCCGCCGTATACCGGCTCTTACGCCTCTGTTCGCTCACACACTCTCAGCGGAAATCAACCGTTTCTATGTTTCATTTTACCATCCTGTTCTATCCATACCAGTGATTATCTTCCGAAATAGTTGACTTTTTTTCCGGTAAGATTTATCGTAAAGACAGTCTTACCAGACGGACGTCCCTCTGTCACTTTACTTTATACTTCCAGACAGAAAGTTCTTTACAATGCCACAGTCGGATTGTCTGATCTACGTAATGAAAGGAGCGCAGCATTTCCATGGATTTCACCTTAAATTTCTGCGAATACAACCGTTCCAACTCCGATTACGACAGGATTTTCCGGCCGGAGGGAAGCGGAGATTTTCTTTTCTTTTATTTAAAACACCAATGAAGGTTTATCTGGGCGGTCAGCTTACTGTCACCCGGGATAATGCCTGCATCTTTTATATTCCGGGAAATCCCCAGCATTATCAGGCTGTACGAAAATTTCGGAACAGTTATGTCCATTTTTCCTGCGGAGAAAATCTGGCAAAACGGTTCGGACTTCCCTGCAACGAAATTTTTTACCCCAGTGACTGCCAGGAGATCGATCACTGTATCCAGAAGCTGCAGCATGAATATCTGAACAGAGAAGTTTTTTCCCGGGACTACGAGTATGCCCTGCTCTGCCAGCTGATGATCACAGCCTCGCGGGAACTCCGCAGTACAGATACAAGCAAGTCTTCAGACTCGGAGCTCTGCAGCCTGTTCCAAAAAATCCGTCTGGAAATGCTTACAAATTACGAAAAGCCATGGACAACAGAAAAGCTCTGCGCCATGGCTAATCTCGAAAAAAGTCAGTTTTATTCCTGTTACCGGAATTTTTTTGACAGCACCCCTCATGCTGACCTGAATCTGCTCCGTCTGGAAAAAGCCAAAAATCTGCTCACCAACGAAGCTCTGCCTGTTCAACAGGTGGCTCTGCTGTGCGGATTTTCAAATCTCTCCCACTTCAGCCGGTACTTCCGAAAGAACTGTGGCTGTTCGCCCAGTGAGTGGGCACGCCGCCCCTGACCAAAAGGATATTCACACTCTGCATTTACTGCGCAGGCAACTTGTCTGATCTGATCACCGTGCCGCATTACACTTCTCATAAGCAAACAGTGCCGCACCAAGCGCACCACAAAGCTGTGCCTCATCACAGATATAAAGCTTCGCCCCCAGCTTCTCCTCCAATGCCTGGATGATACCTTTATTTCTGGCAACACCACCGGTCATCATGTATTCCCCCGGATTCTTTTTGCCAAGGCGGGCTGCAAGAGCTCCTACCTTGGAAGCAACAGATACATTCAGACCATGGATGATATCTGCCACGTCCTTATTCTGGGCAACCAGGGAAACTACCTCGGACTCTGCAAATACAGTACACATGCTTGAGATCACTACGTTCTCTTTCCACTCCAGGCCACGGGTACTCATCTCCTCCAGGGAAAGTCCAAGAGTACGGGCCATCATTTCCAGGAATCGTCCGGTTCCTGCTGCACATTTATCGTTCATCAGGAAATTTTTTACCGCACCGTTCTCGTCAATGCTGATCGCCTTGATATCCTGACCGCCGATGTCGATAACTGTACGCACATTCGGATTCAGATAATGGGCTCCCTTCGCGTGACAGGTAATCTCTGTGATACTGTCATCACCACTGTCAATATAGGCACGTCCATATCCGGTAGTAACGATACGCACGATATCTTCTTTCCTGATCCCTGCTTTTTCCACGGCCATCTCCAGGCTCTTCTCTGCACTCATCATAGCGCCGCCGCCTGTGGGAATGATCATGGTCGATTTAATTTTTCCGTCTTTATCCAGGATCACAACATCCGTACTTGTGGAACCGCTGTCGATCCCTGCCACATAATAAACTCCTGATTCCATTTTTTTCCTTATCTCCTCGCTGATTCCTTTTGATGGGTCCATATCCTCAGAGCCTTCCAGGGTCTCCGCAAAAGCCTGCACTCTGGTAAGGAGCTGTCCTGCACTCTGGCTTGTAAAATCTGTCTCGATCTTCAGAAGCGGAACCTTGATATCACGCTTGATGCTTGCATACTCAAATCCGTAATAGTCGCAGAATTTAATAGTATGATAAATGATTCCCTTCAGGTTCGGATCCAGATACAGCCGGTTTCTTCGGGTGCTGTTGTTCATACGAAAACAGGGCATCTGGGAAAGAAGTGCATCCGCATAAGCCAGGAACATGGCATCGTCTTCCATTTTTTCCAGCTCCTCACGGATCACTGCAAGACGTCTTCCACCTGTACAGGTCAGGTTTTCCACATCCATGCGGATATTATCCCGGATCATTTTTTCCAGGATGCCGCTGACACGGACACCCAGAACACCGATATACGGCTGATTATCCACAGGCTCATGGGAAAAAGCATTCAGAAATCCACTTCTGTCGAAGGTTTTCCCCGAAAATTTCTCATAAGCTTTCTTCAGACGGTGGATGCCCTGGGCAAGCTTCACCTTTTCACAGTCGTTATCCTCATGAGGCATGTCCAGCATGTACAGAAATTTACATTTACCGGTACTTTCCACAATGTCGTACACACGGCGCATGGAATCACAGCAGTTAACAAGAACAAGCTGCTCTACCTTTCCCTCCAGCACTGCCTGGATCACAGATTTTCCGAATCCACAGAGATTAGCATGGGCGATCTGGTCCGAAAGCTCAAAATTCTCCGGCATTTCCTCAAGAACCGCACATTCCTCGCCAAAGCCCTTAAACAGCTCCAGCGGTGTATATTTACAGACGTAATGTATCATGACCGTTTTTCCTCCTTACCTTCTGACAGCATTTCCAGATATGCCTGAAGTCGTGTGGATACCTGGCCGTCACTGGAATTGGCCGGGTTACAGCCGTCACCGTCCAGGACCATGGTTGGAAGTCCTGCATTTTCCAGAGAATTTTTGATCAGGCTGGAAGCTCCGATGGTTCCCTTGCAGCCCCAATGCGCAAAAAGGATCCCGCCGTCTGCCTCTGTAAGGTTCGCCAGCTCCTGGGCACGCCGGATCCTCTGCTTCACACTTCCGTTGTAAATGCAGTTGACCATTTTTTCCGCAAGGGCCTCATAAGGATCCGAGGCCTGCATCCGCTGAAAACCGTCTGCAACAAAATCACAGGCACGGATATGCACGTTCTGGCTGTAATTAAATACATCCTTTACCGGCTCCTGCAAAAACGGCATCATATGCATCCACAAAATATGAAGACCTTCCCCCTTTGGTGCCTTCTTCACATCCTCAAGAAGCATTTTTGTGTATTTCAGGGATTCCTCTGAGCCCGCCAGAAGATGGCACATAAAGATCGCATACAGCTCATTTGTCAGGGAAGTCACCGGATCGTGATCCTTTCTGAGGGCAAGCTGGCTGCTGTAATAGGAGGCCGCTTCATTGCTGTTGGCAACTGCACGCTGTACCGACTGCTCGGAGATTTTTTTCCCGCCTACATCCTCCAGGAATTTCTTCAGCTCACGGAGCTGATCTGCAACATAGCTGATGGAATCCTGATTTTTTTCATAGGGTACGTCAATATAAAAGCCCGGGATCTGATATTTCTGTTTCAGATAAGGAAACGTCATCATGTTTCCATCGCAGGCAAGGTTTGTGTAGATGGTACATTTGGGCTTCGGTACCAATCCTGTCATGGACGCTCCCAGAAAAACTCTGTGATAGGAGCACATGGTTTCCGGAAAGCCCTCTGATTCCGTCTGTGCCAGAAATGCCTGCTCACATCTGGTTCCGGCGATGAAGCAGGACATTGCCTCCACGGAATACGGAGTGATCCCTGCTGCTGTCAGAAGCTCTCCCGGTACAAAAATGCTCACCAGAGCGGTATCGTCCGGTTTTGCAAGGGCTTTGATAATATTCTGCATGACTACACGGGCTACATACTGTCCCGAAGCCGGAAGCTTCCTGTCAGGAAAAAGCTGCAGACGTTTTTCCTGAAGCCGGTATCCAGTGAGAAGAAGTTTTCGTGCTTTTTCCGGATCCCTGATGGATCTCTCTCCCACCATATCCCCGAATTTCTTTATAATATCCAATCTGTCACATCCTCCGTCAAATCAAAAAATCTATTATAAGTCTGTCAATAAGAATAATCGGAGCCTGCGCGTCAGGGCCAAAATCCATGAGCCAACACGCTGCCTACCGTATACTCCTCGGATAAAAGGCTGTCGAGCGAATTGCAAGTTTTCCAACCTTCGCCGCACATACGCTGCCCGCCGTCATTGGCTGCAAACCGCGTTTTTCCGCCTCCGCCATAGTTCCAACAGCCGAACTTTTCGTCTGGGTCGTACACCAGCAATGAATTATGGGCAATGGTGCGTTTGAAGTAATTTTTATTGTTGGGACTGTTGTAACCGCCCGAACTACCGCTATAAGCACCGGCATCGATAGCCAAAGGCCCTTTGTGATAAATCTGGAAACTGCCGCCGTCCATGTGCTGGTGGTTGCCCACGAATTGCTCGTTGATTTTCATCTCGGCAATCACGCTGTTGGCATCCCAACCGGTACGGGCAATCATCCAGCCGTAGGGAGTACCGGAATAACGTGTCAAAGGAAGGTCGTCGGGGGACTTGCCTTTCAGGGTGTAGTCGCGCCACAACAGTTCGTATATCAGGCAATGGTTCATGGACTCGTTGCCCGACTTGTCCAACCGGGGATTACGCTCGAACTCATAAGCCAGGTACTCGTCTTTATAATAGCTGGAAGCCAAGAACATAGGCGTTGGCATGGTAAGCAATGCGGGACGGTTCTGCGGATAATCATCGCCCGCAGGCATCAACACTCCGTCGGGACGCCGGCGGTAGATAATGTCGTAAAGCACAAATCTCGCCGAAGAGCTGTAAATGCTACCGGCTCCCATCTTATCCAAAATCCACAAAGGAAAGAGGTCGCAGGCAAAGCGGACATGTACATAATTCGTGCCCTGGTGATAGTTCTGCCCCTCATAGAAATAGTTGCGTGCCGGGATATAATCACGATAGAGCATGGTAATAACATGATTGTACATATCGGGATATTCATCATAAATGGCAATGCCTGCCGACAGCATATCGCGCATAATCATCCACTCCGACGGATGCCCCGCTATGGGTTGGTTATTGCGTGGCGGATAACCGCATTCCATACTCTTTGCCAGACGGATAAATTCTTTGATATAAGCCTGTTTCTCGGAACTCTTCATCTGGTCGTAGCACCAGTCATATACCATAGCACCCGTTATCAACATGGCTCCGCTGGCCCGCGACAAGTCGGAACGAGTGCCGAAAGAGGCACGCTGCAACGTATCGAGCATGGCTGTAATGGCACGGCGTGCCAAACGTTTGTCACCTTCCAGCAGATAGTCAAGGGCTTGCAACTGCACCCGCGATGTAACGCCGCGCATCTCGTAATAATAGCGGAAACCGCGGTTTGTAACGGCAGCCTCTTCCGCCGGAGTGCGGTCTTTGCTCAGCTCTTTCATAAGAGAGAGTGTCTGCTGTGCCTGAGGAGTTTTCAGACGTTCCTTCAACGCAGGCAAATCGGATGAGCGAACATACAAACGGGGATGCGTCTGAGGCGGAATGGGTACATTAACTCCCTCCACCTCTTGCCAGACTACTTCTTTCGGCAATTCCTGCGCCGAAAGACAAAACGAACTAAATATCAGACTGATTGAAAAGAAAATCGACTTGTGTTTCATAATAGAGTTTATATCAGATGTTACTGCCGTAAAAATACAATCAAAAAAATCAGGTAGCTATAAAAAACAAGCACAGAAACAAAAAGGATGTTCCCGTGCTTGATAAATCATTTAAGTCTTGTACCGCGCTTATACCAGCTCGTCCGATGTATAACCTTGCGGCAACTCGCGGCAATTATAACCCGAAGCCATGATTTCACCGTAAGCTCCGGCAGAGCGAAGGGCTATAAGGTCGCCACGCTTCACACCGTTCAAATCGACAGCCTTGCCAAAGACATCGGGAGGACTCGCAGATAGGGCCCCCACTACATCATAGGTTTGCTGCGGAGCATCGGAAGTGATGTTCTCTATCTTATGGAATGCCTGGTAGAGTGCGGGACGAATCAAATCCGTCATACCTGCATCGAGAATAGCAAACTGCTTATTAGTGCCTTGCTTTACATACAAAACCCTTTGCAATAAGCGCAACCGCACTGCCCCACTACCGAACGTCCCCAATTCAAAATTGAAGTGTCTGATAAGAACGGAGTTTCAGGCAGTTATCGTAGGTTTCGAAATAGCTTTTGAAATCGGGTACAGGCTGACGGTTGGGATGTCCGTAATCAATGCCGAGTCCACCGCCCACATTAACGTGTTCGATACGTATCTGACGGGCTTCGAGTTTGTCCAACAATTCGTTGACACGATTACACAAAGCCACAAAATCGCCCATATCCAATATCTGCGAACCGATATGGAAATGCAGTCCGATGAACTTGACGTTTTTCATCTCCTGCGCCACGTCTATCACATGATCCATATCTTCCATACTGATACCGAACTTGTTTTCCGCCAATCCGGTAGTGATGTTGGCATGCGTATGCGCGCCCTACATTGGGGGTTGATACGGAAAAGCAACATTGGCTACCTTGCCTTTTGGCTAACGGCCCAGTTCGTTGATAATTTCCAGTTCGGGTATGGACTCTACATTAAAGCAGAAGATATTATAATCCAATCCGAGATTTATCTCCCAGTCTGCCTTACCCACTCCGGCAAACACAATCTTATCGGCAGGGAAACCAGCCTTGATTGCCGCACGGATTTCACCGCCGCTCACACAGTCCGCTCCCAACCCGCTCTCACGGATAATAGTCAGAACCTTAGGATTGGCATTGGCCTTCACAGCATAATGCACCGAATAGTTATCGTATCGTGACGCTTCGGTACGGATGCAGGAAAGAGTATCGCGCAGCACCTTCGTGTCGTAATAATAAAACGGGGTACGCAATTCGCGGAATTTGTCAATAGGAAATGTTCCTTTCATATAATTATTATGGGTTATATCTTCGTTTAGTTAAAAAGAGCGCTTTTATCAAGAAGGTAAAAGCGCTCATATCTACTGTTTTCTTTTATTACTCGTTGAACAGCGCATCGCTGAGCGACTGCAAAGCCTGTTTCTTATCACATTCGCGGATAAGGAAAGAAATGTTATAGTTGCTACCGCCAAAAGAAATCATACGTACCGGTATGTCGCGCATGGCATCGAGTGCTTTGGCTTCAAAGCCGACGTTCTCCCATTCGAGGTCGCCTACCACGCAGATGATACACATGTCCTTGTCCACCGTCACCGTACCGTATTTCTTCAAATCGTCCAGAATCTCGTTGAGATGCTTGGTATTGTCGATAGAAACGGATACACCTACTTCGGACGTACAAATCATGTCGATAGAGGTCTGGTAACTTTCAAAGATTTCAAACACTTTACGCAAGAAACCATGAGCAAGCAACATACGGCTGGACTTGATTTTGATAGCTGTGATATTATCCTTTGCAGCTACAGCCTTGATTTTGCCTTTCTCCGTATCGTTGGAGATGAGTGTACCCGGAGCCGTAGGATCCATTGTATTGAGCAGGCGCACGGGGATGTTAGCATACTTGGCGGGCTGGATACAGGTAGGGTGCAGGATTTTTGCACCGAAGTATGCCAGCTCGGCTGCCTCTTCAAAATGAAGATGGCGCACGGGAGAGGTCTTGTCCACAATACGCGGGTCGTTGTTGTGCATACCGTCGATGTCCGTCCAAATCTGGATTTCGGAAGCATTGACAGCCGCACCTATCAGGGAAGCGGTATAATCGCTGCCGCCACGTTGCAGATTGTCTACCTCGCCATAGGCGTTGCGGCAGATAAAACCTTGTGTGATATAAATGTCGGCATTGGGATGCAACTCAAGTTGAACCTGGAGTTTTTCTTTGATGTAAACAGGATCAGGTTCAGCATT
>ENA-OPYT01000158-OPYT01000158.1-human-gut-metagenome-genome-assembly--contig:-NODE-158-length-21983-cov-5.644034_pt1 | contig 21983 bp, 27 predicted proteins | sample MGYA00242636_ERZ504480 | MGnify/ENA primary metagenome ERZ504480 (study PRJEB26092, sample SAMD00036228) | human gut metagenome | host: Homo sapiens | study: EMG produced TPA metagenomics assembly of...
TTCTACCGAGCCATTTAACTTGTAGACGATATATGGTCCATTGAGAGAAACCGAGAATAAAACATTTTTGAGTCCTTTATAACTGTTGGCCTGACCCTGTATTTTTCGTAAAATAGATTTCCTCGATGTTGGGTATCAAAATTAGTGGTCCACACTTGATTGAGATTCAAGTTAAATAAATTCCAATTGATGTGCGCGGATTCTTTTTCCGCTCCCGTTGGAAACGACACTTACAATATCTTTTAATAGAAAATGGTCTGCGTTGTAGTAGTGTTTTTTCTAAGTCCGCTAAAAAATAGATATCATCGCTCAGTTTACGGTGATAAAAATTTCCTGGTTGTCTCGCAGAAAATATCTTCCCACTTGCTGTTTGTAATATCAGCACTGGCTCCAGCACCGCAAAACACAGAAAAGGTATTAGAGAGTAGCTGCGATACAATTTCATTGACATAAGCAAAGTTCATAAGCCATCCCCAAGAAAAAACTGACCTAACCATTTCGAATCATTTTCGCGTAGGATAATTGGAGATTATCAATCATATTCTATCCTATAATCCTGGAGTTTGCAAGAAGAGCGACCACCGCAATGTCATGCTATGGTCCCATTTGAAGCAACACAACTAGCCAAAAATATATTGACATATTCTGAAATACTGCGTATTATAATAATGTAAGACAGGCAACGGCGTGTGTCTGTCCAAGCGTTGAAGTAGGAGGGTGCGCCGGTCGGCATCGTCTTATGGAGCTTTCAGGAGGGGTTGTGCAGCGAAACCTCAAACCGGCGTAGGCTTTGAGTAGCCGAAAGAAAATGCACCAGAAAGCCCCGCCTTACGGCGGGGTTTTCTGCTACATGAAAGAGGATTCAGGATGGATTTACTTCAAACATGTGCGGTTGGTTTCCATCAACTGCTTACCTACCAATATCATATTGTTGCGGGCAGGAAGGGACGGACCATAGATTTTACAATCTCATTTGATCCATCAGATTTTCATCACCTGGCCGGCCTGCATAAGCTGACAGATAATGTCCGTTTTCTAACCGGGAAAAGAGCAAATATCATGCAGGAAATCCTATCTGGAAATCTTACACTTTCCCATGCCCAGCGGAGTGTTTTTTTCAAACAGATGGAGCCGCGCCTGAAGCCGCTGGCCCATCTGGAAGAATTTCTGGATAGCAACGAGATTGTTTTCCGCTATAATTCCAAGGTACATGCTTTTTCAGCGATTCAGGCGGACTACCTGCTGCAAAACAGTTTCGAGGGTACACCGGTATACTTATTTCTGGCACGGCGTATGGGCGAGGACACGCAGGTATGCCGTACCTTTTTCCCAAAATCGGAAAAGGACTATGCCGAGGGTCAGCCGCGTTATACCTTGCTGAAAAAAGAAAAACTCAATCTACAGACCGGAGACACTATCATCCAATACGATAGATTGGCACCGAGACAGGGCCCTAAAGAAGGCGCCTAAAGTTCTCATATGCGGATAAAGATTGTGGTTTTATCACGAGGGCGCAGCGCTCCAGCGTTACACCCATTTTTCTTTTGCTGTACCTGTGTTTATAGCGCATCTGTATCCCACACAGCCAATCCATAGATACAGAAAGGGCCCTTGCAAGGGTTGCGCAGCTCCGCGTCACAGACATGCCTCTGGTTTTTCTCAATTCGGGAGATAATTAAAGGGGTCATCTCCATCCCCAATAGCTGTATTTTACGTGCGAGGTCGTCCTGCGTCATCGGAGGCTTCTGCAACGCCCGGCCCAGCCGGACGCGCTCCGCGCATATATTGCCTCGGATCAGAAACAAATTCTTTCCCACTTTATATACTCACCTACACCTATCTACTACAGATGTTTTTTATCCAGTTTATTGATTTTACAATGAAACCTGATATAATGTTGACTAGAATAGATGTAAAATATCCTTTTTAGATATTTCTCGACAATTTTCCAACGGGAAAGTGTTCCAGTCACCAAAATTTCTATGTATGCACAAGAAAAGCCCGCCCATCCGGACGGACTATTCATGCTCCAATTCTGCGCTTTTTTCATGCGGGCAACCAGTTCAATCCGCATTTTTGCTCTGTTCCTTTAATTGCAACAAATGTACATATTCCAAAACAGCCTGCCGGCCTTTCGCACTGAGGCCCATCACATCACGGAGCAGATTTCCGCAGCTGTATTGAGCGGTCAGGTAAACCATGTCTTCCTCTTTCAGCTCCAGATTGTGATGGCGTCCGATCAGATAGTCGGCGGAAACCTGATAATAATTTGCCAGTGAAACAAAATGGCGGAGTGGAAGCTCATATTCACCCGTTTCATATTTGGAGTAGTGTTGTTGGGAGATCCCCAGCACCGCACCTACTTCTGCTTGGGTCAGATCATGATCAACACGAAGCTCATACAGCAATTCCATCACACTTTTCATTGCAACACCCTTTGATAAAATAGCATACATATAATTCTATGTTTTGTATTACATAGTTTTTAGCTTTGACCACCTATAATTATATGTGCGCTATAAAAGCGAACAATCTATCAAGCAACGGGCATAGTCGGTTAAAGATGATAAAAATCAGGCTGCTATGGAGTCCAAAGGAAAGTTGAAAGGCAGCATTTTCCGTCAAAAATCAACAGAAAAATGATTGCTTAACGAAATATAAATTAGTATAATTGATTGTATTGGTGCCTGCCTGAAAATAATATACGGAGGAAGTGTTTATGAAGGTATTCGCATTTGTATCGGAAGGCCAGGAAGAAGAAAAAAACATGCTGGAAAATATACAGTCCATTATAGAACACGCCGGCAGCACAGGAAATCTCTTAATGACCCATGGGTTTGAGCCTGTCACGGAGGCTTTCGGAATCAGATTTTATCCAGCGCGGAGAAAGGTCATTATGGATGGAATACAATACACGCTCACCCGGTCGCAATTTCATCTGCTCCATCTGCTGGCGGCCTATGAAGGACAGCTCGTATCGCATTCGGAGATCATTCAAATCATTGACAAAGAGAGAGACGGAAAACCGGCGACCTTAACAGAATCCAGTAATTATATGCGAAACCTCAGAAAGAAGTTATGCCTGGATTCAGAGACAAGCCGGTATATTTTGAAATCTGTAAAGAGACGCGGATACCTTTTAATTGATCGTCAGGAGATGAACTGACCCATCCAGAAACACAAAATCGGAAGCACTTGCAGAGACAAAGGCTGGCTCAATCGCTGTTGGGCCCCGTCTCTTTCCCCTCCGGCTCTCGCCAGACAAAAGACATTGTTTATAATTTCAACGTACAGGCAGCGCTCATCATGGAGAAAACCGCAACTGTCCAAACAGATTCTGATATGGTATGCTCTATTTGTATTTAGGCCAGATTTCGCCAGGTCGGAGATTGCTCCCATGGGTCCCTTGGGGCCTGTGGAGACTTGTCCACATCCTAAATACCTAACATCGACACAAAAACCGCAGTTACCCACTTCATAGGGGACTGCGGCTTTTTTTGTGCAAAAAACGAAAGGAGTACGTCCATGAATGGAAGCCAAAAGGCTCATGAAAGTTACCTATCAGGATCTCAAAAAAGGGATACGGCTGAACGCATACGCAGATGCCGTGATCTGGAGCGAAGATCCTTCCCCGACATTAGCCGGACTGCGATTCGGCGGCTATGCCGAAGTCGTGCGGGGGCTTACGGACGCCATCTATGGCGGAGCTACCATCGAAATCGAGGATGCTGACGGCAGCCTCCTCACGCTGAAATCGCTTTCCAAGCAATACCACCGGGAGGTGAGCCATGAGGGATTGTACGCGGAAGCCACATTGATTGCGGAAGATGAGATCCAGGAAAGTTCAAAAAGCCAGGACGAGAAAAGCAGCAAGCACGCGCAGAAAGACGACCTGTTTGATGACAATGTGCCTCAGCAGGACATTCCAGCGCACATCTGCTATATTTTCTGCCACCCTGGAAATGAGGATGAATTGTTCCAGGCCATTGACCAGAAATCCTATGTGCCCATGATCCCGGAATATCAGGACTATGTTCTCGCGGAACTAAAGCGGCGCAGAATCCTCCGCCCTCTCAGGGTGCGCTCTTTGTATCAGGAGTTGGAGGCATGGAAGCTCTGCTGTGAAGCGAAGGATCAAAATCTGGTCAAGGTCATGGAGGACGGCCTGAAGCAGGGCAAGATCAAAATTCCGGGCGCAGCCCCGGGGCCCTCTCTGCTGGATGGAGTTCACTCCGTAACAGACTATCTGAACACCTTTGGTGTTGCCGTGGCAGAGCGGATCAAGAAGCTGTTTGTTCCCCTGTTCGATCCGGCCACTGAACCGCTCTCTGAAGAAGTATTAGACATCAATGAGTATATCCGGGCTCACGCCGGATATTCCCTTTATGACGCCCAGCTCGCAGTCGCTGAATCGATCAAACGTAAGCTCGGCCAAAGTAAGGTCGCCCTGATCGTAGCCGGATGCGGGACCGGAAAGACCAAGATCGGAAGCGTTGCAGTTGCGGCCGCCGGGTTACAGTCCCATCAGATAAGCGCGGGCCACTCAAAACCTTCAGCATTGTCCTCTGCCCTGCCCACGTCACAAAAAAGTGGGTGCGGGAAATCGAAGAAAGCATCCCAAACACCTTTGCCGCAGTTGTTAGGAGTATCAGTGAGTTTGATCTTCTTTACAAGCTGTACGAGCAGGGGAGCCGGAACTGCTTTGCCATCATCTCTAAGGAAAAGGCCAGGGACGGCTATATGCGGGCGCCCGCTGTGATTTTCCGAAAATGGAATCGTGAGGGGCTGAATATTGCCCGGCCTCGCGCCAACGAGGAGATGCCCGCGGTCGGATTCAGTCCCCTTCGGCACGTGTTCTGCTGCCCGGATTGCGGGGCGGTCATCATGGAGAATATCAGCAAAGATGGGGTCGCCTACTGTGTGCCGGCTGGCCCCCGTTTTTTCAGAAGTGAGAATCGGGAAAACCACAAGTGCAAGATCTGCGGAAGTTCCCTGTGGACTGCTCTCAATCCAACGCTGTGGAATCAACAGACACAGTGGGCAAAGCTCGGGAGCTATGGATTTGTGTTCCGCCCGCTCCTGAACGAATACCGGGAGGATATTCCAAACGAAGCCATACGGGATCGGATGACTAAGCTGGCAAACTGTCCTGACATACCGTTTCCGATCCGGGGAGCCTATCGGACGTTCCCGCTCAGCAGCTACATCAAGCGCGCCTACAAAGGAAAAATTTTTGCACTGATCGCAGATGAACTGCACCAGTATAACAACAATTCCGGACAAGGGGACGCTATGCAGGAGCTATTGAGCACGGCAAAGAAGGTGGTCGGTATGACCGCCACCCTTGTCAACGGGTATAGCTCCGGACTGTTCTATCTCCTCTACCGGATCGCCCCGCGCCGCATGTGCCAGGATGGAAAACCATATAGGGACAGCAGAAAATTCGACACAGAATACGGTGTGATACAGAATATTTACGAAGAGCGGGAAGGCGCCTACAACTCAAACCGGCGTACTGTACGGAGTAAAAAGGGCAGCCGTCTGAAGCCGGGTGTTTCGCCGCTGGTCTATACACGCTTTCTGCTGGACTGTACCGCATTTTTGAATCTGACAGACATGGGAAAGGTCCTGCCTGAGTATGAGGAGATCCCAGTGCCGATTGAGATGGCGCCAGAAGTGCGGAAGGAATACAAGCGGCTTGAAGATACGCTGAAGCATGTGATGAAAAGCGATAAGAAGGCATGTAAAAAAATCCTGTCCTCATATATGAATCTTCTGACCGCTCATCCAGACCAACCCTATGGCCAGCCCGCAATCAAGCACCCTTTCGATGGCTACGATATTGTCAAACCCAAGGACACGATGCCGCCTGGCGCCATCATGCCGAAGGATCAAATGGTGCTGAAAATCGCGGAGGAAAAAATCGCGGCCGGCGGGAAGGTGCTCATTTATACAAACTGGACCCGTCTGGATACTCCAAAGCGGCTCCTGAAGCTTGTGACAGAGCGCGGCTGGAACGCCACGATCCTGGAGGCAAAAGTGAAACCGGAGGCCCGGGAGGACTGGGTGCAGGATCGCCTTGACCATGGCCTTCAGGTGCTGATCGGAAATCCCTCGCTTGTGGAAACCGGCTTGGACCTGAATGCCTTCACAACGCTGATTTTCTATGATACGGGCTACAAGCTTTTTACGCTGCGTCAAGCCAGCCTGCGCAGCTGGCGAATCAACCAGTCTGCACCCCGGGTAGAGGTCTACATGCTCTATCACGCAGGCACAATGCAGCATAAGGCAATCAAGCTGATGGCCTCCAAGCTGGCCGCTGCCGGCATGATCGAGGGCTCCTTCAGCGAAGAGGGCCTGTCCGCCATGTCGGAATGCGAGGATATGACGACTCTGATGGCCCGTGAGCTGATGATGGGCATCAAAGACAGCGTGGAAGACCTTGCGGCTACGTTCAAGCGGATGGCTATGCTGAAGCCTCAGACGGCGGCATGGTCCATTTTTTCAGACGAGGTGCGGAAAACGGACAGCGCTGTGTTGGGGCGCAGTTCTCCATCCATATTGGAGTTCACCTTTGGTACGGAGGAGAGGACGGTTCCACAGGCCGCAGTTCTTCCGCAGGATTCCCCCGTCTTTTTTGAGACGGCGAAAGCTGAGCACAAGCGGAAAAAAGGGGAAGTCGATGAAGATCAGCTTCTCCTATTCCAAATTGCATAGAAAGGAAGGTAAACATCATGCGCGTACATGCAAACCGTGATTCGGCGCTGGTCCTGGCCGCCCAAGCATCCAAAGCAGTGCCGAAAATCACAACCATCCCGGAACTGAAAGGTATCCACATGGAAGCAGACGCACGGCTGGCTATGCTGACCATGACGGCAACCAATCAGGAGGTTTCCATCCGTGCCTCCATGCCCGCTGCGGTGGAGGAGAGCGGAAGCGCTGTCATTCCGGCAGATCTGCTGCCGGACATTCTGAAGCGGCTTCCGGGAGATCAGGTTTCCTTTTCTACGGTAGGCCCTGGTATCATCCACATCGGCTCCGGCTATGCGGAGTACAGGCTCAACATCTTAGACGCCGCTAAGTACCCGCTTCCGGAGGTCCCCTTTCTGGAAGACACCATCCCGGTCAGCGGGATATGCTCCCTGGCCCGCCAGACCTTGTTCGCGGCCGCGGCCGGCGACCAACAAAATATTCTTAAGACTGTGCGTTTGAAAGTAGGGCCATACGGCCTGAAGGCCACGAGCAGCAACGGCTTTTGCATTGCGGAGGCAGCCGGGGATAAAAATTGTGTCGCGGCCTCGGAAACCTGCATTTTAGTCCCAGCCCGCTCCCTGTCCATTTTGGCAGCCATCTCCCTGGACAGCGATGTTTACCAAATGGGCCTGACCCGCGAGGGCCTGGCCTTCTGGAATGGCACAACGATGTTCTGTACGCACCTGATTGACGGCAGCTACCCGGACACAGATGGGCTTCTGGACCGTATTCAGGGCGCATACAGCGCCTCGATAGAAGCTGCTGAACTATACGCCGCAGTAGACACGGTTACATCCCTGGCGTCTGCTGATAAGGATTCCTCCGGCCGCGGAGAGATCATGTTCGGAGAGCACGAAATGGTTGTCAGTGCGGAAACCTCCGACGGGAGGGCCAGCGTGCCCGTCAAGGCCCTGATCCTGAGCCCGTCGCCCTATCCCTTTTATTACGATTTCAAACAGCTAATGCGGTATCTCAAGCAGCTGCGCGGACGGATCACATTGGAATTTGATCAAAACGGCCTGCTTGCGATCCGTCCAGGCGAGACACGCTACCTTCAGTCCCCGATGCGTGCGCCAAAGCAAGCCGCAGGTGGAAAGGCTGCGTGAGAATGGAGGGAAGCATCTTCCATGGAAATTCCAAGCATCTGCCGCTATTGCGGTGGGAAGATCATCAAGTCCACGACCCGCGCCCTCTATCCCAAGGGGCGTGAGCCGATCTACTTATGCGTCAACTGCAACGCCTATGTCGGGTGCTATCCGGATGGCCGACCGATGGGAAAGGTGGCCAACACCGTTCTCCGCCTGAAGCGTCAGGAGACACACCGCATTTTCGATCAGTTCTGGAAAAACCAGGGGTGGAGCCGGAGCGCGGCTTACCGCTGGCTGGCGCGCAGCCTGAATATTCCGGAACAGGACGCACACATCGGACTGATGGAGATGGATGAGTGTGAACGGGTCATCCGCTTGTGTCTGACACAGCCAAAGAAGAGGAAAGCGGCGTAAGCTCCGCCGCAGAAAGGAGCGATCATATGCAGGAATCTTGCAGTTCCTCCCGCCCTTTGTGCATCTGCTCAAAGAATATGACTACCGACCAGCTTCTGAGGCATATGCGTCAGAATTTGCAGCTTGATCACTTTGAGCTTGCCTATCACAGCCTGGAGCCGGAAAAAGGGCGGCGGCTGTGCATGACTGGTATCTGCCGCCAATGCGGACAGCGCCTTTGCTATGGAGTGGAACTTCCGGAGCATGAAGCGCCGGAATGCCTGCTGGCCGCTATCTACCACTGGTGCCTCCATCTGTGGATGGTAGAAGGTTTTCGCTCTGCAGAAGATGAGCGGGACTTCCGCACGGTATTCGTGAGCCTGTTCCACAAGGAGGATCAGGAGCTGGCGCAGGGCTGGCTGGAGCGGACTGAAACCCAGGATGCGCAGTAGCGCGCCGCAAATCAGAAAAGGAGTGTAGCTGAATGTCAAAAAAGATTTCATTCCCTGAGCCAAGCTGCCATTATAGCTGCCCGCACTTCAAGACCGTTGGCTCATTGCTCAACGAGACGCACTATTGCATGAAAAAAGGGAAAAAGGGAAAGCGCTTTTTGAAAAAGGATTCCAAGCTCAAACCGCCGATATGGTGCCCGCTCCGCTTGACTTCACCTGTATGCCGGATTTACGGCTTCCGGGATGCGCTTCAGGAGAGGCTGGCTTTCGACGAGTGGCTGTCCATAGATCCGGCAAAGGTGGGCTGGTATTTCCCCATGAGCCACCGCTACCAGGTGAGGCAGGAGATCTCCCTTGGCTTGACCGCGGAGCAATTCTATACCGCGGCCCAGGAGCAGACGGTGGATGAGATCCTGAACGGCGTCCCGGTACAGAACGGGGAGCTCATTGAGATCGACGACGGATTAGCCCCCTATTTTTTCTATGTCTATAATCAAGCGACCGTTTTCCCGGCGAAGGCGTTCGGCATGGAGCGTAAGACCAGCCAATGAGCAGACAGCACAGTGATTCAGGGGGCCAGCCGCGTATGAGGCTTGATAAGATCCTGAACGCGGTTATCCCCGGAATGTATGACACCCCCTGCAAAATCGCCATTTTTACGAATGGCCGCAAAATCAAGGTATTTGAAAAGACCTGTTTCCGCAGCCTGGATTTCAATACGCCCGTTCCACAAAACTGGGTGAGAAACTACAACCTGGAAAAATTCAAATCACCTCGGGCGGTTGAAGCTCTTTTGCGGAAAGACGGACTGCTGAAGGAGCATGAACATGAATGAGAAAAAAATCTGCGCCTGCGTTGGCGCACGGACAAGAGACACACAAAAAAGTAAAGAGCACTATGAGGAAAACTTTATCCCCGCGGGCTGGAATCTGGAATATACCTGTCTGGATCAGCCGGAAGCGGCCAGGGCCCTCTATCTGACCGGCGTGTGCCTGCACTGCGGCGGACAACTCGGGAAAAAGTTTAATATCCCAGGCGAGCTTACCGGGGATGCCCTTTTGGAGCAGATCTACCACCAGATGGAGTCCTGCCGTCCGTTTGATCAACGTTTCGACGGCGGTGCGTACCGCACGTCTCTATCAATGCGTGCCTATTGGTACATGGAACAGGACGACCTCACCCTTGGCGCGAAGAACGCTCAGTTCCTCAAGCTGTTCCATGCGGAAGACCAGGGCGTGGTTGAGGATTGGATCAGCCGGTGCCACGCCGAGGAGCCCTATACCGCCCCGCGGCGGGACCGAAAGAGCGCACTGCTGTACGCTGTGCTGGAGCGGGCCAGAGCCTGCGGCGATCTGCGGGAAATTGAGCCCATTTTGGACTACTACCTTCCAACCGAGCAGGAGCCGCTGTCTTCGGATATGGACAGCTATCTGACCAACTATCAGTTTTCCGCAATCGCTAATATCAGCTACGGATGCGAGGGTATTTTTGTTGACCTAGCCATTGAAGGCAACTTTGATGATTCTGGTACCAACCGCTGCACGATCGGCACCTTCAAAACACTGCGTCAGGACAATGATGCCGGCCGCCTGATGGGGCAGTTGTGCGGCATACTGATGTATCACACGACAAGGTATGTCAACGAAAACCTGCACCGTTATACACCAAAGCGCGAATTAGAGGCCGAGCTTCGCAGAATGCAGGCTTGCGGCGGACAGAAAGAAGGGACAGCATGAGCCTGACAACCGCGGATGAAATCCTTGACCTTTGGGCACGAAACGAGACGCCGGAAGCCAAGGTCGAGCGCAGAGCGATTGAAGCGCTGAAAAAGGATATTCAGACGGCACAGGACAGCATTCAGGATGCTGTTTCGCGCTACCGGAAAGCCAAACTGCGTACCTGCAGCAAGGCCAAAGCCAACTCAGAAGATATATTCCGCCCCCTGGAGGAGTATGACTCCCAGGTGGATATTCAGAATGCCTACGGCTATGAAATGATTACGGAAACAGAATATGACCGCCTGATGGAGCTTTGGGAGCTGCGGGCGCAGTCTGTCCAAAAGGCCGGCCCCTACAAAGACCGTGTCGTTGAGATGCTGGAGCTGGCCGCCCGGGCCATCTGGGACGCGTATGGAGAAAACGTCGCAGCGTATGACGAAAAAGTATCCCGAATGCACCGGGAAGCCAGACGGATCGCACAGGAAAACCTTCTGCGGGATCTGGATTCCAAAAATATTTGAGGTGGCTGTATGAAGTACCAAAAAATCTATGACGCGCTGCAAACTGGCGGCGCCAGAATCGACCTTGATCAAAGCGGCTGGCGCGCCAATAGTTCCGACAATTGGATTGCCGGCCAACGTCCGCTCTGGCTTGTGGCCGAAGTCCCCAGGCTTCATCTGAAAATGTGGGTCACGCATGAATTCGGCACTCTGTCGGTGACAACCGCAAACTCCGCGCTGCCCATCGACAGCCGGGCTTATCATGAGAGCCATACCAGGCGGGCCTTCCAAAATCAGCGGGAAATGGCTGAATATTTGGAGGATCTACTGTCCCGGAAGGAGGCGGCAGTATGAAGCTGTTCTTTTCCACGGTCCTCGTTGCCGCCCCCGGCGGAGAGGTCCTGACCTACTGGGAAAGCGGTCATCCGGACGAATATGACATCTGGGAGCTGATCACTCGCGATGCGCGCTATCGTAAAGCGGCGGAGCTGCTGGAAGAATCGGTGGAGGTCAGGGTCTCCCACTATATCTATGAAACGGAGAGTCCCGGGCCGGATGCACATGCGGAGCAGAGCCATTTTGATCTGCTGGACGCCTATAACGAGCTGGCCCGCCGGCACCGGCGCTCCCGGTTTGAGCACCGGGAGGATGTCAGCAAGGTACGAACATTCAGCCTTCACCTGGAACTATGATGGAGGGATAGGAAGGTCAAGGAAATGTACACTGAGCCACACACAACGCCATGGGCGGGACTTCATACGTTCATCGTCCATTTGGGCCCGCAGAGCTGCCGGTGTCCCGGACTGCTGAGCGAGGCGGCCTTTGACTGCGTGATGGACGCATTCAACTGGAGAATGCCCTACCATCTTCGGGCCTTTCACTGTTCGAGTCCGGAGACGGCGGCGGCAAATCCCGTGCTGCGGGCCATGCCGGAGTTTTCGGCGCCGCTGGAAGCTGTGCTGTTCACAGCCCCTGCGGCGCCCATGCGTCTCAAGGACAAGCGGCGGAAGCAGACGCTTTCCGTACGCAGCAAGTATGGCGACTATGCGCTTGCGGAAACGGAGGACGGCTACGGCCGGCTATACCATGTGGATGGGATCACCTCCAGCCTGACAATCAGGCTGGAGGCGTGCCCCATCACACTTCAGGAGGCCAGCGCCTATGTGGAAGCCCACCACCGCCACAACGCCGGACCGAAGTTCCACAAATTCTCTCTCTGCCTCCGGGCGCCGGGAGAGGTGGAGCCGGTGGGCGTGGCGATTGCCAGCATACCCAAGGCCCGCTGTCAGATGGATGGCGTGACGCTGGAGATCAACCGCTGCTGCGCCGACCCACGCTATGCGGACGTGTGCAGCAACCTCTATGCCCGCACGATCCGGATCGGCCGGGAGATGGGCTACACCCGCTTTCTGACCTATACCCTGCCGGAGGAGAGCGGAAGTAGCCTGCGGGCGGTCGGATTCCAGGTGGACGGGGTCGTTCACAGCCCATCCGGAGGCTGGAACGCCCCCTCGCGCCCGCGCAGTACCAGACGGTATCCCTCCGGCGATAAAGTAAGATGGGTGCTGCATACGCCATAGTGCGTCATGCGCCCATCGGAACATCAAGGAGGTCCGCAATGGGTGACACCTATGAAGAATGTCTGCTCCTCGTCACAGGAGAAACCGTATCCCTAAATACATTTGACAAAATCTTTCGCAGCGGATATGGCCCGCAATGGTCTGACCGGCCCCGTTCCCATACCGCCCATTATTCATTCCATGCGCTGTTTCCAGTTCCGGAGGCTGTTCAGCGCCGCGGCTTTGATGCCGCGGGACGCCTGTGGTGCAAAGAGTACTGGGAATCCAGCGATGACCTGCTGGATATGCAGGCCAGACGGGCGCTTGGGCGAAGACAATACCGCTTTTTTGTGCCGGAGCCGCTGCCGAAGAACTTTTTTCGGGTTGTGTCCCATGATTATCCAAGTCTTGCCTTCCGGCTGGCCACACTTGTGCGGGACGGGGGCTCTCCTTTCTTTGAGGGGCGTGAGACCCTGCATCAGTATTTGTTCCAGGATGGAAGGTACTCCGGAAGCCAAAGCCCAAATAGAGAAAACGCATTTTCTCAAATACGGGAAGAAATGGGGTTTTTACCATGACCTTTTTTGAGTGCTGTGAAACTGTACGCAGGGATGGCCTGCAGCTGATCCGCCCAAGGCGCGGAGCAACAGGGCAGTATGATTTGAAGCCGCCCTACACAGGCCCGTCCGGAGAGTGGGGCTTTTTAGATGCTGTCACAGCCAATCTGGTATGCCAGCTGTGCGCAGCACTCCCTGTGAGCCGGCAGGAAGGATTCAAACGCCTTCCCGCTGGGAAGATCCTTACGCTTTGCAGGAGGGCCGCCGATGGAGCATGATCTTTACCTGATTCAATGCAATCATATGTCGGGCGGAATGTGCTACTATGCGGAGCACGGAGAAAAGTGCGGCGTTCCGGACGCGGTTGGCTACGACACCGCCGCCCATGCCAGGAAATTCCGCACCTATGAAGATGCCCAGACGTATATCGACACACAAATGCCGGAGTGGGCAAGGCCCTCACACCACCCGGCCTCTTACCGTTCCGGCAGCTTCATCATGGAAGATGCCGGCCTTCGAGCCCTACTTAACGCGGGAGTCCCGATTTCGGACGCTATGCTGTCGGCTACCCCCGGCAGGCTCCGGGTCTGGCTTCGATAAAATCTGAACGGAGGAATGACACGATGGATCAAGCACTGAGAGGCAAAATGTGTGCCCGCATGCGGGAGGTCCAGACGCAGGTGGCAGAACGCGATGAGCTGATCGAGGTGATTGCCATTGCGCTGCTGACACGAAAAAATGTCTTTGTCCTGGGCGACACCGGGCAAGCCAAAAGCGCTGTCATCAACTTGTTCCGCGATGGGCTCACCGGGGCTAGGCAGTTTGAGCGCCTGATGTCCAAACAGGCCGATGAGGAGGCTCTGTTTGGGCGCCTGGACCTCTCCAGCTTGATCCCCGGCGGAGTGCCGGAGGAGATCCTGGAGGAGGATGCTCTTTACCAGGAGATGCGCCGCGATTTGGAGACCCTGGTGCTGAACTACCGCCGCGGCGATGCGTCGTTCGGACAGCAGCTGGAACTGGCGACCACAGAGCTGGAACGGTACCGGAAAGCGCTCTCCGAACTGCATGGCGGGGAGCCGCGCATCATTACGAAAGGCAAGCTCCCGGACAGTCACATCGTTTTTCTCGACGAAATTTTTAAATCGTCCGATGGCATCCTCAACGCCCTTTTGACCGCCCTGAATGAACGGCGTTATACCAACGAGGGCAAAACCATCCACATTCCAACCATTTCCTTCTTCTCGGCTTCCAATGAGATCCCCAACTTTACGAATCCGGAGGAGAAGATACTCAAGCCGCTCTATGACCGTTTTGAGCTGAAGGTGGTCACGGAATATGTGGAAGACCGGGCCGCACGCCTGAAGATACTAAAGCAGAAACAGGCGGCCCCCCATCTGGCGCAGGCCCCTGCGGCTCCTATCACCTTGGAAGAATTGGAAGCTATGCAGGACGATGTACGCCAGGTCCATATCCCGGACAGCGTAAATGAGCTGATGGACGATGTGCTCTGCGCTTTGCGTGAAAAGGGGATACATATCTCAGATCGAAAATATTTCAACTACGCTCCTGTTGCGCAAGCGAAAGCGTGGCTGGAGGGCCGGGATACCGTGGCCCCGGCTGATCTGATCATCCTTCGCCACTACCTCTGGACCGCGCCGGAGGAGCGTGCCATCATCCAATCTGCCCTGGTGCAGATGTGCAGCGACCCGTTCAAAAACCGGCTGGACGGTATCCTTGCCGCAGCGCAGGAGAGCTACCAGGAGTTTGAAGACGACTCCGGCGCAGCAGCGCCAGCCCGCCGCATCGGAAAGCTGAGGGAAGAGTACCTTATGCTGTACGAAAAGCTGTCTGCGATGAGGGCAGAAATTCAGGATGACATTGGGAGACAGAAAGTAGACGCCTGTATGGAGGATCTGGAAGCCTTTAACAAGAAGGCTTTTTCAGAGGACGGAGTATCCGGAGTGTTCTCCTACGTGCCTCTGAAGGAACTTTATCTTCTGAAAGCAAGCTGATCCCCAGCGGAACAAAACAGAGGGCATGGGAATGTGTTTGGGCTGGACATCCGCCCAAGCCCTCCCCCCAAAAAATCGGAGCATGCGGGCCGGCCCTTGCCGGTCCGCATACCCCGGCAGATCAAAAAATGGACAAAGGAGTTTTTACCATGTTGAATTATAATACGCCGCTGACTGCTGAAGAATCCGCCTTCGCCGCGGAACACCATCACCTGCTCCTCTCTTACTTGAAAAAGGCCAGGCTTGATTTTGATGAATTCTATGATATAGCGGTCTTTGGCTATCTGCGCGCCGTACGGAAGTATTTGGCCCGCCCGGAACTGAGAGCATACCAGTTTTCAACGATCGCGTTTCGCGCCATGAGCTGTGACGTGCATCATTCACGTGAATACTGGCTTCGCGGCAAGCGGTGCGGGCGCATTGTGCAGCTTCTGAATGACGATGAAGATGCGGACGACCTGCGGGACAGCGTCGCGGAGAGTGTGGATAATGTGATCCAGTTCGAGGAGTACACCAGCACACTCACCCCGCTGCAGCAAAGGATCGCGGAGCTCCGCGACATTGGCTACTCTGACCGGGAAATCTCCGCCATCTGCGGTATCCCCTATAAAGTGGTCGCTCTGGAAATGGAGGGCGCCAAAAGAAGCATCCTGGAAGTCTATATTGGGGATGCCCCCCGTGCGGCTTGAGGAGAATTTGCTATGTCGAATATGGGTGATTGCCGCTTTGAAAACACATGCCGTGATTTGCTCGACTGTCTGGATGCCTTACGCCAGTATCAGCCGGTGAACGAGAGCGAATACCATGCGGCATATCGTATGATCCGTCATTTCCTTTGTTTCTGCAAAGATGCGGACATCATCCGGTCATTTGACCATGAGGCCATTATAAAGCATCTGGATCAGATGAAGGAGGAGCCCGCCGTTCCGCAGACATCCATTCTGGACGGGCCGCAGCAGCCTGTCCAGAGCTGAGTGCGGACTTTGAGCGGACGAAAGTGCGGGGAGCATATATCGCGCTCGGAGAAAAACGGTATATGCGCCCCGGGCAAACCCGGGGCGCCAGGAGGAATCGTTTATGTTTTACACCGCAGATTCGCTCCGCCGGATGCATCAGGGCGGAGAAACCGTGGATTTTCTCTTCTTTTATGGACATCAGCTCCCTTCTGATGGGAGCACAACCGAAAGCTGCCTGAGTCAATGGTATCCCTGCATTTTTGAAGCAGAGGGGATCTTGTACCAGTCTATGGAGCAGTACATGATGGCTCAGAAGGCCGTGTATTTTGGGGATTACCGCACCCACGCCAGAATCCTGGGCGCCTGCACCCCCAGGGATTGCAAAGCCTTGGGACGCATGGTATCAGGCTTTCAGGAGGAGAGCTGGCGCCAGGTCCGTGAACAGATCGTACTGTGCGGAAATTTTCAAAAGTTTTTGCAAAATCCCCCTTTGAAGTCCTTCCTTTTGCAGACTGGCGACCGTGTTTTGGCGGAGGCCAGTCTCTATGACAGGATATGGGGGATCGGCATGTCAAAAGGCCAGCCCGGCATTCAAGATCCGGGAAACTGGAGGGGCCTTAATTTGCTTGGATTTGCGCTGATGCAGGTACGCACTATGCTGCGCAGCCTCGCAAATCAGGAAGACGCCGGCTGGTAAGCCGATCGGCATTTTCGATGTCGCACAGGCAAAACCCCAATATGATTTTTTGGAGGTATCGGATATGTTAAACAGAGTCACACTCATGGGCCGACTGGTCGCAGATCCCGAGCTGCGAAGCACAGCCAGCAATCTCTCCGTCTGCTCCTTCCGCATTGCGGTGGATCGCGACTATAAAAAGGGGGATCAGAAGGAAACGGATTTTATTGACATTGTGGCGTGGCGCTCTACGGCTGAGTTTGTGGCCAACTACTTCAATAAGGGGCGCATGATCGCGGTTGACGGGCGGCTCCAGATCCGTCCATGGGAGGACAAAGACGGCAATAAGCGATTTGCCACAGAGGTGGTTGCCGACAATGTCTACTTCGGAGACAGCCGGCCAAACCAGAACAGCCAGAACGGCCAGACGGGATACCCCGCCGCCGGTGGGGACTACGGCGGATATCCGGCACAGGATGGCAGCTATGGTGGGTGCCCAGCCTATGGCGGTTATCCTCCGGCAAACCAGCAGGGGCAATTCCCCCCGGCTGATGGTTATGGGGCTTATGAAGGCCCTGTACCTGGCGCTGGGCCGGACGAATACCCAGGAGGTTTTTAAGCTATGTTCGGGCGGGGAGCAATTCCCCGCCCGTTCTGATCCACATTCCATGTACGAGGAGATATGAGCCATGTTATACCAGAAAAAAGGCGATACAGTGCTTGACAGCGGCAAAGTCTTTACCGTCGGCGGAGAGGTATTCGCCAATCACGCCTGCGACTATGAGGGCCTTTTCGGCACGGTAACGGAGATCCGCACCGGGCCGGACCAGTGTGCGGAACAGGGCGCCCCCGACATCTGCTGCGCCTTTCAGCCGCCTGAATCTAGGGCGATGGTCGAGGACATCCAGGAGCGGTTTTCTGCACGGTTTAGATACCCAAAGCAGCTGGAGGACCTGGGACTGGACTGTGTGATCCTGGCGCCCAGCATGCTGGAGCCGCTTCCGGAGCGCATGCCGGCGGAGGACGGCAGGCTTCTTTCCCTCACCTGCTTCTACGACAGCGACTGCGGCTGCAACGCCCAGACACTGGCTCTTTCCAACGATATGGGCCTTGTGCTGCGTAAAATGCGGGAGGATCTGGACACCTATGAGATCCCGGTCGTGCTCTCCCATGTGGAGCGCCTGATCGACGGCTATCGTTTTTCCTACGAGGCAAAGGACGCGGGGGTGGAAAGCCTGTACCTGAGTTATACCATTTCCGGCGTTCCTGTGTTCCTCCAACAGCCTGCCGGCCATACCTGAACTGCGTGGAACGGGTAAATTCCGGCGATCCAGGGGACGCCAGTCCACCTCGAAAGGCCAGCTTGGATGAAAAATAAAATGGGCAAAGGAGCGTTAATGATGAATCAAAACGCGAACGAAATCCTCTCCGCAGGGGCAAAGCCCCCATTGGCTGGAGAGCACGTTTGGCCAGGCGCTGAAAGCGATTGGCGCGGCCAACACAGCTTCTTGAAAGGCGCCGGAGCTTCCATATGAGACTGCTTAAATTGATCCGGCGGCCATTTCGCGCCCGCCGCCTGCGCCGAAACAGGCCGCCGAAGGCGCTTTCGCTTCAGGATGAGGCGGAAGCTGCGTGGGCGGAGGCAGAGGAACTTCAGCGCCGCCTCAGCGCAGAGCAGGAAGAAAACCGCAGGCAGGCGATCCACTTACAGCAGCGGGAAGCGGAGCTTCATTCGGCAGATGTAGAGCTGGTGGCTTTGCGCAGGGCGCTGGCCGTGCTGGCATCGGCTGACTACGAGGCCGTTTACACGCTTTTGTCGCCCGAACTGGATCCGGACGGCTTCCATCTGTTCCGGGCTGCGGAGGCTTATACAGGGATCAATATTTACAGCGCCTTCCCTGTGGAGGACAGCCTGGGCTATTTTGAGGCCATGAGCGGCCATGAGCTGCTTCGTTGGCTGGAGGCCGAGACTATCGGCTCATACAGCCTGAGCCGCCTGCCTTCTGGGGTTGAAGTGGCCTGTGACCTCCGTGTGGATCAAAGCGGAGAGAAATACAGACGGCACCATGAAGAAATCTGCAAGCTGGCCGTTGGAAAGCTTTTACGCATGGAATAAATAAGAAAAGGAAGTGCGATCACAATGCGGTATTACAGTACGCAGCGCCCCATCATGCCAGGCAGTTACCCGAAGCCTGCGGGAAATCCGGTTGTGGAGATCCGTAATTTTGACGCCCGGGTGTTCTGCGGGGAGATTGGCCGTGAAGCGTGGGGCTATATCGAATACGAACAGGCCCTTTTCCCCGGTCAGGCCCAGTCCTATGAGCTGATTTTGGCTCCCGGCCAGGAAAAACGCTGAGTCGTCCGGCCTGGCGGTACTCTTCAAGACCGGCGGCGGCAAACGGCTGTGCTTCGTCACAAATAAATGGACCATTTCAGCGGGTGCGCGCTCATGTGCACTACACGCAGTCAAGAAGGAGGCGCATCTATGCGCAAATATTTCCGCAGTTTGGCCGATGTATTGGCCTCTCCCATTGTGGCGGCGGCAAACGCCCTGCGGCGGGACAAAGCAGCCCGCCAAGACCGGGTATTACAGTCCACCAAACTGGAGGACATGATTTATCAGGGCCTCCACAAAGACGATGACGAGCTGATTGCGCTGGAGCAGAGCTGCACGGAAAAGCTCTCCACCTTCTCCGCGCTCAGCCGGGACATTTACCAGAGCTTCTACTCGCTCCGCGTGAGAAAACGTGAAGAGGAATCCCTGTCCGCGCCCTCGCGGCGCTTTAATGTCCCTATCCTGAAAGAGCTGATGGACGGGGACTCCTATCCCACCATAAAGGCAGCCTGTGAGGGGCGGCAGATCCCGGCTTATGAGGCCGCGGGAGAGTTTATCTCTCAGGTGGCGGACAATCTGGACAGCCTGATGGAGCAGGCAGGCGGGCAGAAAAACGCATTGGAAACGCTGGAACATCTGGAAGAAAAACGGGACCAAAGTATGGAGCGCCTGCAAAAGCTCATAGAGCAGATGGAGCAGTCTGGCGCCACTCCGGCATTGGAAACGCAGCTCATCAAGGCGGCGAACACCGCGCAAAGCCAGAGCAATCAGGTGGAGGCCGTGGGCCGCATAGTCCAGGAAAACCTGCAGAAGCACGGCGGCGAGCTTACCCTGCTTGTAAAACAGGCTTCCGAGGCGGCCGCGCAGACGGCCATAGACGTACAGCTCACATTGATGTCCTGGGGCACGGGGCCGGATAACAGCGATCCCAAAAGCATAGCCGCCGATACAGAATTGGTGCATCGCGTCCAGCAGAACGATACGCTGATGAAGGTCGCCAGGTATTTAGGGCGTCTGAAGGAGCTGATGGAAGGGAAACGGAAAAACGGCTATGCTTACGGTCGCGGAGAGAAGTACACCCTGGAGCTTGGCGCGGATCTGAGCCGTGCGCTGGCTTCAGAATTTGTTCTCCTGGCCCTTCCGGAAACCACACCCTTGTTTCTGCGGAAGCTCCAGAAAAAGGGCCTCAAGCAGTACCAGCGCCGGGAGGCCATACGCAAAGGCAGCGGAGATATAATTTGTATGCTGGATGAGTCGGACTCCGCAGAGGAGGCGGCCCCGTGGTGTAAAGCGGTGGCGCTGGCTCTCTTAGATATTGCCATGCGGGACCAACGCCGTTTCGCCATGATCCACTTTTCAGGCAAGGGGCATTTAAGACGGATCTTTTCATCCCGCGGCAATACGATCAGGAAGATGTCCTGCGCGCCGCAGAGCTGTTTCTGAGCGGAGGTACGAATTACGAAACTCCGCTCCAGGAGGCCCTGCGCTTGATGGAGGAAAGTGGATTTGAGAATGCGGATATGGTCTTTATCACGGACGGCGCATGTGAGCTCCCCTCGAAATTCCGGGAACGGCTGTCTCAGGAACAGGCAAAGCGCGGCTTTCACATTACTGGCGTACTGCTGGACCAGGATAGCGGCGCGTTTGAATTCAGCCTTGCCGCTTTTTGTGACGAGATCATCCGCACCAGTGAACTGACCAGAGAGCAGATCGCAGAGCGTCTGGTGTCCAGCCGGATCGCATGAGGGGGCGCAGCTTGAAACAAATCACACAGTCAGAATGGAACAGCATACCTGAGTGCTACAAGGGTATGTGGACACAGGAATTGTACGAATTCCGGAAAGGGGACTTCCCCTCGGAGTGGATTGGGCGTAAAACAATGCTGGATTACGACCCCAAGGGCGGCGGGACGGTCCTGCTTACCGAAGGAGTCGGTTTTGTAATCATTCCAGACACGCCGAAATCATAAACCGCTTGAAGTACAAGTCCGGCATCCACCGGACTCATCAGGTACTCAAGAAATAATATGCTGTATGGAGTCTCCCAGAGAAACCCCGAGGCACACCAGCATTTACTGCAAAAGCCGGGAGACGGATTGATCTGCCCTTGTCAAGATAGACCAGGGAAATAAGTAAAAGATTGAAAGGATAGCCGCTGCCATAAGGTGGCGGTTATCCTTTATAAAGCAAACTTGGCCTTAAATTTCTGGACGCGTTCGTTTTCCGGGATAGGGTATTGGATGGATCAGGTCCCATCTTGCCATAGCCCCCGCAAGGGGGCAACCCCTCTTTGTTCCTTTCTCCGGGGAGAAAGGAAACGTAAAAGCACTTTCACACCGCCGCCCCGTTGGGCTGGCAGTATGAAAGTGCTTTTGCGCGCTCTCGCGGGAGATTGGCGGAACTGTCGGCCACTTTATTTTCCTCGGCTCCCAGCCGTCTCTCCCTCCAATCCCTCTAAATATACTGTATATTGTACCTTACTAATCAATCCCATGGAGTCCTTACCCCATGCCGTTCAACGGCCATATCGTATGTCTCTTCAAATGGAATATTTTCTGGTTCACGAATATCATACAGAATACCACCAATTTCGAGTTGAGTAGTGCCAGACATATTACGGAATACTAAACTATATTTTTCTGTTTCCGTTTCTATTTCAACTACGGAACCACCTCCACCATTCTCTTCATAACGATATGGGGCGAAGTTTTTTGCCCGTCTAACTTCCATGTCTTTCAGGCAACCTATCCATATTTTAATCAAATCGTCGTCCGAGAAAACAACCCAGTTTGCTGAATCTACAGTTTTCCGTAATGTAATCTCAGAAATTTTGCTATCCAGTATGTTTTCGTACGCCTCAACTTCATTTAGTCTCAACCATCCTGACGGTTGGCCTTTGGTCATTATCATCATAAGAATTATAACTACAATAAGAAAAACTCCACCACACAGGAAAAGCTTCTTTACTGTAATCATCATTTTGAA
>ENA-OPYT01000161-OPYT01000161.1-human-gut-metagenome-genome-assembly--contig:-NODE-161-length-21946-cov-6.665338_pt1 | contig 21946 bp, 16 predicted proteins | sample MGYA00242636_ERZ504480 | MGnify/ENA primary metagenome ERZ504480 (study PRJEB26092, sample SAMD00036228) | human gut metagenome | host: Homo sapiens | study: EMG produced TPA metagenomics assembly of...
AGCTGTTTCATGTCTATCAGCTTGAAATCATTGACCCATCCGTGGATGAACTGTTTCAGCCTGATGGGCCTTACCGCATTCGGAGTTAGTTTGTTGCGGTCTAAAATGGCCCTCACCTTCTCCTTCATCTTTGCTGCGGATTTTGCATGCACACGAAAACGAAGTTTCCCTTTCCTCCTGTAGAATCCATATCCCAGGTATTTTACCCGGCTAATGTATGGAGCCGGCGTCTTTTCCCGATTCACTTTGAGGAACCGTTTCCTTTCTATGTATCGTGTTATGCTTTCCAAGGTCCTCTCTGCACTTCTCCTGCTTTTGCACAGTATCATGCATTCGTCGGCGTAACGGACAAATTTATGTTCTCGCCGTTCCAGTTCCTCGTCCAGTTCATTAAGCATCACGTTGCTTAATAGTGGGCTTAAGGGGCCTCCCTGTACAGCGCCTGTTTCGCTTCTCTCAAATATCCCGTGGTTCATGATTCCTGCATTCAGGTATTTGTGTATCAGTGAGATGACAGCTCCGTCCTTGATGCTTCTTGACAGGACTTCTACCAATTTACTCTGGCAGACATTGTCGAAGAATTTCTCCAAATCCATGTCCACCACATAGACATATCCTGCATCTGCATAGGCCTTACACTGTTTCAGGGCGTCATGCGCTTTGCGTCCCGGCCGGAAGCCGAAACTGCTGTCTGAGAACTGCGGTTCATATACCGGCGTCAGCTCTTGCGTAATCGCCTGCTGTATCAGCCGGTCCACAACCGTCGGGATTCCCAATTTACGGAATTTTCCTTTTTCTTCTTTGAGTATTTCTACCCGTCGGACGGGTTTGAATTTATACTTCCCATCCCGTATCTGCAGTAAGAGTTCCAGTCGGTGCTCTCCAAGGCACGGTAGAAGTTCATCTACACTCATCTTGTCGACACCGCCTGATCCTTTGTTGGCCTTTACCCTGTGATACGCGGCATTCAGGTTGTCTCGCCTCAGGACTTGCCCCAACAGAGTGTCCGCTCACAAGTTTGCAATGATGTCGTTGTGTTCGGCACTCCTCACAGGGATAGGCGTTCCCGCATATCCTTGCCGCTTGGCAGCTGCTTTTCGCGGGCAACCTTCTCTATGAAGTTTTCTGCTTTTAATGACCTCTTTTGACTCCCTTCACTAACTGATATTTCCTAAGATTCGGCCCTTCCTGGACGGTCTATAACCCGTCCAGTACGATGGCCTCTGCTGACTTCCTCACGATAAATCTTGTTTGGGCCACAGCTGCCATTTTCATGGCTCCGGCCCTATCCGTGAGGCCTCCCCGCGTAAGAACACACTCTTTCTCTCCACCCACCTGCCGCATCTACCCTTGGGGATTCCGAGTCATTATGGGACTTCAGTCTGTTTTACTCCCTTATCCATCCCGAATTGGCCTTATGCGGTTTCTGTTCGTCAGGTCAGAGATTTGCCTGCACCTTCCTTCAGATTCCACCTCACGGTGTCGCTTTTGGTGTTCGGCTATGACTTACTCGAACAGTCTAAGGACTTGCATCCTTAAGAGTGCCCCTATGCCGGGCGCACAAAAACACCGCATGGATTGATTCATCCATGCGGTGCCGCCTGAGCCCAAAGCAGGGCTTATTTTCAATTGGTGGAGATGAGGGGAGTCGAACCCCTGTCCGAAAGCATTGCCATGCAACTTTCTCCGAGCGCATCCAACATACTTTATTTCGGGGCATCATCGCCTATTGGCGGGCTAATCAGTCCCTATCTCGATGGATTTCCCACGCGACCTCCGAGAATTGGCCCTGTGGTATCCTGCAAGTGTCGTTCACTTTCCTTCAGCAGGAATGAAGAAAAGGAACGTTAGCAATTAAGCTGCTAAAGCGTAAGAATCTTCTGCGTTTATAACGCGTTTCCACCGTTTTATGGGGTTGATGGAATCCCAGCTCGCTTATCACACAACATCTACCCCCGTCGAAACCAGTACATCCCCAGGGTTTATATGAACTTCATCATAGCACATCCATCGCCAAAAAGCAATGAAAGTAAAATGAGTTACACTGAGCCGAGAATGACTGCATGATTATCAGAAATCTTTTCATTAATATTAATAATTTTCATGATTTTTATTTATTTTCTTCATTTATTGTATAAAATAGCGTTATGTCTTTTCCTATTATAGCTGTAGGAATATAATAGACTTACTTATTTTTAAGGAGCGTGTTATGATGAGCACAAAAACAAAAACAGCACCCCTCAGCAGTTACCGGGATCCGATCATTCTAATTACAGGATGCGTGATTGGGGCTATATTGGGCCTTGTTTTTGGGGACAAGGTCTCTTTTCTCAAACCGATTGGACAGATTTTCCTCAATCTCCTCTTCTGCCTGATTGTTCCCCTTATTTTCTTTTCCATTGCGGGCTCCATTGCTAATACGAAGGATACGGGCAAGGTCGGCAAGATGATTGGACTAACGCTCCTTATTTTTGTAACGACGGCCATCCTTTCTGCCATCTTGATCCTTGTCGTGACCCATTTTACAGGGGTTCCGACAAATTTTACGGCCGTGACCAAAAATGCAGCGGCAGCAAAGCCCATCAGCGTCAGTGACCAGATTGTCGGGACCCTCACGGTCGGCGACCTGCCGCTTCTCATTTCCCGCTACCACGTCCTGCCCCTCATCATCATGACCATATTCTTTGGCATCTGCGTCTCCCGTCTTGGCGACGAAGCAAAGCCGATTATCGACTGGATGAACGCCATGACCAAGGTCTGCTATAAAATGGTGGCCTATCTCATGAAGCTTGCGCCCCTTGGCCTTGGTGCCTACTTTGCGGACCTCACCGGAACCTATGGTATTGAGCTCCTAAAAACCTATGGCAATGCCATGCTCGTCTTTTATTCCGTCGTTTTCCTTTATTTTTTCCTTTTCCTTGGTTTTTATGCTTTCCTAGCCGCAGGTCCCTGGGGCGTACGGAATTTCTTTAAGGTCATTCTCGCTCCGGCCCTGACGGCCCTTGGGACACGTTCGTCAGCAGCAACGATTCCGCTTCAGATGGAAGCCTGTGATAAACTGGGCGTACCGCGTGACATCTCAAGTGTTGTCATTGCCATGGGCGCAACTTGCCATATGGATGGAGCCTGCATCGCCATGGTCTATGCCGAAGTGCTGGCAACGACGATGTTTGGGGTTCCCCTCGAAGGCTTTGCCTTCCTTCTTGCCATTTTTGTAGGTGTAACCTCTTCTGTTGCAACAAGCAGTGTTCCAGGCGGCGGAGCGGCCGGCGAAACCATGATTGTTTCTGTTTTCAGCCTTCCCGAAGCGGCTTTTCCCATCCTGCTCATGATTGTGGAACTCTTTGATCCAGGCTGCACACTTCTCAATTCCTGCGGCGACACCGTCGTTTCCATGCTCATTACGCGCATTTTCCACGGGAAAGACTGGTATAAACAAAACTTGAACCCAAATCAGGAGGCCATAGAATGAAAATCAATGCCCAATATGTCCTGCAGGAACCGCCTTACGGAGATGCCACTCAGCCAGATTCACAGGACTTCATCCTTGAGGTTGCAGGCGACCGCCTGTTAGGCGAAGCGTACCTTCCCAGCGGCCTTTATGATGCGCCCCATCCAGCCGTTATTGTCTGCCACGGCATTCCCGGCACCAATAACAACGACGACCTATGCCAAAGCCTGCGCCGAATGGGCTGCGTCGTCATCAGGCTCTATCACCGTGGAGCCTGGGGCAGTGCCGGCACCTACTCGTTTTCTCACTGTCTAGAAGATACGGAAGCGGTCCTTTCCTATCTTGCCACAGGCGGCACGGACCGCTATGCCATTGACCCATTGCGTGTCTTTCTCCTTGGACACTCCAACGGGGGCAACACGGTTATCAACGTTGCAAAGCGCCATCCAGAACTGCGCGGCGTCATCGCCTACTGCCCCTTTGATCACAAGGGGGCGGAAACCCTTCTCGGAAAAGAAGGCCTTGCCTCCATGCTCACAGAAGCGGCCACAGTCCTTCATATCGAAAGCCCCGAAGCGTTAGTCAATGACAGTGAAACGCACCGCGACGAATGGGCCTTCCCTCTTGCTGCCTACCCTTTGAAGGATCAGAACATCCTTATCATCGGCGGTGAAAAAGATACGACAGCCCCACCCCAATACATGATCGATCCCTTCTGGAACCTTCTTACAGACCAGCAGTCTCAGGCTATTCACCAGCGTGTCGACCTTCTGGGCAACCATTCTCTTGATACGTGCCGACTGAAACTGATTGAAACGGTGGGGACGTTTATTGAAAGCCTTTCATAAGGTAAGTCAAGGAGCCTTTCCTTTCAAGGAAAGGCTCTTTTCTGGTTTGCTATGATATAATTGATGAAAAATAAGAAATCGATTCGATTGTTTCTATGGAGGGCTTATGGATTTTCGAGAACTGCAATACGTTGTCACGGTAGCGGACTGCCGGAACATCACCCAAGCATCCAAAGAACTTTTCATTTCCCAGCCATCCCTGAGCCATGCCTTGGCCCAAATTGAAAAGGAAGTGGGTGCCAAACTTTTTGACCGCTCCCATCAGCCGTTAACACTCACGGATGCAGGGCGGATCTACGTTAAGACGGCACGCCTCATTCTTCGCGAAAAAACGGATATGAAAAATCGCATCGCTGATCTCAAGATAGGAAGTTCCGGCGATATCATTGTCGGTATCCCATCGGGCCGGGCCGGTTATATGTTTCGCCCTGTTCTGGGGCGCCTGCGTGAAAAGTACCCGGCCTCCCAGCTCTTTTTTAAAGAAGGCGGCACGAGTGACCTCTTGGAGCTTCTACAAATGGGAAAGGTCTCCTTTATCATCGTCCCCTATTTTGATGACGAACTGCCTGTAGGAATCCACAAGGAACATATCTACGACGAAGAGATTCCTCTCATTGCCGCACCGGACTTTTTCAGCGATGCAGATTTTTGGGACAAAGGAGCGCGCCGCATTAACTTCAATAAGATTGCTAAAAAGCCCTTTATTGCCGTTAAAAAAAGACACTTCATCCGCACCATTGTGGACCGCGTCTTCCAAAAAGAAGGCATCATTCCCAATATTCTCACGGAAGTTGACAGCAGCTACGATGCCGTCCAGCTTGCAGCCTGCGGGATGGGCTACACCATTGTGCCCCAGCGCACGGTCATCATCCTCGGGGACAAACAAAATGGGACAAGTTTTTCCTACAGTGACCATCCACCCGTCTTTCCCATCCAAGCCCTTTATAAAAAAGGAACGTATCTTAATAAAGCAGAGAAATATTTGATTGAGCTGTTAAAGAAAGAGTTTGATGGGAAGGGAAAATAGCGGTCGAGCTGTCTCGAGCCTTCGGCTCTGGCTGTCTCGCGGCCATGTCCGCAGCTGTCAAGCGAAAAGAATACAAGGCTAAGGCTGCCTCCGGAAGCTGGCTAAGGATATGGAAAAGCCCTAACGCCGGCGCCAAACCGTGTCCCTGCGGGAATGGGCGCCGAATTACATTTGCCCTTAACCATGTCCCTGCGTCCTTCCACTTTGCTCCAAAACGGGCTTGGGACTCGGGCGAGTATGCCTCGCTAACGCGAGTGAGGTAACGTCACTGCGCGTCCTCATCCTCCATCAAAACGGATAAAATTCAGAGGTAACATGTGTTTGGAAATTTCCCCGTTTCGGTTCCCCGCTTTGGCAAGGCGAAAGATCCGACGGTGACGGTTCGATGCTGGTGCATCGAACCTAAAGAATAAATAAAAAAGAAGGCCTTACCCCGAATCAAGACACCAATTCGGAATAAGACTTTTTGTTTTGAGCACTAGCTGAAGTCAGATTCTCATTCATTACTGAGTTTAGAAATGAATGTAATCTTCACAGAGACTCGCCTTATGGTCTTTTGTCTTAGAAACGGCGAATGCCGTTCCACCTGATCAAGACGATTTTAAAAAGGTTCGTCATACTTTTCCTTCCTGTCTTTTTTCCATTGACCTTTTTCGAATATGGCTCCAGATTGGCCCAGATGCTGAAAAAACACAAAGCAGCCAGACGACGTCGTACATTGATTGTCCGTACTTCTGGGAAGCCTGCCGTGTTTGACGACGCAGATGGACCGAGATGGACTGTAAGTGAATGAAGTTTCCTACATCATCCGAAAAAAATCCAAATTGCCATCTCATAAATCTTGAACAAGGCAACGAAGTCACCTCGTGCAGAAAATCGGAGTAATTTTTGCTCCGAGTAAAGATGAAAAAGGGGGCGGTTGTCTCCTTGCGAGCGGGAGCAAGGAATATTTTTGATAGTTCAAAACCGCTACTGGCAAGATTCCGTCGCGGCGATTCAGCCTCGCACGTGCGCGTTGAGTTGATTACTGTGAATAAGCGTCTCTCAGTAGTACAGTATTAGGGAGCTCCCATCTTCACGCGGTTGTATCCTGCCATTTTCGCAATTTTGATGATTAAACCGGCAGACGCCCCCCTTAGCGTGGCAGCCTGACAGCCTTTATCCTATCCCCCAACGTGAGACGGTCGGTCCATTGTGCGATAGGTCATAAGCCTCTTGCCTCAGAATAATCTTTTCTAAAGCAAGGGGCTCACGTCCTACATCAAATCAGCCCGACTATTGGGTCGTCCCCTATTTTTCTCGAATCAGGTAGCTCGCCAAACTCGCCACTAGGCAAAGTATAATGTCAATCAGCCAAATGAGCGTGTAATTGCCAAAAAGCTGATAGGAAAGGCCACCCAAATAAGCACTTAGGAACCCACCGATCTGATGGGCAAAAAAGAGCAAGCCCATGAGGGTTGCCACTTGATGAAGCGGAAAATGGCCGCTCAAGATGCCCGATGTGGGCGATACCGTGGCATCTCCGGTAAGGCCAAGACCCGTTGCAAAAAGGAATGGCCGTTGTCATCGTTTTGGGCAGGACAAAAAGGTAGAATAGCACCCACAGGGCACGGAATCCATAGTAGAAGGAAAGGAGCCCACCTTTTCTCAGACGGGAACTGGCATACCCAGATAGCAGGGCGCCCGCAATGGTCGCAATGCCATAAAATGAAAAGGCCCAGCTTGCTTCCATCTTAGGAATCCCATAGGAGACGAATTGGGAAAAGAGATGAGATTCAATGATGACCATGTGGAACCCACACGTTGAAAACCCGGCGAGGAGGAGCTGGTACGTCCGTTCCCCCAAGGCCGACTGGATTTCCCCAAGGCCCAGTCGGGGAACATCCGTCCCGCCCTTTATCGTACTGTCCTTTTTGGTCAGATAGCGGATACAAGGAATGAGGAGCACCATAATAAGAGCAAGTCGGGGCATGGTCGACGGTACGCCGCCGTGTTGGAGAGAAAAGTTAAGGAGCGGGGCCAGAAAGAAATTGACCATACCGGCTGATGCGTTAAGGAGTCCCGCAAGAAAAAGAGAGCGCTCCTGTCCGACAAAAGAGATGGCAGACGACAGGACAAGGCCAAACGCAATGGCTCCCGTTCCAAGCCCCATGAGGACGCCGAGGGTCACGATGAGCATCCCATAGCTGGTACATAGTTTGATACCGAGGACGGAAAGGACCATGAAAAAAACACCTGACGTCAGGACGAATCGATTGGACCATCGTGCCGCTAAGAGCCCAAATAAAGGCTGGGACGCGCCAAAGACAATCTGCATGACGGCAATGGAAAAACTGACCTCTTCATAGGAAAGGCCTGTCATATCCGCAATGGGTTCTAGCAGAATGCCAATACTTGCCCGTAGCCCTGCCCCCAGGCCATAGATGAGGCAGGCAATAAGTCCTAAAAAGAGGGCACTGCGCAAAGAAGTGTTTCCTTGTTTCATTTATTTTACCTCCAAGGGAAAGACCAGTTCCCCAATGGAATAAAGAGCGGCTTTACCGGCAAGTTCCACCCGGCTGCCCCTTATTTTGGTATAAAGGACGCCGGTCCGTTCCGATGCCTGAAAGGCCTTGATGTCATCCTTTCCTAAAATGGCGGACCAAAGAGGAACGAGATGACAGTGCCCGGACCCACAGACCGGATCTTCTGGCACACTGAGTTTTGGCGCAAAACTACGGCTTACACAGTCATAGTCCTTCCCGCGGGCCGTAATGTGAAGGAGCAATCCGTTTAGGTCAAGGGCTTGCTGTTGATTGATTTTTGCGTTCCTGACCGCGACTTCATCTGAAAGGATACAGACAAGGTCCCGTCCCATATAGGCACGTTCTGGACGCACACCGATGGCATCTGCCATGGCATCTGTGACAGGGACAGGCATGAGGGAATAGCTAGGAAAATCCATACAAATGAGATCCCCGTCGCGGCGCACAGTGAGGGGTCCGCCCAAAGTCTTAAAGCAAATTTTCTCCGCGTCCTTCTGATAAAAATGGAATATGACATAGGCCGCAGCAAGGGTGGCATGACCGCAGAGGTCGATTTCCCCGCCTGGCGTAAACCAGCGCAGATGGTATGCGCCTCCTTCCTGTACGGCAAAAGCCGTTTCGGAAAACCGGTTTTCCATGGCAATTTTCATCATGATGCCCTCTGGAATCCACGCATCCAAGATACAGACAGCAGCAGGATTTCCTTTAAAGACGGTATCCGTAAAGGCATCGACAATATATTGTTTCATTGTAACGTCCTCCGTTTCTAAAGGAAGGATATCACGGTGACGAGAATTAGTAAAACGACTTTATCTAATGTTTAAATTAGAAATAGTGATGTATAATAAAGACAGCAAAATGAAAGGTGGTGCCTTTAATGCAGCGTTTCAAAGCCCTTCGGACCGTCCTGCGGCTAGGGAGTTTTACAAAAGCCGCCCACGCATTGGGCTATACCCAATCCTCCATCAGTCAAATGATGGCCTCTCTTGAAGAGGAACTGTCCTTTAAGCTCCTGATCCGTTCCAGAAATGGCATTACCCTTACCCAAGAAGGGCAGCAACTCTACCCCTTTTTGGAACAGGTCCTCCATAGTTACGAAGCCATGGAAGAAAAGGCCCGTGAAATCAGGGGACTTGAAACGGGAGTGATTCGTGTAGGGACCATCTCAAGTATCACCTGCCGCTGGATGCCGCCTCTCATCAAAGGATTCAAAGCCCGCTACCCCAATGTGAAGTTTACCTTTCAGCAAGGCGATTACAGGCTCATTCCCGAATGGATCGAGTTGGGCATCATCGACTTTGGCTTTGTCTCCCCTGACTCCTGTCCCCACTTAATGACCATTCCCGTTAAGGACGGAGAACTTCTAGCGGTGCTCCCCCGTCGCCACCGCTGGGCAAAGGAAAAAGCGATTCCCTTGGAGGGCCTCCTTTCGGACCCCTTTATCCTTCTTGAAGAAGGAAACTACAGTGAACCAATGGAAGCCTTTCAAAAAAAGGGAATCAAACCCCATGTCGCCTACAGACTCCACGATGATTACGCCATCATGACCATGGTCGAAGCCGGTCTTGGTGTCAGCATCCTCGCAAAACTCATGACGGACCGAAATCCCTATGATATCGTAACTGTTCCCATAGACCCGCCCCTTTATCGACATCTTGCCATTTGTTATAAAGACTGGGATCTTTTGCCGCTGGCAAGTAAGCATTTCATCACCTATATCAAGGAGAAGGCGGATGAGTTGCCATAAGGACGTAAGACAGTCGTGCCATATACTGGGCTTACGGGCTTGATTCCAGGATTCAAGGACTCCATTTCAAGCCTCTGCCCTAAAGAAAAGCCAAAGACCCTAACCAAACCAGTCTCCTGGGTTCGGTTAAGGTCTTTTGATGATGGTGGCGCAACGATGGATGACCGCTTACTTTTTGCAAAAATAGCCATAACCGCAATAAGTGCAGGCGTCCGTTTTCACGGCAAAGTCTTCTTCTTCGCCAAGGGTTTGGAGTTTTGTAAGGAGCGCTTTAAGTTCTGCCGCTTCCCTGTCCCGGTCAGTAAGTTCCCAGGTCGAGAGATTGCGCAGAAAATGGAGCGAGGCCTGACTCACTTTCATGTGATAAAGGGCTTCGGCGGCAAGGCTATAGATGGCAAGCTGCCGCGAATAAGCTTTTCGTTCCATGCCATCAAGGGGCGGATGACCGCTCTTATAGTCGATGATTTCAAGCGTTCCATCTGGCAGATGGACGACTTTATCGATGCTGCCTTCAAAGTAGACCGACGCATTCCCTACAGTCATGAGAGGCAGTTCAAAATCGACTTCTGCATCTTGGGGAAAGTCCCCATAAGCAGCATAAAGGGGCGACGCAAGGTAGGCATCGATGAGGGGGCCCCCTTCTTTTCGGAGAACGTTCTTTTCCCCATCGCTGTATGATTCTTCAAGAAGTGCCAGTTCCTTTGCTTTTTCAGCCGGTGCCGTGCGGCAAAGTTCCAAGACTTTATGGATGTAGGTCCCCAGCGTTGCCGGCGGAATGCGGACACTCCCCGTCCCTACCACATCGGGATCAAGGCTCGGCATATGGCTCCGATACTGATAGAAGTAGCGGCGCGGGCAAAGGTCATAAGTCCCAAGGGCCGTGGCGCTAAGGATCACTTTCTGTGGAAATTCCACAGCTTTCAATTTTTCGAAGGCGCCGGCTTCAAGTTCAAGGGGCGGTGCTTCCTGGATACTAAAGGAAAGGGGTAAGGCAAGGATTTCCGACGCTTTCAGTTCCACCCATTCGACAAGGTCTTTTCCCTCACCATCATGGAAAATACGGCGCAGGCTTTCATACCAATTTTCCCGGCTCTTGACACGTCCTTTAGCCCGTTTTTCCCGTCTGACAGATTCCTTTTCTTCACTCACAGCAGCCGACAGGAAAAGATATTTTTCAGCCCGCGTCATAGCAACATAAAGCTGGCGTTTCTTTTCTTCCCACTCGAGGGCGCGATTGTCCTCGCTCAATTCTTCATAAAGGGCGGTCTTTTGCGGTCCTTCATCACCAGGAATCATAATGCCAAGACCAGCGCCGGGAAGATACTGAAGGCCGAGCCTGTCAGGAGGCGATTTATACTGTTGATCCGGTAAAAAAACAGCGGGAAATTCCAACCCTTTGGACTTGTGGATGGTCATGATCTGCACGCTTTTGGCGTCCGGTTCCAAGGCAGCGCCGCTTTCCCGAGCCTGCATCCTGCGCATCAGGTTCAATCTGTCCAAAAAGTCTTCGCTGCCGCCCCCTTCCTGCATGGCAAAGGAAGCAGCCATGGAACGCAGTTTCCACACGTTTGCCATCTTTTCTCGTCCATGAGGCATAGCAAGAAGGAGACTTTCCACATGGAGCGTCTCCATGATGGCATCAAAAAGTTCTGGCAAAGAACCCAAGCGGCTCACGTGCATGAGGACCGTGAGTTTCTTCCAAAGACTGACATGGCTCGGTTCAATAGATTGGGACAGGCTCTCCCACAGGTTCTTTTGGGGATACATGCGCAAAAGGCCAAGGATTTCTTGATCCGTGAGACCGCCGTACGGAGACCGAAGGACGCCGGCCATGGCCCAATCCACATCAGGCGAAAGAACGGCGGTCATGATGGTGATGATGTCAATGACTTCCTGCTGTTCATAAAAGCCCTTCCCATCCGTCATGGTATAGGGAATATGGGCCTCTGCAAGAGCTGCGGCATAAGGCTCAGCAAGCCGGATGGCCGGTACGAGAATGGCAATGTCCCCATACCCCAGTTCCTCATGACTTTTTACGATAGCATCAATCTTTTGTGCCACCCACTGAGCTTCGGCCCGCTGTGCGTCGGCAAATGTGCCGTCTTCTTGGTCAATGATGGCAAGAATGGGTTTTTGCGTCGCTTTCTGATGGGGCACAAGGTCCTGGGCCATGACCGCCTTTTGGGGGTCCGTCCCCAAGAGGTCACGGAAGAGACAGTTGCAGGACTCGATGATTTCTGGGGCAGAGCGGAAATTATCGGCCATGACAATGTCCGTTCCGCCAGAATGTATGATGTCATCACGGACAACACGGAAGACCGTGACATCGGCACCGCGGAATCGGTAGATGGACTGCTTGGCATCACCGACGATAAAAAGGTTCTTCCCCCGCAGCTCACTAGCTGTCGCCCCAGAAAGCAGGTAAACCAGTTCTTTTTGCTGCTCATTCGTATCCTGGAACTCGTCGACCATGATGTAGTCAAAACGATGCTGGTAGGCCCGGCAGATTTCGGGATAATTCCGCAAAAGAGAGACCGCCCGTCCTGCAAGGAAAGAGAAACTAAAAATTTCCTGACGCAGGGATTCTTCTTCGAGACGGTCCGCAAGGCGGTGCAGCAGGCCATTCCACGCTTTGGCATAAGGAATGGCCACTTCATTGCGTGCGTAACCTTGAAGTTTGATTAAGGCCTCTTTCCACTCCTTGATGAGAGGGGCCGCTTTTCCTGCTGCGCGGATAAGGTTCATAAAGGGAAGAACAGTTTCAAGATCATCTGCAACAAGGGCTTCATGGTAGATTGCCCGTGCATTTTCAAGCTCCAAGAGGGCGTCTTTCGTCTTTGAAGGTTTTAGGTCTGCCCCAGAGGCGAGCATGGCAAGGAAGGTTTCTTCCGCCCGGATCTTTGCTTCTTCCCAATCCTCTTGACGTACCACATAAGGGGAAGAAAGATCCCCCAAAGCCATGAGGTCCGGCAGGATTTCAAGAAGACCATAAAGCATGCTGCCAAGCCTCCCCGGGTGATAAAGGCCCAATAAAAGCTCCAGATCCTCATCTTCTTTTTTGAGCAGATCCCGCAGGAAGGCATCGATAACGGAAGCTTGGAATTCCTTTACTTCATATTCTTCCTTCACCGTAAACTGAGGATCCATCCCTGCTTCAACAGGATGATCGCGCAGAATCTGGGAGCAGAAGCCATCGATGGTCGTAATGGGCGCGCCATCAAGGTGGCGCAACTGTTCTTCGAAATGGGCCCGCAGTTCACCGCTCGTCTTCCCCACTTCTTCCAAGAGGGACTTACGGATGCGTTCCCGCATTTCCCGAGCCGCTTTGCGGGTAAAGGTAATGGCAAGGATCCTGTTGGCGCTTTTGTCCGGATCTTTCAAGATGGTCAGGAAACGCTCGACAAGGACCCGCGTTTTCCCAGATCCCGCACCGGCTGAGACGGAGACATTCCGGTCCAATGTGGTAATGGCAAGGGTTTGTTCTTTAGTGAAATCAGCCATTTGCATCCTCCTCAGCGCTCATCATTTCGTGGGTTTGGTTGTCCTTGATGCGGCAAATGTCACGGGCGGGGCAGTAATCCGGGCATTTTCCGTTGTACGGCTCTGCGGCAAAGTCCCCACTTCTCATGCGCCGAACAGCCGCAGCGATAACGTTTTCGGAAATCTTGAGAACGTCCTCCATATCCTTTCCTCGTACGCTCTTTGGTGCCTCTTTAGCCGCTTTGCCAACGCTCGACCACATGCCGCCCACGCGGCGTCCCGTTCGGATATCTCCATAAATAGCGCCAAAAATCTGTTGGTCAATAAGACCCAGATTGCGTTCGAGGACCTTGATGTAAAGGGGCAGCTGGACGGCTTTTCCTTCATCCATACGAGCCGTGGTCGGCCGTCCGCCCGTTTTGTAGTCCATGATGAGGTAGCCTGATTCACTTCGGTCAATGCGGTCAATCTGGCCGGAAAGATAGACTTTCTTTCCATCCACCGTAAGGTCATAAGGAGGCCAAGCCGCGCCTTTTCGGCCGAAGGCCTTTTCTACGGCACAAACCGTGACTCCAGTAGGGCTCTTTTCCTCATAGTCCACTTCCATGCGGAGCCAGCGCTTCAGCCATTCTTCATAGCTTTTTCGAATGTGGTCCGAGTAGCGGGACCGGGGAATATCCCCGTTCCGTTCCATTTCGGTATAAGCAGCTTGGTACGCCTCACTAAGTTCCTGCCACAGCATTTCCAGTTCCTTTGTAAAGAGCGCTTCCCCCAAGTGACGCCCCATGAAGCGGGAAAGGGTCAGATGGATCAGGTTTCCCACAACGTCCGGTGTAGGAAATGCCGTCTTTGCTTCTTTTACGTCAAGCTTCCACACATGAGTAAATAAGTACATAAAGGGACACGTGAGAAAACCGTCAAGCTGGGATGCGGAAAGATGGAGCGTTTCTTCCTGCGGTCCCAAATAGCCATTATAAAGGCTCTTTGGAGCAAACCGATTCTTTTCGTCCTGGGCCCGCAGCAAAATTTTCGCGTCCACATGGTCTGCCAGATAGGTGGCTTCCTTTTCGCCCAGATTTTCCGCTTCCATGAGATAGCGTACCATTTGGGGCTCGCTGTAACAGTCATGGACATCTGAATGATACGTCACAAATGGCAGGGCGTGAGGCGTGAAAAAGTGCCGCAGCCGTTCAATATAATAGCTTGCGCCGCCCTCATCGTCAGCAAACCAGGAAAGATGAACTTCCTTTTCGGCAAGGCTGACAGCCGAAGCAAAGAAAAAGCGATCCCGGGCAAGGCGCCGTGCGGACGTACCCAAGGGGATATCAAGAGCAGCAAGTTCTGTCCGTTCTTCATCGCTGTAGAGCCAGCTTTCCCGGGAAATAGCCGGAAAGAGCCCATCCCTCACGCCCAGGATATAGACATAAGGATAAGGAACGCCTTGAATATCGGAGGCTTCCATGACACGGATACCTTCTTCATGACTCGGCGTCAGCGTAATAGTCGTGCCAATGAGGGCCTCCTTCCAATAAGAAAAGATGTCCCCCAATCCGACGGAGAGGTCCTTGCTGCCGACAGCTTCAAAAAGGGCTTCGAGACGGTCAAAAAAGGCCCTGACGAAGTCTTCGGACTGAGCCATGATCTTCACTTCCGAAAGGGTCACTTTTCCCTCCTGATGGAGCCTGCCAAAGGTCCGCACAAGGTCCCATTCCGTGAGCCTTTCGTCAAGATAATCCCGCCACTGCGTACAGGTCTTTGGCGTCTGGAGCGCTTCAAAAAGAGGCTTCAGGTCCGAAACACCGGAAAGATGGGAAATGCGTTCCAAAAGGAACCCTGGCGTCTCGATATAGCTTTCCTCGACAAGGTGACCTACGGCTATCCGGTCCACATGGAAAAGTTCCTGCATGAGCGTTGTCTTCATAAGGGCTAGAAGGGGCATCGTATCATCCTTCGTTAGCGCTGCTTCCCAGAGTTTTGTAAGGAACAGGGGCAAAGGCTGACCGGCAAGGTCCGTCACATCTGCAAGGGTCGACAAGAGACCGTATTCTTCCATGTACCGGCCAAGACCCTGATAGTCATTGAGATTCCGTACAAGAAGGAGAATTTCATGGGGCGCCACGCCGCTTTTGAGCTTTTTCTTGACGTCTGTAAGGACCATCTTGATTTCGCTGTCAACGCTGGACGCTTCACCAAGATAGATGTGCTGCGCAGCCACGGCATCGCCAGTTGCTTTGGGAAACGTTTCGGCAAAATAGGCAAGGTCCTCAGGACGGCTCACTTTTTTTGGGTGCAATTATCTTTTCATACCCATCTCCCAAGAGATCTTCTTCGAGTTTTCGCGTTGCTTCCGATAAATCAGGTCGCGACTCATCATAAAAAAGGCCAAAAGAGATGGAAACCCGTTTTCCCAGGGCTTTTACAAGAGCCATCTGAAGACCTGTCAGTTCGTTGAACTCACTGAAATACAATTTTTCCCATGGGAGAATCGCCCCTGGATCTTGCAGCACGTCAAGGGCCGCGTCATAGAGACCATTCAGGTCGCAAAGATGGCGTTCATTCATGAGAGCTTCATAAGCAGAAAGGATGAGGGCAATTTCCTTATCCTTTTCCCCTCCCCGCTTTTCCTCACGGTTCCAGGAAAGGACGGCGTTCTTGAAATCTTCACCCGTCACATGACACGTTTCAAGTTCTGTCAATAGCTGGACGACACTGTCACAGAACCCCTTTTTATCGGCAAGGGTCCTAAAATAAGGCAATAGTTCCTTTCCAACAAGATACTCGATGGCTTCTGATGCAATGCGGGCCTGCGTATCCCGGGAAATCAGCATCCGTTCATTTTCCCGTCCGTTTAAGCGCAGGATTTCCCGCGGCAGGGCATCGATGGTACTCGTCTTGACGACGCCATGGCGACGGACCAGGTTTCTAAAATACAGGTTTGGCACAAGAAAAAGGGCTTTTCCATAAGGGTACTGGACCGCTTCTTTCAGGAAATCTGGTCGCATGGTCTCCCCAAGGCCCGTGATCCATAAGGTTTTTTCCATGGTTCCTCCTTTGCCAAGATTCTTTTCTTTGGCTTCTTCTCCTATTATGACGGAAGCAGAACAAAAGTTCAATATAGTCCGTATCATAGGGTGAAAATTAACCCAGCAATCACCTTATCCATAAAACAAAGGACCTTTCCTCGCTAAAGGAAAAGTCCTCTATGCTGTCAGCTCCCCCGCTTTTCATCCGTGTCTTCCCCAAAGATCCTGACTTCCGGTTCAAGAAGGACGCCATACTGGCTCCTGACCTTATATTGAATGGTTTTAATGAGGCGCAGCACGTCTCGCGCGGTTGCCTCCTCACGATTGATGACAAAGCCCGTATGCTTTTTGCTCACTTGAGCGCCGCCCATGACAAGGCCGGCAAGACCTGCCTGCCGGATAAGGGGACCTGTATAATAACCGGGCGGACGTTTGAAGGTGCTGCCCGCACTGGGGTACTCCAAGGGCTGCTTTTCCTTGCGGCGTTTCGTAAAGTCCGCCATTTCCGCTTCGATTTCACAGGATGCCTGAGCCCATAGCTCCATGACCGCTTCGACGATGACGCAGCCTGGATGATCCATGAAATAGGAATGACGGTAGCTGTAGGAAAGGTCCGTAGCCTTTGCGGTTTGAAAGTCCAGGTTTTCATCAAGGAAGGTCACTTCCTTGATGACATCGCTCATTTCCCCGCCATAGGCACCGGCATTCATGAGCACGGCACCGCCAAGGCTGCCGGGAATACCGATGGCAAACGTGAGGCCGCCCAGTCCATGGGCAGCCGCCAGTTGGGAAACCTGAGAAAGGGGCACGTCGCCGCCGGCGCGCAGTTCGTAACCAGTCACGAGCTGCGCGCCCCCTTCATCCAAATGAACAACAAGGCCTCGAATGCCGCCGTCACGGACGAGCATATTGGAGCCTTTCCCTAGGATAAGGTAAGGCACATCACAGTCCCGTGCCTTTTTCAAGAGGGCCTGGAGCGCTTTGGCCTCCCGCACCGTCACAAATAGATCGGCCGGTCCGCCAATAGCAAAGGTCGTATGGTCCTTCATCGGTTCCCCGATGCTGAACGAATTAGGAAAATGCACCTTTACATACGCGCAAAGACCATCAAAGTCCATCATTCGACAGCTTCCTTGATGGTATCGCTGAAAGCCTTGGACAGGTCGCCCAGCATCATCTGGAAGCGGATGTAGTTTTGGATATATTCGCTGGCAACGGGATTTAGCTGCAGCACTTCATAAAGTTTCTGCATCTTTTGTACCTGAGCTTCGTCCGGTTTCTTTCCCTGATACTGGGCCAGTTCAATTTCTGACTTCTGCTTGAGGAAGTCCTTGTCCATGGATTCCGCGTCCTTATCGGCCGCGAGTTTCGGTTTGACCTCCTGCATCTTTTTGTATTCGTGGGAATCGCGGATGGCTTCGCACACCTGATTCATTTGATCATATACGTTCATGGGATTTCTCCTCCTTTTTTTGGTTATGCCTCCTATTCTAACATAGAAAAGATTGGAATGCCAATTTTCTGTGATTGTACAGAAACTCCCATGAGGAGCTAAAAAAACGCAGGCCTTCTTTGTAAAGAGAAGACCTGCTGCAATATGTATGATTATCCTTTGTATTCGTAGTGCCACCATTCCATGTCGCTGCCGTTAAATCCACTTTGCGTCATGGCATAATCGAGAAGGCCGCGCAAATAGCGCTGGAGATCCGTACCACCTGGAAAAGCCCGAAACTGAGCAGGTGACAGTTCATCAAAATCAGAGATCATCTTGATGGGGGTTCCCGTCTCAAGGTCATAGAGACTCACATCAAGGCTGCGCCCCGTATTATGGGAATAACCTTCACTTAAAGGGGGCAAAAGGCTGTCACGGGAAGGACCCAAGAGCAGCTTTGCCACAGCAAAATCTTCATAAGAACGGTAGCCTTCCCAGATAAGGAGCCCATACCCTTTAGAAGCCAGTATTTCTGCCGCCCGGCTCAAAGCTTGTGCGGCCTTACGGTTCAGTTCTGCCTTTTTGCTTGACACGATAGCTTCTCCAAATAGATTATTCGCCGTACTGTAGCGGAGGTCAAGTTTTGCCGTTGAAACAACATCGCTCACGCTTACAAGATCAAGCTTTTCTGCAGCTATTTTTGAAGGGACGGGAAAGGCCTTGGCTTTTTCCCTTGCCTGCGCCAAGGTCATGACCGGTTTGACGCGCCAAGGCCTGTCATTTTCGCCTCGCGTAAAAATTCGGCTGTAGGAATGATTGCCTATGCGCAGGCTGATTCCCAACCCTGATCCATTTCGGTCAAAACGGACGGGAGAGGACGTATCCGTATAGGGGCCCTTTTCCATCAGTGTATAGGCATCATAATGATTCTTTACCAAGGCAAAGCTGTTGCTTTTCGTAAAATCCCGATCATTTTTTTCAAGCTCATAAAGTAGTTCCAGTTCTCCTTGATGTTCCCGGACAAGGAGCACATCTCCGCCGCCGTGATAGTATCCAATCAAGGCCTCTTCATCAGGGGCCATCTCGTAGGGAGCTTCCTGAAAGGCTTCATCAGGCGGCTTGCCCGTATAGGTCATGGCAGGGTAGACATAACGGCCTGCAACAAGCTGGGATCCACCAGGGGACAGACGGACCGTACTGTCAGCTTTGACCGTAGGGCCTTCTTCCCGAAGGGTGTAGCTGTCCTTACGTTCAGGAGACAGATAAAACCAGTTCCAGCGCGTCCCATTTTCGCCGGGGAGCGCATAGCAGAGGGAAAAACCACTTTTTTGCGGCACCAAGGCAAGGGTTTCATGGGCATTTCCGAAATACCTAAGAGCAGACGGCTGGGTTGGGGTGACTGGTGCCGTGGCCTGAACAGTACCTGCTCCCCACAGCCCGATGAGGCAAAAACACAGCGTAAGGAGTTCTTTTTTCATATGGATCACTTTCCTTCCGGCTCCACTGGATCTTCATCAGGAAGAGGCACAACGGGCTCAACCACTTCTGCCACATGTTCCTTTCCCATTTTGCTTTTGACCTTGGCAGGGGGAAACGTGATCATAAAGGTCGTTCCCTTCCCCACTTCGCTCTGGACCTGGACCTTGGCTTTATGGATACGAATAATTTCCTTTGCAATGGCGAGGCCTAGGCCAGTTCCCGGGATATGGCGTGAGTGGGACTTATCCACCTTGTAAAAGCGTTCCCAGATATAGGGAAGGTCTTCCTGAGGGATCCCATACCCGTGGTCTGTCACCGTTAACACAGCGCCTCCGGTGCGGCTGGGAAGGACTTGGAAGACGATGGATGATGAATCAGGGGAATACTTCATTGCATTATCCCCCAAGATCATGACAAGCTGGAAGAGCCGGTCCCCGTTGCCCATGACCATGAGATTGTCATCAAGGTAGCGCTCGAGCCGGATATCCCGCTTTTGGGCCCGAACTTCCATCATGCTCACGACGTTTTCCGTAATCTCACCCAACGGCACAGGTTCCATTTCCTCATTTTCCTTGCGTTGGAGACGGCTGATTTCAAGAAGTTCATTGATCAGCCGTTCCAGGCGCTGGGTCTCATTATCAATGAGTTTCCTATATTTTTTTATATCATCCGGATCTGTGACCGTTCCATCGAGGATGGCCTGATTATATCCTTGGATGATAGTAATGGGCATCCGCAGTTCGTGGGAAACATTGGCTACAAAGTCGCGGCGCAGTTTTTCCATCTTATTGGTCTTAAGGACAAATTGTTCCAGGTCACGGCCCAAGGAATTCAGGGAGCGGCCCAAATCAGCCACTTCATCCTCCCCGTCTACGACAACCTTCAAGGAGTAATCGCCGGAAGCAATGGCCTTGGCGCTGTTTTTCATGTCTACAAGGGGACGCACAAGGCGCCGCGTGAGTCCTGACACAATGATGACACTGATGACGAGGGCGGCAATGCCGACAATGATCGTGTAGATATAGATATCGCGCAGGACACGGTTTAACCCATCAATGGGGGCAGCCAGCAAAATGGCCCCTGTAATTTCCTGATGTGAATCTTCCATGGGAAGCCCTACCAAGAGCACCTGTTCCTTATAGTAGGGATGAAAGAGCCGGGCATTGACACGGTTGCGTTCATAGACGCTCGAGAGAATAGATTTGACTTTATCATTGAGGGGACCGCCTTCCCGAAGCTGCTGGTCAATGGCTTCAACGGAGCTTCCCTTGCGGCGGGAGGAGGGGTCATTGGCGCCGGCACTCGGCATGTCGTGGGCTGTACGAAGATCTTTTTCCATATCCCGCATCGTTTCGGAGGCATTGATGAGGCGGTAATTGGAATCAAAGACCCAGATACGCGCGCCAATCAGTTGATCCACACTTGTAAGGTACTGGCTCAACATGGCGGACGACGCCCCTGACGCGTTGAAATAGCGGACAATGAGGGCTACTTCTCCCCCTTTTTGGTTCAGTTCCGTCTCCTTTGTACGGAAGAAATAATCCGTAATCAAATAGGAAAGTCCTACGGAAATCCCTACGATGATAATGACAATAAGGCCCATGTAGCTATACATGAGCCTCGTACTTAATGACTTTTTCACTTCTTGACCTCAAACTTATAGCCAACGCCCCAAACGGTCACGATATCCCATTTCGCATCCTTGGGAATGTCCAATTTGTGGCGAACGCGCTTGATATGCGTATCGACCGTGCGGGTATCCCCGTAATACGTATACCCCCAAATTTTTTCAAGCAGCTGATTGCGTGAAAAAACAATGCCCGGGTTTGATGCAAGGCACCACAGAAGCTCCATTTCCTTTGCCGTAAAGGTCACTTCCCGGCCAAAGGCAACGACGCGATATTCACTTAAGTTGATCATGAGATCGGGATATTCAAGGACTTGCTTGTTCTGGGATTGCAGGAACTGGCTGCTGCGACGCAGGACAGCCTTAACGCGGGCGACAACTTCGCGGGTATTGAATGGCTTTGCGATGTAATCATCGGCCCCCATCTCCAGACCCAGGATACGGTCATCATCAAAATCCTTGGCGGTCAGCATGATGATTGGCACATCAGAAATCTTACGGACCTGTTTGCAGACTTCAAAACCATCGAGGACAGGCATCATGATATCCAGAAGGATGATGTCCGGTTTCCCCGCCTGGATCTGCACCAGGGCTTCCGCCCCATCGGCCGCTTCAATCACTTTGAAGCCTTCTTTTTTAAAATAAAGGCTCAAGATCTCTCGGATCTGTGCCTCATCATCAGCAATCAGTACGGTCTGTTGTCTTTCCATAGTTATAACAACCTTCCTTAACAGAATCCTCCCTCAAAGAAAGACCCATGCAAATTGGATATACCACTTGCTCCATTATACAGCGTAAAAATCGAAAGAACAAATAAAATCTTTATGACAAAAAAAGGAAATGACTGTGAAGTGCAGGATGTCTCCTTATTTGGCCAGCGAAAAAGACGCTCATAGATTCCTAAGAAAGACGCAACCTGATGATGGGTACGGATCTAAATGAGGCGCTAGGATTTCCTGCGATATTTTGTTCTAGTCTGCCCGTCTTGCGCTTTTTCCGGAAACGCATGATTATGGAAGAACAAGTTTCCCTTATTTTACAATGAGGGCGCTCGATTTAACAAATTCCCTGCCATCCCTAGCGAAAGGCTCTCTTGTTATCGTGTTTTTTCCATATCCTCACCCCCTGGAAATCGTCCAGTCAAAACGATTTATGGCCCGCAAGATTGAGGTAACGCCCAATGATGCAAGCGATGGAACCAGCCATATTCCAATGGATTCACTGAAGGCGATAACAACCCTCATTGAGACGGTTAAAAAATAGGCGTAGGAAACACGTGATTTCGGGAGATTTGAGGAACAGGTTTT
>ENA-OPYT01000162-OPYT01000162.1-human-gut-metagenome-genome-assembly--contig:-NODE-162-length-21924-cov-11.444419_pt1 | contig 21924 bp, 15 predicted proteins | sample MGYA00242636_ERZ504480 | MGnify/ENA primary metagenome ERZ504480 (study PRJEB26092, sample SAMD00036228) | human gut metagenome | host: Homo sapiens | study: EMG produced TPA metagenomics assembly of...
GCGCCCGAGCGCCGATGCCGAGCCCTGCGCTTCCGCGCCGTCCCGCGCGGCCTCGAACACCATGCCCTCTATGTCCAGATCGAATGCCATGATTTCCTATCGACTTCCCAAACGTTTCAAGGCGTATAGCCATACTCAATAGTGCCATAGCCATACCCGGGGGTAAGAGCGGAGCTAAACTGGTTGGCTTTCAAAAGAAATCGGGTTACGATTCTTATTATAAAGAGCAAGGTATGAACGCACCCATTTTATAATCCGCAAAACGAAATGTTTCGACTTTTGGGAACGAAACGTTCTTTTTCCCAAAACGAAACGTTCTTTTTTTCGCACCCCTAAACACCCCCTACCCTGCCCTTTTCCGCTTAATTTCTCACTTCTAATTATTACTAAGAAATTTGGTAATCTCGCCAAAAATCGCTACATTTGTATAGTATAAATTGGTGTGTTGTGCACTCTCTCTCATACTAAAGCACTATCAAATTTCATTTTCTTAAAACATTTTCGACCGGCTTACGCCGGTATTTATAATAACACGAACGGTGTTCGGAAACCATCCGAACACCGTTCTTTCGTTTTAGTCGCTTCGCTCCACGCTTTGGCGCTTTGCGCTTACAACACTTCGCGAATCGCTTTATACGCTTCCACGCTTTCCGCCCGAACGAGTTTGCCGCGGAAGGCCAGACGGGAGCCGACATACGTGAACGAGTACGATGCATCGTTATTCGCAAACGCATTCGACACGCCGCCATACGCATGCGCATTGACGCACCCGCGATAGACCACACGGCTGGCTGCGGTACTTATCCAGTATTTATCGCAATAATATGTACTGGACGAGCCGTTAGTTGTTCCTACCGGTACGATATCCATGTATTTACCATGGGCAACACCTGTTATCCACTGGTCACTGCCCGTTTTACCCTTCACCCAACGCACCGTGCCGTCCGGCATCCAAATACGCCACTTACCCTGGTTTGCGCTGTCATTGGGTAAATCTACGCCGTCCATCATGTCGTACTTATGCCCGTAGATGTCCTCATAGCCCAGACAACTGATATTGTTTACCTGAGTCACGGTCGGAGAACCATACTCGTCCTGCCCACGATACCAAGCGTACTGGTGGATAGAACCGTCCACGATGGAATTCGTGATCTTGTCGTTTATTTTATACGCTTCGTCATAACCGATCGTATCCTGCATACCATAACCGGCTGTACCGCCCGTGATACGATTGTTCGTATGCTGACCGCCTCCGCACTGTTCCTGGCTGTCACGACGGCCATATCTTGCGTAAAACAAGTTCGCTATACGGGAGTGCATCAACGCATCTATCTGTTGCATACCGCGCTGAACCGAGTAATAATGAAAGTCAATCCAGTTCATGCTGGCCGTCGTGGAATTACCCGTTATGCATGAACGCAATTTGCTACCTACCACGCTACTGCCTACTACCGCACAAAGATGTTCCTCATTGGCCACCCAATCGGGCTCCATATCCTCAATCTTGTCGGAGTTGGAAAGTACGACCTTGTCGAACTCGGCCGTGTTCAAGATCGAGAAGTGCAAGGCCGTGGCGTCCTCCGGAACATCCGATATCAAGTACATGCCCGCCTCGAACTTCAAGCCGATCGTTGGAACCACGATGGTTTTGACTACGTGTCCGGAGCCGTCTACAAATAGACTGCCGACCAGACCCGTGCCGGGAACACTCGGAAAACGCACACGCTTGTAACCTTGCACATCCACCTTGCAGACCGAATAAGTCTTGTCCGTGCTATAGGAGTCTTTCAGCGTGGGCTTGCCACTCAACAGTTTGCGTTCCGCCAAGTAGCCGTCCTTGCTCTCTTTTATATCATCCAGTGTCAAAACGGTTGCTTCGGGGATGGGAGGCATATCGTCGGGACCGTTGGAGCTGTAACAGCTGTAATATTTCTCGTTCAGATAGTCATTGATACCTTTCGACCAGAAGAACGGCTCGTACATCATCCAGTCGCCCTCGCTACTGTCAAGTTTGGCTGCGCTGCCATCGTAGTATTTATTACTGCTGGTATCATCCAACGGACAATAGGTCATTTCACCGTCCGGATTGTTCACGTCAACTGTCTGGCCGGCCATCTCCACTTTACGGCTCGTGGGCTTTTTCGTTACCTTGGCAAGCACACGGTGGCGCTTCTTGAAGATCGCCGCCACGTGGGCATTCATGATGTAGGTATTGCCATACTTATAACCGGTCTCGTTATCCGGGTTGGAAATGTTGGCATCGTCCGGAGCGCTTTCGTCCGACTCGATGATGCTGTAGGCCGGTTGTACGATCTCCAGTTCAGGGTATCTTTCCCTGTATCTGTCCGCTTCTTCGTCCTCCATGTACTTTGTCAAACGGAGTTTTCCGCGCAATCCGGAATGACGGTTGTCTATCGCTCCGCTTGATGTATAAGTGCCGTAGTCGTAATACTTCTTGAGTAGCGCACCGTTATCCTCCATGTCTATCTCGAGGACGAAACGCTCCAGCTTACCGGCTCCGGACTCCTTGGCAGCGTGGAGCCGCTCCAACAGGGCAAAGCCGTCGATACCCGGACAACCCATGAACCGGTAGCCTCGCACGTTACCGATGCCATCCAGTACCAATCCGCTCTCTGCCAACCTGGGAAGATATTCCAGAAACAGTTCCTCTATCGTTTCCGGCAAGCATAACTGCACAACAGGCGCACCGGTGGCAAGTTTCACGCGGGTAAGCCCCGTGCCTCTCACGTCCAGCTTCTTCAACCGTCCCTGCCAGCTCAAGTCCAAGGTCGTCACGTTGCCGTTATCGCCATTCCGTGCCAGCAGGTTGTTGCGCATATTAAGCTCTTCCAGAAGAAGCATGCCGTTCGTCGAGGCCATGAATGAACCGTTACGATAACCGCTGGCTTTCTCCACGCTCATGTCAAGTTTAACCAATGAGGTAAGCAAGCCGAAATTGAATCCGATGGCGAACGCGTCCTCATGCCACACCAGCTCCTTGATTTTGGCCGCGCCGATAATCTTCAGCGGGTCGTTCTCACCGAAGGCACGGGCCAGCTGCAGGGAGTGGAGCACGTCCGCATCCACCACGCCGCTGTCGGCCTGCACGCCGTTGCTGGTGGAAAGCTGCACACGGTACGGGATGGTCAGCCGGTACTGCATCGGCTTCAGTTTGTATGCCTTGTCCAGCGATGCCGTACTCTGGTAGAACTGGGCGCCCAGCGTAGAGACATAACCGTACTCCACCTGCTTCAGGTCATACCTGCGCTGGATGAAATAGTTACGGTGAGCTTTCAACGAACCCTTCAGACCGTAGATCTGCGGATACGTCTGTTTGGCACCGTCAGCCCCCACCAGCATCTCGTTCAGGGACGGATACACATACTTGAAGATGCCTGATTTGTTGTACAGCCGGCTGCACCACTTCTTCATCTGCTCGGTGTCGAAATGGTCAACGGCCTTCTGGATGCTGAAGGCACTCATGAAGCTGGTACCGCCGTTCACACCCCTGGTCATCACTTCTTCCAGCAGATTGCCCATATTGCCCAGTATCAGGTTCCACAGCCAGCTGTTGTGTCCCTGCATCACATAGGCCCCGTCTCGCTTCGTCTGCCGGTTGTCGTCATACTTCCCGGTCAGGAACGACTTGTTGTCCGAACCCAGCTGGCAGTCACCGTCGTAATAGGTTATCCACCACATCACGCCGTCCCATGTCCGCACCAGCATATTTTTCGCCAGCTGGTCCACACCCAGGTTGAACTGTACATACAGGTAGTAGGCGGCCAGGTTGGGAAGGTTGAAATACTTCCCGGCTTCCGCCTTGAAGGTCGGGCTCACCCATTTGGCCGTCGGGAACTTGTTGCCGTCATCCTCATAGTCCACCCCGTCAAAGGTGTGCGTCTCCTTGTTATAGGCCAGATTCTTGCCGGCAGGCGTTTCCTTCACGCATTTATAGAGGAAACTCATCATGCGGTCAAGCGCCTTGTACATCTTGTCGTACTTGTCACCGGTGCCCAGGTGTTCCTTGATGTTCGGTTCTTCTTCGGCATCGCCTCCACCATCGTTCCAGAACACGTCTTTCGGATGGTTGAACTCGAAACCGCCGTCAAAGTTGAAATCCATGAAGTCCGTATGGTCGGGCTCCGTGGACGGCAGCCAGCGGAACAGGCACAGGTCGTTCGAGTTGTTCAACGTCTCGATGCAGATGGGCAGGTATTCCTTCGGCCGGTCGCCGTTCGCCTGCAGGTAGTTCAGCGTATCACCGGTCCCCCACTGTTCTTCGCCGATGGTCTTGTCCTGGCCGAATATCGGGTAGCTGTCGCTCTTCTCGTTGTTCATGTTGTACTGGCCGTAGTAGGTCAGATCCTCATCCACACTCTTTGCCACAAACAGGTCACAGGGCAAGCCGTCAATGGCCGAGCGTATGTCTTCCTTGCACGTATCCGCATGGTCGGCGGCATACTGCTGGGCAGGGGTCAGGATACCCATTTCCTTCATGCCGTCATGGATGAACTTCGCGCCACCGGTGTTGGTGGTCATGGAGGAGTCCGAAAAGTCACACTTCGCACAGGCGAGTTTCGCCCCCACCGAGTTGTCCCGCAGTCGGAACAGGTTCTTCTTACCCTCCGTAGCTGTCGGGTTGCTCTGCTGCCCGTTACCGTCTATCTCGCCGTTGCTCATCCGTGCCGTGTAACCGCTGGCTGTCTTCTGGAAGTAGAAGCGCAGGTTCTTGCGGGCATAGTTCACCGAACTGGTACCCTGGATACGCAGATAAATGTCACGGGCTATCCAGTCCAGCGCCCGGTTCTCACCGTTGTAGAATCTAACTTCCCGGCACAGCTTGTTGGCCTTCTTGTTGTTCAGCTGGGCCAGCGCATCCATCACGTTCAGCGTGTCGCTCTCGCTTGGCACCTCACTGCCCACGCTGCCCGTGCCTATCAGTACCAGGATCGAGTTCCGCCGCTTCTTCATCAGTCCCATCAGCTTCTCCATGCTCACCGTGTCCCCCTCGTTCAGCACGCGGTTGTCCTCATCCAGCGAGCGCACGCCCGGTTCCCCGTCGGCATCCTCCAGATGGTTGCGGTCCACGATGTAGTTGTTAAGCACCTCGTCCGAGGTCAGCGCCTTGTTATAGATGCGCACGCTCTTCACGTTCAGGTCAGCCCCCTCCGATTTAAACTCCAGCTGGCTCCGGATGTCGAAGTTCACCTTGTCCAGCCACTTCGAGGCGGCCGACTCCTCCCCGTTCACATAGAAGCCGATCAGCGTCCGCTGCTCGTTGGTCTCCACGTCCGGGTAGAACACGTAAGTGATACGGATATTCTTACCGGGTTCAAACTTCGTACCCACCGAGTCCTCATAGCGCAGGACTAGACCGGCATCCATCGCCTCCGTCACCACGCCGGTAAGGAACTTCGCCTCCTCCGGGGTCACCACCAGCCCGTAACGGTTGCCGTTTTGCAGGGTGCCCAGACAGGTGATCAGCTCCGCGTCGGTGTCAGTCACGTTGGCCGTGCTGTATTCTATCTCCAACGTCATGCCCACGTCGCGGATGGCAAAACCCTCGGGCTTGTCCGCCTCATTGAACGGGCGGTACCCTCCGTCGGCGGTCAGGGTCATGCCCGCACCGCCGGCCAGCAGCAGGCGGTCCTTGTGCCAGCCGCTTCCTGCGCCGTATTCGTTCACGCTCCACAGCACATCACGGAATTCCATCCGTTTGTCCCCGCTCACCCAGCTTTCCGGGTTGTTTTCCGTGTTGCTTCGCCCGAAGGCATCGAACGTGCACACGGCATCCGGTGCCAGCGTGGCTTCAATGTCGGGGTGCGATGTGGTGTTCACCTGCACCTCAAGCACGGCATCACCGCACGACACACGGTAATCCAGCGGTTCCACGTTCACGTTCGTACGCCCGTAGCTGCCGGTCTCACCGCGCTGCAGCAGGTCTTCCTTCACCACACTGCCCCGGCTGGTCACTTTCACACGGGCCGTGTACGCATCCCTGTCATAGCCGGCATACGTGAAGTTCCACGCCGTGAACTGCTCGGCCTCCAGTACGGGGTGCTTCCAGTCACGCTGGAACCCTGCCGCCCGGTGGTTGAACATCATGCCGGCATAGGCCGTCACACCTTCCCCGGCTTTCAGCAGGGTCAGGTAGTGTATCTCGCTCACCACGCCGGAGTTCTCGTGCAGCGCATAGGCTTCCACCACGTTCATGCCCTCCCGCATTTCACTCAGCGCAACGGTGACGTTCTTCTGCTGGACACCGGAACCGGCTGACAGGCCAAGCGTATAGGGCTGCCCGCCGTTGATACGGTAGTAGATGTTCTTCTCGCCACTCGTTCCCTTAGCTGTAAATGGGATGTTCACGTCGTTCCGGTATCCCCCGTCAGCCAGTCCGTTCCCAACCGAATAAGTGGTACTTAGTTCCATAGCCACCATCGTCACCCTGGCGGTAGCGGTTTTCATCAGCGTACCGCCATCATAACCGGCCTGCGCCTCCACCTGCACGGTGTAGGTCGTGGCATCCTTCAGGTAAAGCGACGCGTCAAAAGTATAGCTCTGACCGGCCGTAACGCCGACAAACTCCGCATCCTGGAATTCCGAAAGGACCGTGGAGCCACGTTTTACGACCACCTTGGCCTTCAGGTCGCTGTAGCCACTCACCTCGCCGCCACCGGCCGTGCCCACGCCAACGGCATATCTCACCACGAAACCGGTACCCAACGACAAATACTGGGAAGCGGGCAAGGAGGAACCCGAAGCATCGGTCAGGTCTATATTCACCACCACCTTGTCATCGTCGCTATACTTGGAAAAGCGCACCTCCCTGTCGCTTTCTCCCCCTTCGCCATCCTTCTGCGTGACTGTCATCACGTACTGAGTGCCGTCCTCGCTGTCCGTCACGTCGATATTCGTCACGGTACCCACCAGCGAGGCGAACACCGCGCCGCTCGTGGGGGCTTTCGTCTCACCGGCGGCCAGCTCCTCCGTAGGGGTGGCCTTGTCATCAATACTTTTGATATAGTTCTCCACCAACCGGCCGCTCACCGGAAGATTACCCGTGGATTCGTCACCGGACCAATCGGTCTTCTGCATATCCAGACCGTCCTCGTCATACACTTTTTTCGCCATATCGTTATTTTTTTAAGTTATTTCACTCGTTTCCAGCCATCCGTTCGGCTCCAGGGCTTGTCACCCTGCCAGAAGCCCGCGCCAAAGCAGCTCCGGACGGCTTGCCAAACCAGTCTGGCCCCTATATAGACCGCCGACACCACCCGTTCGCCTACGCGGATGGCCGTCACCTCCTTGTTTCCAACACTTATCATACCTATTCCTCCTCGTAAATCAGGTAAATGGTCTTGCCGTCCTTTTCCGGGAGACTTTCAAAGGCTTCCTCACTCATCTCCTTATGTTTGTAACCTTGGGCTATCGCATCCTCGGCCTTCTTCGCGGCCGCCTCCGCCTTTGCCGCCGATTCACCCGCCGTTTGAATGGCCTTTTTTGTCTCCTGGGTGGCCGCTTCCATTTTGGGAGCCAATTCCTCCACCCTTTCAGCGGCCTTGATCGCCCGGGCCGCCGCGTCATCGGCCGGCTTGCTCAATAAGGTGATCGGGACGTTCACCAGTTTGTCACCTTTCTGTCCCGGCAGGGATTTGACCCCGCTCAGCGAGCCGACCGTCTCAAGAGATTCGACACTCTTCGATTCCGCCTTGACCGCCTCCAAAACCTGGGCGATATCCGATTCTGTCAGTGCCATATCAACCCCCTCCCTCTATCAGTTCATAAACCTGGCCATAACCGCCGGCCGTCAGGCTCTCGCCGCATACCTCCTTGATAAGCGTACCCTCCTCGGTGGTGATCTCCAGGATTCCACCGCCCTGGATGATACGCTGGCACAGGACGTAAGCCTTGAACTTCTCATCACGGCCTACCGGTTTGTCTTTTCCGTAATTGAACAGGGCCTCCGCCACGGCGGTGGCGATGTTGTCGCCGCCAAGCTCGTTCCCGTCAAAGCCCCTGAATCTCCTGTTTAAGTCAACTTTCATATCTCTTTGGTTTTAAATGTTTATTCCCCTGTATAGCCGACAATGATGCCGCCCCTCACGATAAGTCTTATTTTGTCAAGGTCGGGATTCTGGGCGGCACCATCCCCCCAGTTCACACCCTCGTTATACACGTATGTACCGTCGGAATTGCGGCTCTTGATGTACCGGAACCCTTTCGACGCGCAAACATCACTTGTCAATCCGCTACCGGTATCCCTTACATCTACCGGACCCACAAAGAACCCGGCATAGGTCATACCGCTGGCCGGGTAGGTTAAGGTGCCTATCGATGCGTATATAGCGGCCCCACCGGATGTCGCCCCGACTGATTTTACGCCAAACCGCCCACTGGTAGCGCCATTGAAGGCCACGTCCACGATCCCCTCCGTCGAGGAACTCGAGACTCCCAGTTTCAAACTCCGGGAATCGTTTCCGAAATAATCGCGGCTCTTCCAATACAGACGGCCGGAATCGATGGTAAAGCCGCCAATCTTACCGCCGCTCGCCTTGACAGTACCGCTGATGTTCGCGTTCCGGGTCTCGATACTCCCGTCCGTGAGGACCTTGAAATAGCCGTTAGCCGTAACAAGCCCCTCCAGTTTGATTTGGTCGGCTTTAATGGTGACACCGGAAACAAGATTGCCGAACTCGTCACGCTTGACATAGACATTCAGTTCCGCCTTCTTTACAAGCCCGTTGCTTGTAACGCCCTCAGCGAACAGCTTGGAAAAATTGGCGGTAGTCACCAACCCGGATTTATTCCGCAATTCCCCGTTCTCATCGAAATGGACAGAAATCAGCCTGTTATATTTGGCCGTCGTGATAATGGAGGATGCCTCCAGCACATTGCCGTCCTTATCGAAATTCGCCGCCGCGATTCGGATCATCTTCTCCGACTGGTCGAAGAACGTGGCATACTTGTACGCCAGGGCATCCGTCCGGTCTGTCGAGAACACCAACAAGGACACTTGGATAACACCCGTGAACGACAGCTTGAAGTCACCGGTCCCGTTCCACAGCCCGGAATGGTTGAATACCTTCTCCCCACCGACCGGCAAATCACCGTCGTAAGTGAACATGTTGAAATTCTCGTATCCGTTCTTGTTGGAATTGACAAACTCGATACGCAGGTGTCCGGCCTCGATCACCTTGTAATGGAAGGACAGGTAGACATAGCCCGGAATGCGAAGCCCGTCCCCGTTCAACTCCTTGAAATCGGGAATCGTGCGGAAATCCCCGTTCTTCTGCATGATATAACTGTTCGTTATCCTGACGTAAGGAACCTTGCCGGTCTTTACGACCTCCACGTTGCCGTTCTCGCTCGATGCTAACAGTTTGTTACCGGCAAGAATCCACTTGCCGCCGAAAGTCAGGAACGCGGCCTTGTACCCACTTATCCATTTACTCATCCCCTCGGTAAACGTGGTGTTATCGAAAAAGCTCTGCTCCTCCCTCACCTCGTCGCGCAGACCCTCCACGGCTGATTGTATCTTACCCTCCGTAATTTCAAATTTCGTCAGGATATCCTCGCCGGTCATGAGGACGAACGTACCTTTCAAATATACGTTGTCGCCATAGAGACCGTTCCCGTGTGGTTGGCTATTCGCCGGGAAAGCACTGTCCTTGATACCGTCAAGATTACCCACCCGGCAGCGCAAACAGCCGTTGAAGTTTTTCGCCATCACGCCATCCAGTATGTCAACACGTGGCTGGCCGTCCTCGGTAGCTGCTATGCTGATCAGGTTCTGCCGGAGCGGGTTTTCCGTGTTACCCATCAACACGCACTCATCACCCGCCTTCGGTTCCGTCCCGCCAAACTCCCTCTGGGGTACCGTTATCCCTTCCGTGTCGCCTTCCGACACTTCCACCCAGTACCCTCTAATCTCAGCCCCCGTAAAAACGGCACAGCGCATCAGGTCGTGCGCCACGAACGTGTTCTCCTGCTCAAAGATGATGCGGTAATTGTTGCCCTCCCTGGTCACGGTCTTGATCTTACCGTTGGCGGCGGAGACAACCAGCTGCCCCCTTACGCTGCGAACCGTTTCTATGAGCAGTTCCAGGGCTACCAACGTCTGCCGGATGGTCGCCTTGTCTATCGTGAGATTACTCAGCCCCGTTATTTTATCTATCCATAGCTGCCAACCCTCGCCGAACATGCCGTCCACGAAACGGGTACTGCGGAGCAATTCCCGGATAACAGCCGTCAGAAACTCGGCGTTCCCGTCGCCGTCAACATTGCCCCCGGATTCACCGGCTTTGTAATTGCCAAAATAAACCCCTTTCAAAAAACCGATCACCTCGGCTGCGGTATCCCGATGGCGTTTGCTTAGGAACTCCCTCTGGCTTCTTTTCGCAGAGAAAAGGTTGTTGTCCGTGGGCAGAGTGTTGTCGAAGCTCCGGATAATATCAGGAAGCCCGGAACTTTCGGCCTTGGCTTTCGTATAGCTTTTTAGTTCCCCTATGCTGTCGTTTACCCTGTCGAATTTCGATACCTGCAGGGCGTCGCTGATCTCCAGGTCCATCTCCCCGGGAAGGTTCACCTTACGCGTGATCTTCGTAATGCGGCTCCTGCGGTAACCGTCTTTCGGGAAATACTCCGAGCTCTCCAATTTTACGCGCCGGCCGACAAACAGATCGGCCTCCTGCTGCTCGATCCACACATGGTCGGTCGGAGCCTTGTAAGCAGCGATATCCAGCCAGTGGTCCTTGTTATAGTCATCGACGGCTTTCTGGAACTCCTCCTCTGCCAGCCGGTAATACTTATCCGGCATCCGGATGTTCCAAAGGACATAGGTGTCCCCGGCCTTCGGGACGAGCTTGCCGCCCGGAAGCTGCGTATCATCACCGTAAGGCCAGATCGTGATGATTTCAAACTCACGGGTGACGCTATCGAAGTTTACCTCGAAATAATGATCGTCCCCCTCTCCCAGCCCGGAAAGGTCACCGCTCTGGAAGGAGATGCGTTTCGTCTCACCGGCCAGTTCATAATCGTTAGGATCGAAATCCATCCCGCCATCCTTGAAGTAATAGACGGTAAAGGCCTTGCCCTCCTCATTCGTCACCTCCTCACTGCGGACACTGCTTACCGTGCCCACCCGCCGGGGATAGATATCGCTGAAGGCGGCCTGTTCGTAGTGGTCATAGATACCGTACTCGTCCACGCCCACCTCCACGTACTTCTTTTTTCCGGGAAGCATCAGACGGGGGCTGCCGTACTTCTCGGCGTCGATGTTCCGGCTGCTCCCGATCGGGAAAAGGCGCGTGTAGAACTTCGCCGTATTGCTCGTATCCCGCTCCAGGGAGGTCAGCCCCTTGCCGTATCCCAACGTGATCTCCTCGCCGTGTTCGCAACGGCACACGTTCACCGTCTGCCCCTCGACCCACCATTCGGCCTTGCCTCCCACCTTGCCGGCGATCTCCTTCAAAGCCTGGTCGCAGTACATGCCCTCATAGTCGATCACGATAAGGTCGGTACCGTCCACCTGCCCCACCTTCCAGTCGGTAATGTTACCCATGCCGTCGTTGATGGCCTTCACTACCATCGCCACATGGTCACGGGGCGTGGCCGTCAATGTAAACAGGGGATTGGTGTCGCCGTCCGTTGTCTCCAGCACAAGAAAACGCCTGATCAGGCTCTCGATACCGTACAGCTTCAGGTTATACTCCCACTCGCTCCCGCTTTTCTCTTTCGGGGTGTACCGCTCCGTCAGCCAGTACCGCTCGCCCATGTAGTCCGTGAAGTCGCCTACATCAAGAGGAATATGGGCATAATGCGTGAAGGAGAGCGCCAGCACGTTGTCACCCTGCACCTCCTTGCTCTGCGTCGAACTGTCACTTGCGGCCACATCCGCACGCTTGGCCCCGGCTTTATCGTATATCGTTAAAAGCATATTCGAATCGTCTTTGAATGGTTATATAATCGGTACCGGCTCGCGGAACTTCACCTTGAATTTCCCGGCGTGGACCCCTTCCTTCCACAAATAGGTCAGCGGGGTGAACTTCGGGCTGTCCGTGTATTTCACGTGCAGGGTCAGATCAAGCTGGGGAAACGCGATGTCGAGCCACCCGTCTTTCCCTTTCTTCAGGAAATTGATGAACGCGAAGTATTTCCGCAGCCATCCCTCCTTTGTCTTGTTATACAGGGCAAAGTGCAGCGTCACGTCACGCGCCTCGTTCCTCGGGGTAAGGACCGCGCTGTATTTCTCCCCGTCCTCCTCCCGTATGTCCACGGCCGTCTCCTTCTTCGTCTTGCTCGGGGTCAGGATCGCCGAGAGGTTATCCATGCCACCGCGCCGGTCCTCCACCAGGAACACGCCGTATTCCGTCCAGATGTCCGTGCCGTTCACCAGCACCAGCCCGCCCAATATATCTGCCATGTCATTTCACTTTTAGTCCGTCACGTATCATTTTCTTTATCTCATCCTTTATCTCGCCCAGGTGTCCGGCACTTACGCCCGTATTCTCGGCGATCCGTACCAGGTGGCCCTCGGCCGTGTCCATCTTCTCCGACACGCTCTCCAGCCGGTCGTCCATACTCGACCAATGTTGCAAACCGCCAGTAAACATCCCCTCCAGCTTCGTGCCCTGGTCATACGTCATGGCCGTGTAGCCGCCCGCTTTCGCGCTCTGGCTCGTACCACCTTGCTGCGTCTTGTCATAACCGGTGGCTGCCGCCAGTTTGTCGCGCAGGTCCACCGCCTCTTCCACATACTGCAAGTATTCGTCGGCCAAAGCCTTCCGTTCCGCTTCCGTCAGGTCGTTGTCTTCCATCGCCTTGCCGAACCGTTCCCACCAGCCCTTCAACTTCTCGCTGTACATCTCCCCTATCTTGTTGCTCAGCATCGCCCGCATGAAATATTCCGAGATATCATCGGCCGCCTCCTTCGCGCCATACTTCATGTCCATCAGGTTATCGATAAAGCTACCGTACATGCCATCGAACGAAATGCCGGTAAGCCCTTCGTACAGCCGGTCGGTCAGTTCCTCCAGCTTTCCGGCCTGGTCTATGTAGTCATCCAGTTTCTCGGTAAGCCGCCCGCCGTAACCGCCCTTGCCCGTGTCCTGTATCTGTGTCCACATGTCCACGTTGCTTCTGAGGGCCTTCATCTCCTCCGGACTCAGGCTCCACAGACTGCCGTCCCACTGGCGGCCGATCTGTCCGCTCAGCTTGTCTATCTGTGCCTGGGAAAAACCATCCCAATAATAATTCCAGGAGCGGTGGCTGCCGTGGTAACCGGCCTGCGCCATCGCCATCTGAAGGTAGTTCGAATCCGTCTCTTGCTGCATCCGGTAAGCATCGCGGTAAGCAGCTACGGATTTGGTACCCTTGCTCTGTTTGATAGTGTCGGTCAAGTCCTCAATAGAAGTCTGAAGCATTTCGTTCCGGCTGGTCAGCCGGTCCATCGTGGCCTGCACCTCTTTCGCGTTACTTCCATTCCAGTTGATGGTGCCGCCTAAACTGAACAATGTCTTCACTGCGCCGCCTACCGCCTTGATACCGCCGGTAATGACACTCATCGGTTTGGTCAGGTCGATGCTTTCCAGGCCGTCCAACGTCTGCCCCAAACCTTCCAGGTATTCGCCCATCCATTCCGGCGGATCGATACCGAACTGTTCCACCAGTCCCAGCAGGTCTTCTGCCGCTTCCACGTATTCCTTCACCTGCCCTACGCTGCCATGCAGGGCATCCGTAGCCTCGGCCAGTGCCCTCTGCTTCGCGTTCTGAGCGGCATCCAGTGCGGCCCGGGCATTCTTCTGCTCGGTTTCAGTTCCTTCTTTCACGGCCTTGTTATAGGCTTCCTGGGCCTCCTTGAAGGATAAGGTCGTGGATTTTACCCGCGACAAGGATGATTCCAATGCCGCAAAGGGATTGCGCTCGCTAAGTTTCCTGTCGATGGCGTCAATGGCACGCACCAGGTCTTTCAGGCTGTCCGGCTGCAAGTCCTTCTGGGTATCGATATATTCCTTCAGACGGGTACGGAGGGATTGGAGGCTTTCGGAGGATACCTTGTCGAGGTCCCCGAATACGGCTTCCCAATTCAATCCGTCCTTCAATTCCTTCAGATCAAGGTCAGACAATTTCTTTTTCAACTCTCCCTGCAGGCTGTCTTTCTCACCGTCCGTGACGGCTTCCCTGATACGTCTCTCGTATTCCTCAGTAATGGCCCACTTCTTTTTTTCATAGCTGCCATATTCCGCCAGGTAATCACGCATGGCCTGGGCTTCTTTTTCCATCTCTTCCTCCAAGGTGGCCGTAATGGCCGCGCTCCGGTTCTTATCGTTCGAGTCGCGTGCGCCGGCAAGGGCAATGGTCTGGCCGGGAGTCAGACCATTGCCACCGGTGGAAACACCGGCTTCCTTGTTTTCACGTTTCCATTCGGCTTCCTGACGGGATATTTCTTCTTTTCTCTTGTTATAGTCGTATTCGATCTGTGCCAGTTTCTTTTCAGTGCCGTCTTTCATCCGGTCTATGTATTCCTGGGCGTTTTCCGCCTGTAACGCGGCAAGTTCCCGCGCCAGCCTACGTTCTGCGGCCATGCGTTTTTTGGCTTCCGTCTCCGGATCGGGTAACTTTGGATCGACGTGCCCCCCGATATTCCCTTTCCTGGCGGCTTCGGCGGCTTTCCTCATTTCCTCCTCCGCCTTTTTCAGGTAACCGTCACGCTTGTTCTCCGCGTTTCTCAACAGGATGTCATAAGCCTCCTGATCATGTTTTCGGATAGCCTCCTGCGCGTCATACACCTGGCCGACTTCCGCCATATTGCTTTGTATCAGGTACTGCCCTATTTTTCCAAAGAATCCCATAGCACTTTCAGCCTCTTCCGGTTTCTGGGCCTTGATCTTGTTTACTTCTTCGTCAGCTTCGGCCGCCTTGTTGACAAGATTCTGGACGTTGGCCTGGTGAAGCAATACCCGCACATAGTCCTCGCCCTTTTGGATAAGGGTATCGTACCACTCGGAAAGGGTCCTGTAGTAACCGAAACTTTCCCCGTACTTGCGGTTCAGTTCCTCCACCTTTGCCTTCTCCTGCTCCCTGCCGCCGGTGAAGTTCTTTATCTCATCGATGACCGATTTCAGCTCAAAGCGGGTACGCACCATCTGGGCGCGGCCGTCCTTCTCGATCTCGGTCATTTCCTTCAATGAGATCGAGAACTCGTCCACGCCTTTCTTCGCGCTGAACAAATCTTTCGTCCACTCCACGATCTCGTCACCGTACATCACAAGCAGCATGATGCCGGTCGTAAGTGCCGTCTGCCAGGAAAAGAGGGAAGAGAGCACCTGCTTCCATACCGGCGTGCCTTTCTGTCCCGACTTCCGCAGCTCGTCGTATTCCTTACGGGCACGGGCCAGCTCATCGGTGAATATCGGCAGGTTGTTGCTGATGGCAAGAAAGAACATCTGCGGGCCCATAGCCAGCGAGGGCATCTCACGGGCGATCTGCTGGATGCTGTTGTGCAGGCCGTTAAACTGACGCTGTGCATTGGGAATGTCCGGCGGGGTGACCTGTACGGTTTCCGATTCCGCCTGAAGCTGTCTCAACTTGCCGCGCAATTCCTCAAGCTGCTTTTCCAGCGCGTGGATCTGGGCGATGTTGGCACTCTGGTCCAGATTGGGGGCAGCCGTCTCACCGGCAAGGCGCAGCCTTTCCAGTTCCGCCTCCAACACCCTGACGGTGTTACGAAGCTCCAGCGCCTCACGCTCGGCCTTGTCCATGCCGGGCGTAAGGCCGTCCTTCATCAAAAATTCAACTTCTACAGGTTTCATTCCAGTCTGCTTTGAAAAAATCCTACAATATCGTCCGCCTCGTCCTCCGCGCTACGCTCCGTTCTCCGGCTGCCTTCACCGCCGCCTTTCTTCCGCCTCACATACCGGGGCGCGTCACTCAGCATCATGATCAGCGTCTGGTAATTCACCCCGTCAAGGATGTAATCCACGCTCCAGCCGGTCGCCGATGCAATCTGCCACACGAAGCCGAAGGGGCTATGGGAACCCTCATAACGGGTCCTTAACTCCCCCTCCCCACCTGGCTCAGTCTCGGCTTCATCGGGTTCGCCCGATCCACCGATCTGATAATACGCGTAAAATCCTTCGTGCCCATCAGACGCTCGAACGTCCGGAACACGGTCACCAGGAATCTCCAATCGACAAGCTCCCGGAGTATCCATGCCGTCAGTCCTATGCCTACACGCCGGGCCACGCAGCCCCGGCATACCGTATAAGCCAACATCCGGCTGATACCTTTTCCGTACTTTGCCACAAAGGCCATTTCCTCCGCCTTGTCCTTCGGTTTCCAGCCGGGTGCCACACCCAGTTTCAGATACTCCCTGGCCAGCAGCATCTGACCCCGAAGCCGGGGACGCTTCATTATCACACGCAGTTCCAAGGGACGCTTCTTAAAGGGGACGCTCCACCTTTTAAGAGGAACGGACACGCCACCGTCCAGCAACGCGTCCGCACACTCCATTTCTATCAGTTGCTCCAACCGGTCGTCCATACGCTAACCCTCCCCGTCCGAGGTCTGTACTTCCGCAGCGACCGCGGCTTCCGCTGCCGGTAGCTTGTACTGTTTCCACTCATCGGGAAGGGATTCAGTGTCAAACACACCGTAAGGCTGCGAACCGTCCTCCGGCATCGCCACCTCCAACGTACACTCGATCTTCGCCGTTTCTGTCAGGGTCAACTTGCCGCCCAAATTGGAGAGCAGTGTCGCGTTGGGCATCAGGATGCTCTTCCCGGACACAAGGGCAAGTTCCCAGGGACCCTGCATCACCATCGCGGCCGAAGGGGCCGTCCAGCCCACCGGGGTTTTCTTTTCCGTGTCCTCTTTCTTGTAATGAAGAGAACCGCCCAGCAGTTTGTGCAGGTTATCAAAGTCCATCTGGATCACGTTGAACGTCGGCGCTATGCTGCCGTTCGACTGGGCTATGACCAGTACCGGGGCACCGGGTACCTGTTCCGCCTCGATTTTCGCCGCCTCAGGTTTCTGGCCGCCCAAGTCAAAGGAGCCTTTCTCGATATAGCCCACGACAAAATCCTTATATTTCACGGCACCGATGCCGTACATGAAATTCTTATCCGCCATCTTTCTTTTGTTTTTGAATTAATATTACCGCTAAAACGCATATCACTATTCCAGTCCCGAAACCATAGAAGAAGATTTGAACGGGGTTCGAACGCCGTTTTACCTCCGCCTCGTACAAATCCGCCATTTCCTCCCAGGCTTCCCTGTACGTCTCGGACCTGCCCGCATAATACTCGACCATGATTTGCAGACTGTCGCAGCTCGCGTGCACGGCGATCACGTCTCCGTCGCGGCTTACCGACACGTTCGCCTGCCCGCTCTTTCCGCTATACGATGCCCTGGGGGGCAGTCTCATCAGGCTGTCAGCCGGTATCGCCAGCCGTACCTCCGACTTCGGGACCGCCTCCGTCCGTACAAGGAGGACTTCTTTGGCCATACTGTCCACCACCATCCGCCCCGCCTCCATCCGGGAGGTCTCCTTCACTGTCTTTCGGGTGCTCGCGCAACCGGAAAAGCACAGGACAAGCATCAGAATGCTTGCAATTGCCGGCATCACCGATAGCCTTGCGAAGCCGGGCCATCTCGCGCTTGGTAGACCCAAACTCCTTCTTGGTCGCACGCAGTTCTTCTCGGGTCTCATTCAATTCCTTCTTTAATGGTTCAACAATATTATCTATCAATATCCGGGTGGCTTGCTCAGTGTTGTCAATCCGGACCGTCTCGGCCTCGGCCCTCGCCTTCTCCGCCTCGGCATTCGCCTTGCGGACCGTAGCCTTCAACGTGAGAAGCCCGATGACAGCCGCCAATAAACCGCCGCCCAGTACCAGGTTGAGTATTTCACTGAACTCCATAACATCCCCCTACTGATTAATTCCTATAGACTTCAACCACGCCTGAACATCAAAACTCGGGCAGGCCTTTGAAGCCAATTCGTTATGCCCAACGATACGGATGTTAGGGAATCTGCGGTGGAAGTCCTTTACATACTTCTCCAATGCCTTTTTCTGACAGCCGGTCCGGGTGTCTTTCGGGGTCTTACCGTCTTTTTCCACGCCTCCGGCATACACGATGTGACGGCTCACGCCGTTGTAGCCCTTCGCGCCATTCGTCACTTCCCAAGGATCCACCTCTGCATCCTCATTGTTTTCTACCAGACGTTCCACGCCTCCGTTCAGGTGGAACAGGTCGGTATAGCCAACCTGCTTCCATCCTCTTCCTCCCTGGGCAACCGGAGATGTATGCCATTTGCGGATGTCCGCAGATGAAACCTCACGTCCCTCCGGAGTTGCCGTACAGTGTATTACCAGATATTTCAACTTTGCCATAATCATCATGCTTGATAGCCGCTCATCATTACCACTCCGGCATCCTCTTTCTTGGGCATGCAGATGAAGTAATGGCGGAAGTTAATCAGGTTACGCTGGTTCAACGGGTCATTCTTTGACTCGGAATAATACATCTTGGTAGAACCTGTTGCCTTGAAAACCCTCTGTTTGTAGAAGGCAAATGAACACGGAAATTCACCGGCTTCTGCCGTTGTACCCAATGCCTTCTTCACTCCGGCTGTAGTATAAAGCGGGTTGTTGCCATACTCGTAGATTTCAAAGCCGTAAAGGTTACCTACCTTGCCGCTGTTGCGGTCAATATTGTACTGTTCACGGAATGCCTGGCTGGTCAGCAGCAGGTCATTCACATGGTCGGGGCAAAGCACCAGTCTGCGGCCGTCTGACGGTACGCGCAGGTTGTCAAGGGCACGCTTCATTTCCACAAGGTCATTCACGGTAAGGCGCAGACGGTTTGTAGCCGGATCTTTCTCGCCGGTAGTCTTAAGCACCGGAGTAGTTTCCGTATTTTTGTTCGCACAAAGCGCATGGGCCGCCTTGGTAAACTTCGCATCATTGATACTGTTGGCATGTCCCTCTTTCACACGGGCGGTCTTGTCATAGCTGATGGCATAAAGCTCATCGTCTGTAATCGGCGTAGCCTTGGTCTGGAATTTGTCCAGCTTGATGGCAATATCCTTGTCTTCCAAAGCCTGCACATCAATCGGATAGGTTTTATTGTTTATCAAGACATCCGGATCTACACCAACTTCTACCAGGTGAATCACATCGTTATTCACGATACTGCTTTGGTCGGGGATTCCTGACAGCCAGGTTCCTTCCAGTCCGGCACGGAGCACCTTAACAAGTTCCCCTGTCCAGATTTCCGTATAAACCCCTTCACGGAGTATTGAAGTACTTTGCGGGGCCATTCCCATAAAGGCTGCCACCGCATTCATTCCCACAGCTCCGGCCACCGGAGAGAATCCCAATACCGAAGCACACACGACACCTGTCAGCGTATTGAACAGAAGTGCCGTCAAAAGCATTACAATTTTTCCCATTTTCTTCATTTTAAAGGTTTTCAAATTTCACAGGTCATGCCGTATTCAGCCTTGTACAGGCGCTTGTACTCCTCCGGGTTATGCTCGCGCATTTCAAGCAGCGCATCACTCGGGACATCGCTCAGTTTGGCATAGGTGGACGGCTGTGCCTGCTGCTTGCCGCCCTGATAGCTCAATACAGTGGAAATCTTCACCTGTGGTTGCATGGCATCAAGCACATTCTTCAGTTCATCGACACCAACCTTCTTGCCAAGTTCGATAAACTGTATCTTCTTGTCTTCTCCCAGACGCTTTTCCACCACTGCCTTTTCTACAAGACCAGTGATACGGGCCAAAGTCAGCTTCCCGTTTTCTTGCTTCAGGGAATCATTCTCTGCCTTGGCTGCTTTCAGTTCATTTAAGGCTTGATTAACATCAGCCTCCGTTGCCGTTTCCGGCAGCCCCAATTGAAGGGCCAAAAGTTTCAGTTCCATTTCTTCTGTTGTTTTTGGTTATTGATTAGTGGCAAAGGACAATCACCATCCTTTCCCAATGTGATTTGTTTTCCATCCTTCATCAGTACGATGGCATCATCATTGGAACCTACATCCACCAGTGATACCTCATACAGCTTGCTTTTGGTTATTGTCGGGCTGGTCTGCCCCTGCAGCAAATGTTCGGGCTGGTCACTCAGTTCCAGAATGTCTATTCCGGCACTCACCATTCTCAGACTGCCGAATTCAAACTGTTTCTTGCATCTTTTACTGAGGTCGGTCGCTTCGTCAAACACCAGTTCCCCGGTTACTTCACCATCCTCTACCCGAAGGTCCTTCACATAACCAATCACGTTTCCGCGTTGGTGCATGTACAGCAGTACCGGGTTTCGGCAATACTGCTCCACACTCATGCCCGATGTCAACACACGGCTTCCGTAGCTGTTCAGGCTGTCGTTTGAAATTCTTACACGTTTACTCATTTTCTCATGCCACGCCTTTATGCATTGGCGCTGCAATATTACAGAGCACTTACCGGGAAGCCAAAAAAGTGTGCAATGGTTGCACACTTCTATGAAACCGTTGCACATTATTTTGGCTGCAAGCTGATAAGCGGACAACTTTGCGAATAAATCGGGCAGGTGCAAGGGACTCCGAAGCCTGCCTTTAACCCTATATTCTTTATTATATGACAAAGGCAGAAATCGAAAAGAAAAAATCTCTTGCACGCTCACTGTTCCTTTCCGGCATGGAACAGACTGAAATTGCGGAGAAAGTGGACGTGTCACGCGTCACCATCTCAAAATGGTGCACGGCTGACGGATGGAAAGAGGCAAGGGCGGCAAAGAACGTCACCCGGCCGGAACTGGTGAACAAACTCCTGCTCACCATTGATACACTCATTACTCAAGTCAACGAATCGAACGACCCTGCACTTGTAGCTGGTCTCGGGGACAAACTGGCCAAACTTTCGGCGGTGATTGAAAAGTTAGACAAGAAGGCCAACGTAGTGGATGTCATTGAAGTGTTCATGGCATTCTCCAAATGGATTGAATACCGTTCAACCATCGACCCGGAAGTGACTCCGGAACTGGTCAGGGCAATCAACAAGTACCAGGATCTGTATATCACCGAACAGATGGGCATAAAATAAAACGGCTATGGCAACAGCAGCGGAAAAGAAACAGGCATACGAACAGTGGAAGGAACACTGTAAAAGAGTGCAGTCCATCACGGATACGGCTTTGCTCGCGGGCGAGACACCGGCACAAAAGGACAGGCGTATTCTGCGTCTGCAGGGTAACTATGCCGCGTTCTGTGAATATTACTTCCCCCACTTTCTCACCTTGCGTGACAAAACCACCGGGGAAGTCATACGCACCATCCACAATGCACCGTTCCACAATGCGGCAGCGGCTAAAGTAAAAGGCACACCCAACCTGAAAGCGGTATTCATGTGGCCGCGTGGCCATGCCAAGTCCACACACATGGACATTTTTGTTCCGCTGTGGCTGATGTTCCAGCCCAAACGTCTCATCAACTTCATGGTGGTGGTCGGCAAAAGTGAGGACTCAGCCACACGTCTGCTGGGAGATATTCAGGCAGAACTGGAACATAACCAGCGCATCATTGCCGACTTCGGCAAGCAGCAGGGGAATGCCTCCTGGCAGGATGGGGAGTTCAAGGCGGCCAACGGGGTGAAATTCCTGGCTTGCGGACGCGGACAGTCTCCACGTGGTTTGCGAGACCGGGAAGCACGTCCGGACTACATCGTCATCGATGACTTGGATGACGACGAACTGTGCCGCAATGAGAAACGGGTGCATGACATTACAGACTGGGTGAAAGAAGCCCTTTTTGGTGCACTGGATGTGGGCCGGGGGCGTTTTATCATGGTCGGGAACCTCATTTCTAAAAACTCGGTGCTGGCCAATCTCACCAAGACAAAAGGGGTACATGTATCCGTCATCAAGGCAATAGACAAGAACGGAGAACCGG